>Ga0209777_10000993_pt1 | contig 43452 bp, 35 predicted proteins | sample FrelakmetHBP12HB_FD_187147 | JGI IMG/M metagenome (GOLD analysis project Ga0209777, IMG submission 187147) | Freshwater lake sediment microbial communities from the University of Notre Dame, USA, for methane emissions studies -HBP12 HB (SPAdes)... | ecosystem: Environmental > Aquatic >...
TCTGGGCCGGAGATTGTCGTATTTACGTTTGGCGGCCGGGGTTGCGGTGTTTTAGCCGGTGGCTCTTTTAAGTTTGTCCCGGCGTTTGACAATGTGGCGGTGGTGGATACCGTCGGTTGTGGGGACGTATTTCGCGGTGCATATTTGTCCTTCCTTTCAAAGGGTTTTGACCCGTTCAAGGCTGCGAAGTACGCCAACGCCGTATCGGCGATAAAGTGCACGCGCATAGGCGGTCGGGCGGGCATCCCCAATTTTGAGGAGACCGAGTCATTTATTAAAACCGGCACACTGGATTATACCCGCATTGACGCAAAAGTGCGCCGGTATGAAAATATCAGATTATAATACTACGCGGTGGCGCCGCTTGCTAGCAAGCGGCGCCACACCTTGCCAGTCAGGACGTAAATCTTCAGGCTGATCTTGAGGTGACGAAAATGAGGAACGTACCCATTATTAAAATTGGAATAATAGCGGTTAGCAGAGATTGCTTCCCAATAGAACTTTCTCGAAAAAGACGCAAAGCCCTGGCAGCGGCATGCTCCCGGAAAGGCCTTCCCATCGTGGCGCTGGATACTATCATAGAGAAAGAAAAGGACGTGGTGAAGGCTTTGGCGGAGATTGCTGAAAAAGAAATAAACGCGTTGGTGGTTTTTCTCGGCAATTTTGGGCCGGAAGGCCCGACGAGCATGCTGATTCAACGTTTTAACGGGCCAGCGATGGTTTGTGCGGCGGGAGAAGAAAACAAGGCCGTGTTGCTAAAAGACCGTGGAGACGCCTTATGTGGCCTGCTGAGCTGTTCGTACAACTTAAGTCTGCGGAAAGTGAGGGCGTATATCCCTCCCAAGCCGGTGGGTCTCCCTGAAGAACTGGCCGGCAGTGTCGCGGACTTTGAATCAATCGCCAGGGTTGTCGTCGGAGTGCGTAACCTGAAGATAATTTCATTCGGTCCCAGGCCCCAGGATTTCTACACTTGCCATGCCCCGTTAAGGCCCTTATTCGATCTTGGTGTCGAGGTTATGGAGAACTCAGAACTCGACCTCCTGCGAATTTATCGTGAAGCGGCGGGTAAAAAAGAGAAGATAACAGTTGTGGAAGAAGAGATGAAGGCCGAGTTATCGGGGGGAAATCCTTATCCCGATCTTTTGCCCAAGCTGGCTCAATTCGAAATCTCGCTTATGGCTTTTATGGAAGAAAACTTCGGCGCGTGCAAATATGCCGCCTTCGCAAATAAATGCTGGCCTTCTTTCGAGCATGAGTTCGGGTTTGTGCCCTGCTATGTCAATAGCCGTCTGACGGGGAAAGGTTTCCCCGTCGCTTGTGAGGCGGATATATATGGCGCTCTTTCGGAATACATGGTTCAGCTTGCGGGACTTTCCCCCGCCGCTCTCCTGGATATAAATAATACAGTCCCCGATGATCTTCTCGATGATAAAACCCGGTCTGGAAATGCAGGTTCAAGCAACCTCTTCATGGGTTTTCATTGTGGCAATACATCCTCTGTATGCATGAAGGATTTCTCGTTAAGTTACCATGTAATAATGAACAGGCTCGTGGAGGACGGCAAGACGCCGAATGTTACAAGGGGCATTCTTGAAGGGCAGTTGAAACCCGGAAAAATTACCGCTTTCCGCATCCAGCCTGCTTCAGACGATTCTCTGGCAAGCTATATCGCCGAAGGAGAAATTCTCGATGTCAGTCCGGGAACTTTCGGAGGCACTGGCGTGATTCATATTCCCGGATTTAAAAGGTTCTACAGGTATGTTCTCATAGAGAAGCCCTTTCCTCATCACGCTGCATTCGGATTCAGGAAATTGGGCAAAATCCTTTATGAAGCCATGAGGCTTATAGGTGTCCGTGATATTGCGTCGCCATTGCCCGATAACGTTTTCTATCAAAATGAAAACCCGTTCTCATGAATTGTGAATTATGAGTTGTGAATGAAGAAGACAGTCCACTCTTTTTCATAATTCAGTATTCATAATTCAGCATTTTCCTGGGCTGGCCTTATGCGCGGAAATTTTGTTTGAAAGGAAAATCATGAAAAGCAAAAGAAAAATAATAGGTCTGGTATTGGTCTTTCTTTTCTTCATTGTGATTGCCGCTATTCATTTTGCGCCGAGGGATTATGACATCCGGACTCTAATAAGAAGCGCGCCCATAGGCACGGGATACGCCGCCAAAATGCTGTGCACCGGTGTTTTCGTGTCGGGACGCCAACCCGATTCGCTATGGAACGAGGACCTTGAGCTTATGAGAAACAACCTGATTCGCGGTCGGGTGGATTATGAGAAAAAATCGGTTGACTCTTATATTTTTGGTTTTCTTTTCAAGCAGACGGCTGTTTATAGAGGCGATTGCGGGTGTACTCTTATGATCTCCGTATCGGAGAATGATTTCAGGAAGGAATGCGATGTCGCGCTTCCGGCGCCTCCATCGGACATCGCGAATTCTCCGTGGCCGATAGGGGACGTTACCTCAGGAGTGAATATCCCCGGTAAAATAGACCAAAAGCAATTAGATCAAGCGTTGGATTGGGCATTTAGCGAACACGCGACGAAACATCCGGTGAGAACGAGAGCCGTGATTGTATTGTACGATGGGCAAATAATCGCAGAGCGTTATGCCAGAGGCTATTCGAAAGAAACCCGCTTCTTAGGCTGGTCAATGACCAAAAGCGTTACCAGCGCCTTGATCGGAGTGCTGGTTCGTGAAGGGAAGCTTGACATCTATAAACCCGCCCCCATTTCCGAATGGAAGACACCAGGTGACCCGCGAGGCAGTATAACGACCGATCAGCTTCTTCGCATGAGCAGCGGTCTGGAGTTCCAGGAGGAGTATGAGGAGAATCCGGACACGGATGCGGGTTTCATGTATTTTACAGTTAAGGACATGGCGGCATTCGCAGCCCAAAAACATCTTGAGGCCAAACCTGACAAGAAATTTTCTTATTCGAGCGGAACCACTATGATTTTATCGCGCATAATCCGCGAGACTGTGGGTGGCTCTTACCAGGATTACTTATCCTTTCCCCGCAGGGAGTTATTCAATAAGCTGGGTATGCGAAGCGCGTTAATCGAGCCAGACCCGTCCGGCACGATGGTGGGGGCCGGATTTATGTATGCCACAGCGAGAGACTGGGCCAGGTTTGGCATCCTTTACTACAACGACGGCGTCTGGAACGGAGAAAGAATTCTGCCCGAGGGTTGGGTTCAATACACCCGCACTCCGTCTTCGACGTTCAAGGGATATGGCGCGCAATGGTGGTTGAACGCTGAAGGAAAGGACAGATGGCTGCACCATTGCCCGACCGATATATTCAGCACGTGGGGACATGAGGGGCAATTCGTAACCATAGTCCCATCGCGCAAAACTATCATAGTCCGTCTCGGCCAGACCTTCGACGAGGAAAAAAATTGGGACCACGATTATTTTGTGTCAAACGTCCTTAAAGCCATACCGAACTGAAACTTTTGAGGTATTGGGAAAATTAAATTACAGGAGGGCGGACCTGTCCGCCATGAGATCATTTTTCAATGATCTGCGAAGCCTTTCCATCCCACATATTTTGTTGCAAGAAGGTCACAAGATTGACCTCGCTGTTCGTGATTTTGAGTTTTCGCCGTATATTTTCCCTGTGACGGTTGACCGTGGCCTCGGTTATACCCTTGATTTGAGCAATTTCTTTTGTGCGCATCCCGATCCGAATCATATTGCAAATACTTATTTCGGTTGTAGTGAGAGAATAGTGCGATTGGGACAGGTGTTTGATAAACGGTGAGGTTATTTCTTCGAGTCCCGACCGAATCATCTCCGCGTATTTCTTTTTGGGCGCAGCCAACTCCAGGGCCAAGGTGTGAAGTATCGGCATCAGGATTTTTTCTACGTTGGTGCTTATATTAATATATATCTCCTGCTTTTCCTCCTCAATTCTCGCCATAACCATCTTCAAGGCGGTATTGGTCTCCTGAAGGGCCTTACGCTCCACGGTAAGCTGCTTGTTAATTTCCTGCAATTCTTTCTCCGCGTAAATCCTTGCGGCGATGTGACCTATCTGCTCCGCCAGCTCATCAAGCAATGCGCGCTCCTCTTTTAAAAAAGGCCCCTCGTCCGACGGAGGACATTCCTTGGTATATACGATCTCTATCTCACCCACAGGCTCATTATATAGGAAAATCTGGGATGACTGAAGCCACTTGGTTCTTCGAAACCCTTTGCCTTTGAAAACCTGTTCTCTGAACCTGACCTGGGCGCATGTTATCTCCGGAAATTGCCATGCATGGGGTAAAAAATTGACGAGGTCCGCCAGAAAGTCCTCGATAGAATCGGAATGACGCTGAGCAAGCTGCGAAATGCCATAAAGACAGTTCAGCTCCTTGATTCGCTCTCGGAGGGCTATCTCGACCTTGGATTGTTCGGTTTCATATGTGAAAGGTATGCGTCGTAAAAGAGCGAGGTCTTTGATTGGAATTTGAAATTTGCCGCTGTTTTTCTCAAGTTGAGAGGATTTTTCCCCTTTCACGATTTCCCTCCATCTATAGGCATTTTTGCTATGCATTATATAGGAACTAAATACATACTAAAATGCCTATGCTTTATATGCAATATATGTGTAAATTATGAATATTTACATTCGATATGTTAACAGATAAAATCACCTTTGTCAAGGAAAGATAATTTTAAATTTTAACAGGAGGTTTTATATGCCGCCGCTATCCATCGAAGCGATCATGGAAGGCCGTCGCAGTCAACCCAATCAACTGATAGAAGTGCTTCAAGACGTGCAAAAGAACTATGGCTACATTCCAGAAGAAGCCATGAGATCTGTATCCAGCGGTTTGGGAGTGCCTCTGATTGAGGTGTACCGGGTGGCTTCTTTCTACAAGGCTTTTAAGTTAAGACCGCATGGGAAACATCTTCTGACCATATGCATGGGCACAGCGTGTCACGTCCGCGGCGCCAAGCTTGTCCTGGATCAAGCCGCAAGCCAACTGGGCATAAAGCCTGACGAAGTGACTAAAGACGGGCTTTTTACCTATGACCACGTCAATTGCGTTGGAGCGTGCGCGCTGGGTCCCGTAGTGACGGAAAACGGCGCCTATCACCATCACATGAACCCCGGAAAATTTCGCAAGCTGATAAATTCGCTTCGTCGCGGGAAAAATGAGGAATCCGAAAATGATAATGCTTGATTCGGTCGGCGATCTGGAAGCCGCGCGTAAAAAAATTCTCCACCAGCAACAAAAAGCAAAAAAGATCATCAGCTTGTGCGGCGGCACAGGCTGTCAGACAATGCGCTCTCTCGCCGTTATCGAAGCCATAAGAGATGAATTGTCGAAGCATGGGATGGGTGAAGATGTCCATGTGCGAGTGACCGGATGTCATGGCTTCTGCGAGCAAGGGCCTCTTGTCATATTGGAGCCGGGAAACATTTTTTACTGTCACGTATCGGCCAATGACGCGAAGGATATTGTCTCTAAGACCATTCGGAGTGGCGAGGTTTTGGAACGGCTGCTGTACACAGACCCTGTTTCAGGCGATAAAATCCGGACAGAATCCGAAATTCCTTTTTACAAGGCCCAAGACAGACAGCTTCTGTCACAAAATCGCCTGATTGACCCTTGCTCGATTGAAGATTACATCGCTACGGGAGGGTACTCTGCGCTTGCCAAGGTCTTGGATAAAATCAAGCCGGAGAAAATAATCAACGAGATTGCCGAAGCCGGTTTGAGAGGAAGGGGGGGCGGCGGTTTTCCAACTGGCAGGAAATGGACCGAATGCAGGGAAGCCCCGGGCGATGACAAGTACGTTATTTGTAACGCCGATGAAGGCGACCCTGGCGCTTATATGGACAGGTGCCTTCTGGAGGGCAATCCGCATTCGGTACTGGAGGGTATGGCGATCGGCGCATGGGCCATCGGCGCAAATCACGGATATATATATGTCCGGAATGAGTACCCAATCGCCGTGAAAAATGCGCGCACTGCGGTGGATCAGGCCCGGAGCATGGGGCTTCTTGGAGAAAACATCTTCGGAAGCTCTTTCTCGTTCGACGTGGATATCGCAAGGGGCGGGGGCGCTTTTGTATGCGGCGAATCAACTGCGCTTATGGCCTCGCTGGAAGGCAAAGTCGGCGAGCCGCGTCCCAAGGATGTTCACACCGTTATTGACGGCCTTTGGCATAAGCCTACCACCCTGAATAACGTCGAAACATGGGCCAACGTCCCGCTTATAATTATCAACGGCTCGAAATGGTTTGCCTCAAAGGGAACAAAAGGCAGCAAAGGGACAAAAATCCTGGCCCTGACTGGCCAAATAAAGAACACAGGCCTTGTGGAAGTGGCCATGGGCACGTCTTTGAGGAAAATTGTGTTCGATATTGGCGGCGGTGGAGCCAATGGCAATGCCATCAAGGCCGTTCAGACCGGCGGACCCTCGGGCGGATGCCTGCCCCTGGATCAATTCGATCTGCCAGTGGATTTCGATGTGCTTACCCAGGCCGGCTCCATGGTCGGCTCGGGTGGCATGGTGGTGATGGACGAGCACTCATGCATGGTGGATGTCGCCAAGTACTTCCTGACCTTTTTACAGGACGAGTCGTGCGGCAAGTGCGTGCCGTGTCGCCTTGGAATAGACCGGATGCTCGAGATAATCACCGACATCACCGAGGGCCGCGGAACCCCCGGCCAAATTGATTTATTGAAGGAACTCGCAGAAACGGTCAGTCAGACATCCCTTTGCGGACTGGGCAAGACGGCGCCTAACCCCGTCCTCTCTACACTCCGCCATTTTGAAAAGGAATATGAAGCGCACATCAACCAGAAGAAATGCCCCGCCGGGGTGTGCAAAGCGCTGATTACGTATTCCATTGACCCCGAAAAATGCAACGGCTGCGGCGTCTGCAAGCGCTCGTGTGCGCATGAAGCCATCCTGGGGATCAAAAAGTCGGCCCATGTGATTGATCCATATTTATGCCAGAAATGCGGAATCTGCAAGAGCGACTGCAAATTCGACGCAATTTTGGTGAATTAATTCAGACAAGGGGTTTAAACCCCTTGTCTTGCGCTATGAGGTGAAATATGTTGCAGTATGTAAATGTGACTATAGATGGCGCCGTTGCCCGCGTCCCGAAGGGCAGAAGTGTGCTCGACGCCGCAATCGAATATGGCGTCTGTATCCCTCACCTGTGTCATGTTCCTTACCTTTCCGATTTCGGCGGATGCCGCTTGTGCATCGTGGAACACGTTGTGAACGGACGCTCAACAATAACCACTTCCTGCACCCTCAATGCGCAGGAGGGTATGGTCATTAAGAGCAACTCGGATAAAGTAAAGAAACTTCGACGTAATATAGCCGAGCTGCTCGTGGCCCAAGCCCCCAACTCCCGCGCAATCCAGGATATAGCGGTCCGCTGCGGAGTGAAGGAGGTCCGCTACCCCTTCAGGCGCGGAGACTGCGTGCTTTGCGGCCGCTGTGTTCGCTCCTGCACCGAACTATGGAAGGCCAAAGCCATAGGCTTCGTCGGAAGGGGAAAAAATCGCCACGTTGATTATCCCTTTGGTGTCCACCCCGATTTCTGCAAACATTGCGGTTACTGCACTCAGCTTTGCCCCATGAGTATAACGCCATGCGATGGGCCGATGAAGCCCGGGCAAGAACGCTTATGCGGCAAATGCGACTCTCAGCTTCAAGTCACCGAAGAAATGCCGGACGCCTGCGTGTGGTGCAAACTGGGCGAAGGATTCGGTTGCGGACGCTATGCTTAACCCTACGTTAGGTGTTAGTGAATAGCTCAAGACAAGGGGTTTAAACCCCTTGTCTGATGAGTAATGAATGATGAATGATGAGTGATGAATTTTGAAAGAAATCCTTCTTTATTCATCATTCATCATTTTCTTCATTTATCGTTCCTCATTCATTTATGTCGCCACTACGCCCGTTCAAAGTTCCTTTAAGGCTTCCCTTGCGATGACCATTTTCTGAATTTCGCTCGTCCCTTCGTAAATGGTGGTGACCCTTGCGTCGCGGTAGAGTCGTTCTATGGGGAACTCTTTTGTGTAACCGTAACCTCCGTGAATTTGAAGGGCATTGTAGGCGGCCCGGTTGAGCGCCTCGGAGGCGAAGTACTTCGCCATTGAAGCCTCTCTCGTGAAAGGCTTTCCCTGCTGTTTCAGGGACGCGGCGGATAGCGCAAGGAGCTTTGAGGCGTCAAGGCCGGTCGCCATTTCCGCGATCATCCACTGAATCGCCTGGTGTCCGGCGAGGGGCTTATTGAACTGGCGGCGCTCTTTCGCGTAAGACACGGCTTCATCGAGGCAGGCTTTTATCATACCCGTCGCCTGAGCGGCAATGCCGATCCTGCCCGAATCGAGGGCCTGAGTTATTATCGCCAGCCCTTCGCCCTCCCTGCCTATGCGATTTTCCTCCGGTACCTCGCAGTCCTCGAAAATAATTTCCACGGTGTTGCTGGCCCTCAGCCCCATTTTCTCGACCGCCGGCCCGATGATAAGGCCCGATGAACCCTTTTCGACCGCGAAGACGGAGAGGCCCTTCCCTCCCCCCTCGCCTGTGCGGGCCAGGACGATGAAAATACCGGCGTAGCCGCCATTGGTGATGAACATTTTTGTTCCATTGAGGTGATAGCAGGATCCTTTTCGCCGCGCTCCACAGTTTATCTCGGCAAGGTTCGATCCGGCCCCCGGTTCGGTAAGGGCAAAAGCCCCCAGAACCCTGCCCGAGGCCAGGGGGCCGAGAAGGCGCTTTTTCTGCTCGTCGTTTCCAAAGCGGGCTAGCGGCTCACAGGCGAGGTTGGTGACGCTCATGGTCACCGCTGTGGAGGCGCAGCCCCGCGCAATCTCCATCACCGCAAGAACATAGGCCACGGCGCCGACGTCCGAGCCGCCATACTCGGAAGGCACCATCATGCCGAGAAGGCCAAGCTCTCCCATTTTCCCGACGATGGACTCCGGAAATTCGGCCCTTGCGTCCCGCCTCATTGCCCCCGGCGCCACCTCTCGCTGCGTAAACTGCTCCACCATGACCCTGATCATCTCCTGCTCCTGCGTAACCGGAAAATACATGGCAGCCCTCACTTCACATAAATAACGACCAGAAGCACCGTCGGCTCATTCCCAGGATTGCTCAAGAGATGCTTCTTGCCGGAGTCGAAATGGATGCTTTCGCCGGCCCCAAGAGCGCTTACCTTTCCCCCGACCGAAATACTCAGCCGTCCCGAGAGCACGTAAATGAACTCCTCTCCCTCATGCGAATAGCCCACCTTGCGATGCTTGCTCTTCGGGTCTATCGTGACCCGGAAGGCCATCAGGCGTTTGTCATGTTCGTGGCCGGCAAGGTTTTCATAGGCGTAATCGCTGGTTCGCTTGGACATGGCTTTTCGCAGCTTCAGGGGCAGCGTTGCGGAAACCTCCTCGCCCATGAAAATCGTCGGCTCGACCGAAAGCGTCCGGGCAAGTGTGATAATTTCCGCAACTGGGGGAAGAAATTTGTCCTCCTCCAGATCCCTGAGATATGACGGCTTTATGTTTACCTGGCCCGCCAGCTCCTCGATGCTTAAGCCCTCTTTCTCCCTGAGTTTTTTGAGTTTAGCCCCGAAACTCTCCCATGCGTTTTTAATTTGACCATCTTTCTTTGGCATTTACCGCCTCCCTTTAAGCGTTAGGCATTAGGCGTTAGGCCTTAGGGTCTCGGATCTCGGCCTAAAGCCTTTTATTGTTTCCCCTAATCATCACCGAACTTCCAGAAAGCCTTTTTAACGGCGACCGTTAGCTCAATCGTTGTGAAAGGCTTGCTCAAGAGCGCATCTGCGCCGACGATCTTCATGGTGTTTTCGGCGAATTTCCCTTCTCTCGCGGTGACAATGAGCACGTAAATGTCCTTTGTCTCGGCTGAGTTTTTAAGGGCCTTGCAGACATCATATCCGGTCATTCCGGGCATCATGACATCCAGGATGAGCAGATGCGGCTTTGTTTTTCTAGCCAGCTTTAACGTCTCGTCCCCATTTTGAGTTTCATATATGAGGAAGCTTTTGTCCTCCATCTCGAGGATTTTTCTGATCAGCTTCCTGACCCTTTCCTCATCGTCGGCTATGATGATTTTTTTTGCCATAATAGTCCCTCCCTTTACATACATTCAGGTGGACGGACATTCTTGTCCGTCACCCCCTTTCTCACAATTGAATGTTGCGCCGGACAGGAATGTCCGGCCTCCTATCAGTCGCACGTGCGCAAAATAAAATAGAACACACTTCCCCGGCCGGGATAGCTTTCCACGCCTATCTTGCCCTGATGATACTCTATTATTTCGCGGGCAAGGGCCAGTCCCAGGCCGCTCCCTTCCTCTTTTTGCCTTACAAGCTTCTCCACCTGCTGGAATTTCTGGAATAATTTATTCTTTTTCTCCTTCGGTATTCCGGGGCCTGTGTCGGAGATCGAAACCCTGACCGCAGGCTCCTGATCCACGTCAATTCTTTCAAGAAATGCCTTGACGCGGCCACCCTCGGGGGTAAATTTGATTGCGTTAGACAGAAAATTGGCCAGCACCTGATGGAGGCGATCCCGGTGCCCCTTCACGATGATGGGGTTGGATGAGACTTGTTTGTCCATCGCAATGTTTTTTATGGTGGCCGCGGAGTAAAATACGCTCAGCGCGTCATTGACAAGCGCCGTAATATCGAGATTTGTCATCTCCATCTCGACGTCCCCCGCCTCAAACCGCTGGATGTCCAGTATATTGTTTATCAGTCTCGTCAACCGGTCGGTTTCATCCATGATGATGGCGAGGAATTCTTTTGTGGTTTTTTTATCAATTTTTTCCGGGGACTCGTAAAGCAGGGATGCGTATCCCTTGATGCTGGTCATCGGGGTGCGAAGATCGTGAGAGACCATGGAGAGGAAGTTATCTTTTAGCACATTCAACTGGGAAAGCTCGCGGTATGACGTCTCCAGCTCAACCATTTTCTTCAGCTCCTGCACCTTGCGGGCATTTTCTATCGAGACGGCGGTCTGCATCATCAGGGTCTGGAGAACGTCAATATCGTCCTTCGAGTACCTTTCGCCGGACTTTTTCGCGCCGAGACCCAGGACGCCGATCAGGCGCCACTCGGAAATGATCGGAACAGCTAAAACTATCCCGTAGCCCCTCATAAGCGCTGTCGCCGCTTCGCGAGTTTTTTCGGGCGCATCCAGATACTCTATGTCCGTGACTTGAATCCCCTCCCGACTTGTCTCAAGGTGTTTATAAACGGGAGATTTCTCATCCATCAGGTCGTAATTTTCCGTATTACCGTCCTCTATGGCGGGCATGGGCGTAAAACCTGCGCTGAAATCCCGCTTGGCGGCCAGGTAAAACTTCCCGGACTCCTTCTCGGTTAACAGGATTATCCCCTTTTCCGACTTGATCGCAAAAAGTATGGTGTCGAGTATCTGGTAGAGCAGCTCATCAAGCTCAATGATGCTTGCCAGGACTTTTATGGCGTTCTTTATGGTATCATGGTATTCGTGTTTTCTCTCAAAGAATCTCCGGGAAATAAAACCCTCGATCGCCCTTTCCAGGGGCCGGAATACAGCGACCATGATGAGTGTGATTACGACCGCGGCAAGAGAGGACGATTCCCCCGATACGTCCTGCAATACGACAGTGACCCCGCCAATAACCGCGAAATAAATAACAAAGATTGCCCCGGCGAACACCAGGTAGCGCAAACTCGTGAAGAAAAAGGTCTCCACATCGAGGAGGCTTCTTTTTGCGATCGCATAGCCGATACATAACGGAAAAAGCATGCAGGGAATGGCCATCCAGAAAAAGCTTATCTTTTTCAGCAACACTCCCCCAATGAAAACCGACAGCATGCACGCAAAAGCCACCCAAAGGCCGTATACGACAGGTTCGGTTTTCCTACGCGTCAGGGAATCGGCTGATTTTATAAAAGAATAGCCCACCATGGACAGGCCCACAGTTAGCGTAATAATCGTGTAAATCCAGAAAACTCTGTCAACCTTTTTGTAAAAGGAAACATCCGAAAATGAATAACGGTAAAAAAATATCACAAGGGCGGTCATGATCGCCCCCGGAACCAGAAAATATCTCCTGCGTTTAAGTTCTAGCGGGAAATACGAGCCTACAAATATCGCCGACGGACCGATCAGCGGGAACAAATACAGCGGAACATAATTCAAATTGGTTGCGCAAAACTCCCATACAGCGGCGCAACTGTAACCGGCGGTCACCCCGGCGGACAGGAACGCCCAACTTGCCCCCCAATTCGGCCTTAAATAAAAAATCCCCAATGCCGTGGCCAGAAAAATCATGCCAATCAGCGACCAGAATAAATAGCAGATCAGGAAGTCTCTCAATGTTAAAATATTAACAGGCGCCTGTTTATCGAACTTTGTATCGCCCCTCCTAAACGTGTATGTTACGAGGGCGCCAGGCTCCTTTGTCCTGACCGACTGCCAAATTCCTTCCGCGTCTTTCACCGCGTGGCCGTCCACCGCCTCAACTATATCCCCGGCCTTTATTCCCCTTTTTATTCCCTCCCAATTGGGAAGGTAAATCAGACACACTATGTTGTTCTTCATCACCAGGAATCCCGGGAACGGCCGGTTTATCAGAGATTTCGTGGCTAGGAAACTAAATGCGACGAGAAAAACAAAACCTGAGGACAGGCCCAGGATCACCATGTTTCTGGCAAGTCTGGATACGCGCAATTCCTTAATCATGACCCGGTTACTCGACTAATGTTAAGAATGAAAGTATACAATATATTTGCTAAAAGTAAAAACGAAGCGAAGGGAGCGGAAAACGAGCAAATTTATACCCCGGGCGAACGCGATTGTTTTGGTTATTGCTCATGATCTGCTAATATATATAAAGAATTTATCATTTAAAAAAAGGCTTCAATTAAATTTTAGATTTTGGATTTTGGATTTATTGAACGTATTCTTCAATCCAAAATCCGCAATCCAAAATCCAAAATTAAGGGAGGAATCCTATGAGAAAAGCGTCGTTTGTTTCCATGTTAATCCTTCTAGTGACCGTTACCTTTATTGCGGCCCCGCTTGCCGGCTCCGGAGCTCAGGCTGCCAGAAAATTGAGGGTTGGGGTCGTGGGGCTTGAATTCAAGGGTGGCCGTTCCGCCAATAAAATCGCGGCGGATATTCAAAATGCGCTGGTCGAGGACCTTGGCAAGGACGTGCGTCTTTCCGTAAAGGGGATTGACCCTGGACTTTTCGGAAAAAACAGGCTCGATATTTACGAAGACGGGAAAGCGACGCCGACAGAGGTCCTCAAGGACACAGACCTGCTCTTGGTGACATGGGTGCGGCTTGATGATCGCATGCTCACCGTGACAATTGAATTTATTAAAAGCGACACGGGCGAAATTCTGTGGAAAATGCCCGTTCACGAGCGACACGATTACTCGGTATATCCCGACGTCAGGAACGCAGCCAGGGGCTGGATAGATAAATACCTATCATCTCAAGCGGAAGCGGCGCCGATGGCGCCGATGGCGCCGGTGGCGCCGCCCCCATCCTCCGCGCCCATTGTGCCCCCTGCTCCCACAGAGCGGAAGGTTCACGCTCATGGAGTGGGCATGATGCCCGTGCAGGGGGGTAACGTGCTTTTGGCGAGTCGCGGCTCGATGGCGCTTGCAATGAGGGACGCGGCGGAACGCGGGCTGGGCGCCGTGGTGGACGTCCTAGCCATCCCCGATCTGCAGCGCAGGGATATTGTGGCGACCGTTGCGACAACCCTGCAGAATGTCAGCGTCATAACAGAGGAAAGGCAGGGTAACGTTTACGTCACCGAAATCGAGTGCGACGTTGTCATCCCCGAGGCAATAAAAAAGGGGTTCCCCACGCCGGCGCCTCAAGAATCAACGGGGATGAACGCGGCGGTGCAGACTTTCAAGAGGGGCTTCATCAATTGGGAAACCGGCATAATCACCGTCCGTGGCAGAGGGAGGCTTGCGGGAACCGATCCGCGCAGCGTCGAGCTTGCCCGCCGGGCCGCCCGCGTGGACGCCTATGCGTCGGCTATCGAAATAATTCAGGGGATGAGATTCGATCCGGACAGCAAAATAAACGAGCAGATCGCACTCAACGCCCAGCGCGGTTTTCGCATTCGCGCACTGGTGCAGGGCGCAGAGGTCGTTGGATCCCAGCAACTGGACCCAAATAATTATGAGGTGACCGTCGAGGTCCCAATGCGCGGCATAAAGGGAATCACCACAGTTTTCGACGACCTGTTCAAATGGCAGCCCTCGACCCCGCCGCCTCTCGATGGCGAACCGGAGCCGTCGCCCGGCGAAGCGGGCGCCACGGGCCTGATAATAGACGCGCGAGGAAAAGGGGCCATGCCGGCTTTTTGCCCTGTCGTTGTGGATGAAAGCGGCGTGGTGGTTTACGGCGTTGGGGGTTTGCCGCAGAGCGTAATCACGCAACGCGGCGGCGCGGCCTACACCGCCGGCGAGCCATCGGGCACGAACGGCGCATGGCTTGGCCCAAACCCATTGCGGATTCAAGCGCTGAACTTCGAGACTGCTCCACAGGTCGCGGCAACGGGCCCCGGGGCATGGTTGTCCACGCCAATCGCGAAATTCCTTAATCCCGCCGTTTATCTGGCGCAGGCGGCCCAGACCGTTGTGCTCCGCCAGGGCAAGAAGCCGGCCAAGGTTAAGGCCACGGCGGTCGGCGGCTCGAATAAAGCCAAAATAGTGGTTTCCAGCTCCAGCGCGGCCCAGATCAAGCGGACAAACAAAAAAACAAATTACCTCGGCCAGGCCCGCGTGGTCATAATCACCGACAGCATGGTCGGGGCCACGGAGGGGCGAAGGATATTGCCGGCGCAGCCGACAAAAGTCGCTAAAGTTAGATAGCGTACTATTTAGCGCCGCCCCTTGTACGCTCAAGCGGCGGCGCATTCATCTTTTCATGAAAAAATCCCACACCAGATTATTTGGAATACTGATCGGAGTGGTCATAACCTTGGCGGTTTCGCTCCTCCAGTCCATTGGGGCCTTCTATTCGGCCGAGTTGCGCTCTTACGACCTGCGATTCAGGATTCGGGGACACAAGGCCCCATCCAGTGACATCCTGCTGGTCACCATAGATGAAAAGACCCGTTCGGTTTTGAACAAGAGCCTGAACCAGATCGGCCGCGATGATTACGCCCGCCTGATCGGGATTCTTTCAAAAAGCGGCGCCCGTCTGATAGTGTTTGATATTGATTTCGCGTCAAACAGGGATGGCGACGAGAGACTGGCGGAGGCCATATCCTGCGCGGGCAACGTCGTAATGTCAAGCTTCATCGCCATGGGCAGTTGGGTGCGCCCTAACCCTAAGCTCCTCGACACCGGCATCCCCTGCCCCATGAGTGAGGCCGTCACCGACGCTCCAAAGCAGGTCATCGTCGGGGAGGAGGGCAAGGCCACAATCGAGTGGAACCCCGACCCACAACGCAAGGCGGACGCCTACCGCGTTTATTACAGCATTGAGCCGTTTGACGATCCATCCAAGATACAGGAGGGGACAGGCGGGTCCGTGGATGTCTCAGGCGAGGACAAATCCCTGACATTAACATTGCAAGGTGTTGACGAAGGCGCGCCTCTTTATGTTTCGCTGGAGGGGCTTCGATTCGGCGGCCTTCTCGGGGTGGGCGCGGTGAATATCATCGAGGACCCGGACGATCGCGTAAGGCGTATCCCCCTCGTCGTAGGCCGCTCGGCGGACGACCCGGATAAGCAAGCAGCGCTGTCCCTTGAGACCTCGATACGAGCAACCTTTAAGGAAGCGCCCAAACTCGTTGAAAGCGACACATCGAGATTGAGATTTGAGGTGTCGGGGAGGGCATTGGAGATTCCACTCGTTGAAGGCCGCATGCTAATCAACTATCGGGGCGGGAGAGACACGTTCAGCCGCGTCTCTTTCGGCGATGCGCTTGACGGCCGCATCGAGCCAGCCCGATTCAGGAATAAAATAATCCTGGTCGGAAATACACATCACCTCTCGCATGACGAATACCCTACCCCCTTCGGCAGCCAGGCAATCTCCCCCCAGGACTCCGCGGAGACCGGTGTAAAGGCCGGGTTTACCTCGGGCCTGGAAATACACGCAAACGCAATAGACACGATATTGAGCAACGATCATATTTACCCATTGGGTTCGCTGGCCGCGTCATGGATTAACAGCCTCAAGGGCGGCAAGATTTCCCAGAAATCGTATCAGAGAATAGTATATGGGACGCACATCTCCCTTACGCTCGGGCTGGGGTTATTGGCGACAATTCTATTTATATTGCTCAGGATAAAAATAGAATTCGGCGCAGCGATATTTATAGCGCTCGAGGGTATGGTGTTGGGAGCGGCTGTTTATGCGTTTGACCGGTGGAATATCTGGGCGCCGGTCGTCGGGCCTCTGGTCGTTGTGGCGGCAACTTATGGAGGAGGGTTGTTTTACCATGTCTGGGTCGAGGGCCGCGAGAAGAGATGGATCAAGGACACGTTCGGGAAATACCTCGCGCCAAGCGTTGTCGAGCAGATCACGCGCGACCCGTCTCGCCTGAAACTGGGCGGCGATGAACTCACGCTGACCGCTTTCTTCAGCGACATCCAGGGGTTCACTTCCATTTCCGAACAGCTTGCAAGCCCGCAGCGGCTCGTGGAGCTGCTCAACGAATACCTCTCCGTGATGGCCGAGATAATCGAGCAATATGAGGGCACGGTTGACAAATATGAGGGCGACGCCGTAATCGCTTTCTGGGGCGCTCCGATGTATTTCCCCGATCATGCTCTCAAGGCATGTCTCGCGGCGCTCGATCAGCAAAAAAAATTCGCCGAATTGCGCGAATTATGGAAGACAAGCGGCAAATGGCCCGCGATCGTAGGGAACGCGCGGGTAAGGATGGGCATCAACACCGGCATGATGGTGGTGGGCAACATGGGCAGCAAGGGGCGCATGAATTACACCATCATGGGTGATGCCGTCAATCTCGCATCCCGCCTCGAAGGCGTCAACAAGCAATACGGCTCGCTCGTCATGATCTCCGAGGACACCTACGCCCACGTCAAGGATCACGTCGAAGCGCGCGAGTTGGACACCATTCGCGTCGTGGGAAAGGCCAAGCCCGTTAAGATTTATGAGCTGATCGCCCAAAAGGGCGACCTCGATGAAAAAATGGGAAAAACGCGCGCGGCGTTTGAAGAGGGATTGGAACTTTATCGCCTCCGAAAATGGGAACACGCCATAACCTCATTCGAAAAAGCGCTCCACTTCGCCCCAGACGACGGCCCCAGTAAAAAATACATCGAACGATGCCGCACCTTCATAGCCGAACCGCCCCCGGACACATGGGACGGCGTTTTCGTGATGAAAACAAAATAAATCGGATAACATCCGCTAGTAATGTATCTCGATTTTGGATATTGGATTTGATGCGCTTTTTGTTCAATTTAAAATCGGCAATCTAAAATCTAAATTAAAAATTAAATGATGCTATTGACTTATGATGAAATTCATCATATCTTCTATTGGAAAAGATATGATGAGGTGAATCAGCATGAGGACTACTATCAATATTGAGGACTCGATTTTCGATGAAATCCTGAAAATAACCAAAGCTCATACTAAGACCGAAGCGGTGAACAAAGCGCTCCAAGAATATATCCGCATGAAACGAAAACAAAAGTTGTTGGACCTGGCTGGTAAAATTCACATAGAAGAGGATTGGAAGACTCTCAGGGAGATGGAAAAAGTTGAATCGTGATGATCCCCTCGTCTTATTAGACACATCGGTATTGATAGAGCATTTTAACCATCCTCACAGTCAGTGCGGCCGAAAAGTGCGGGAGCTTATTGAGGGGGATCGAGCATGCACGGCGGGGGTTGTGTTAACTGAAATTCTTCAAGGGATTAAAGGTGACCAAGAAAGCAAAGAAGTTCTCTCGGCGCTTGCATTTTTACCATATATCGAGGCTGATCGTGAAGATTGGTTTAATGCGGGGCTTTATTCTCAGAAATTAAGGAATAGAGGGATTGCGATCCCTGTAACAGACATGATCCTGGCCATGTTATGCCTTCGACATAGTCTTTCCTTATTCACAATGGACAAACACTTCGATCATATCAAAGAATTAAAGCGATATCGTCTATAAAAATTCTTCCAGCCGGATTTACAACTCATCTCACAACATTAAAACACCGACACGCCGAACAGCTTTTTGTGGAATATCATCAACCCAAAGTATAGCAGAACGCAGAGAATGAGCATCGGCTTGCTTAAATCGTTCAGGCTGAAATTGTTTTTCTTTGTGACGATAGCGGCGAGAGGTATAATGCTTGTTTTCGCTTTGAATGAGGCGAATTGTTCGCCGAGTGTCCGCGTTTTGCGGGCGTCCTGGTGAAACGCGCCGAAGAAGCCCACTATGAACAGCGACCCGAAGAGGGCTGCGTCCCCGAGCCGCGGGTTGGCAAGCATGTGAGCCAGGCCGAACAGGGCAATTCCAATGTTCACGGGATGTCTGGTGACGAGCAATATCCCGAGCGGCTCATAAGAAATCTGCGCCATGCCTGTCGGGCTTGGCTGAGTCAGCCCGAAAACCACCAGCGGTATCGAAACGAATATAAGTATCAGCGCAAGAAATACCCAGAGGGGGTGCATGTTCCACAGTGGCGCGCTTTCGTGCAATGTCTCACGATAGTGAATAAAAAACAATATCGCTCCGCCGAGCGTCAGGATCGAGATAAGGCTGTAGACCCCCTTAAAACCCAACTCCCCCAGCCGCTTCACCATGTTGGAACGAAACGGCTCGGCGCTCATCCCAATATGCGTTACGATAAAAAGAAGACTCAAAAAAACCAGCGCTACAGCAGCCATTATTCTCCTCCTTGAAACTAAAATTGGCATAATTATATATTGAATAGTTGTGAAAGGCAATACTCGCTTCGCGAATAATGCGCCGAATCGGTTGATTCAAAACGTAAAAGTTGTTATGATAGGTCAAAAGTGCAATGAAGCGATGGGCTTTTTAATAAAAACAATATTAATAGTGTCGGCATTGCTTGCAGGCCAGCAGGCGCCGTCTTTCAGCAAACCCGATATCAAAGGCAAGCCGGTAAACCTTGAATCGTACCGCGGTAAAAATGTGCTCCTCGTTCTCAGCCGCTACATCGGGTGCTCATATTGCCAGATGTTCATCGTTGATCTCGCCAATCATGCCGAAGACCTTGCCAGGGTAAAGGCCGAGGTTATAATCGTGACCAGCTCCGACGCTGAGACCGCTGCGCGTTATGAGCCGCCGCGAGATTTCCCCTTCCTCCTCGTCCCGGACCCGGACATGGATATTTACAAGATGTACGGGGTGAAGATGAAGGCGAGGGGTTTTACGTGGAACGTGCTCAAGAAGTCAGTGATGTTTGTGAAATATCTTGCTAAATATGACTGGGTTAAACACGGCCTCTCCGGCCCGCACCTCCAGCCCCCCGCGTGTTTCGTCATTGACCCCGCCGGGGTTATTCGATACTCGCACATCGGGAGGGATATCGCCGATAATCCCGACGCGGAAAAACTGGTGAAAATAATCGAGGAGCTCAACAAGGCCCACTGAGGCGGGCGAGGCCCGCATTACACGCCATAGCGGCACTCCACACCACCGCAAGTGAGACAAGACAAAGACCGCAATCCATGGAAGCGGCGCGTTTGACATCCCATCGCAGGTGTGGCAGTATTATAATGTTGTTAGTGAGTCGGGGGCATGATCCCCTTGTCGGTTTTCGATTTTGGATTTTGGATTTGTTGCGCTTCTTCTTCAATCCAAAATCTAAAATTTGGAACGGGTTTATTTTCTTAGCCGATTACTGAACTTTATTTTGCGATCAGACAGGATGGCGGCTCTCCAATACGTAACAGCCTTCATTACGGCGGGTTCACTGGACGAGGCTAAGCGCATCGCTCAGGCCCTCGTTGAAGAACGCCTGTGCGCTTGCTGCAACATCATCCATCCCATCACCAGCATTTACCGGTGGAAGGGAAAAGTTAACGAAGATACCGAAGTTCTGATAATCGCAAAAACGAGGAAATCACTTTTCGGGGCGCTGGCGCTGAGGGTGGCCGAGCTGCATTCGTATGAAGTGCCGGAGGTAATTTGCGTGCCTTTAATCGAAGGCGCATCCCCATACCTGAAATGGCTTAAGGAATCAACTCGATTTTAGAATTTCGATTGAAGAGAACCTTTCTTCCAAAAGCTTCAATCTAAAATCAAAAATAATGTAATATGGCTGTCAAACCGGAAAAGATACGCGTTCACACTTTCATAGACACCCAGAATCTTTATTCGGCGGTGAGGGACGCATTCAAGTACAAGCTGCCGAACTTCGATCCCCTGCGCCTGTCGCAGCAGGTCACCGATCTCCTCCCGGGCCGGGTTCTGAACAAGGTGCACATTTACACCGGCATTCACGACCGTGAGGAAAACCCCTTCTGGCACGACTTCTGGCTCAATAAATTGAGGCCGTTTGAAAATAATGATCTTGTGCATGTTTTCACAAAACCGCTCGTCTACCGAGACATTCACTGGACCGACCAGGAGAGCCGGGAGCACGTAATCAGGCGGGCGGAGGAGAAAGGCATTGACCTGAGAATGGGTCTTGACCTAGTGCGCCTTGCCGTGAACGGCGAATACGACGTAGCGGTGATATTCAGCCAGGACAACGACCTGGAAGAAGCCATCAACGAGGTGCACGCCATCAGGCAGTACTTCGACCGGTGGATATACCTCGAATGCGCTTTCCCTGAAAACATCGAGCGGGGCAACCGCGGCATCCGCAATACCCAATGGAGGATAGTAACGCAGCAAATGTACGAAGAGTGCATTGACGAGCATGATTACCGCCCCTACCCCACCATCCCCCCCGGCGAACAATTCTCAACTAAGTGATGAGTGAAAAGGAGTGGATAGTTGACAGTGGACAGTAAATAATATGTAATGAAGTCTTTTCTTAACTGTCTACTGTCTTCTTCACTCATCACTCATCACTTTCTTATGCTCCCGGCTGGAATCGGCTCATGAAGAGCAGGAAGCCCGTGTAACTGCCTTCGATTTTAATTTTACCCGACGCAAGGGCGGCGGCAGGGTTGGTGAGCTTCAGGGCAAGCTTGCGATAAGTCATGCCGTCCGTCGTCATGGTGGCGACGGGCGCCGGAGTGCCCGGCAGGGGGTCGCCCTCAACCACTTCCGCCACGCCGTGGCGCACGGTGAGGACGAACTTTTTATTCTCATCCGGAAAAACGAATTGAGCCGATTCGAGGACATCGGACTTTTCCGGGATGAGGCGCGTCACCATGATGTTGAAAATCGTGGCAAGCGGAATCCGCGCCGCAAGCGCCTCGTCAACCCTCGGCGTGCCGGGACTCTTGACGCCCTCCGTCAATTCAATCGCCGATTGAAGCAGGTATGCGCGGCCGTTGGTGTTGTAAACGCTCTCCGCCAGTTTCCGGTAACTCGCGGCGAGTTTCCGTTTCAACGAGTCCGCAAGGCCGCCGGTGGCGAGGCCGCTGTCGGAAAGCTTGGCCAGAAGATAAATCGCCCAGCGCGCATCGCCCGATTGCAGCGCCTGGTCGGCCAGGGAAAACACCTTTTCGGGGCCGCCGAAAAGGGCGACCTCGCGCCGCGCAATTTCCACGTGAGAAAGCGGGTAAATTCTGTCGGCCCTGCCGTCGAACCAGCCCAACTCGTTCGTGTAAATGGCCCGCGCCGACCAGTCCACCTGGCCGTATAACTCCTGGAGGTAATCCAGATTCGCGAGGCGCGGGGGCAGCTTGACGCTCTCGGCGATCGTGTCAATGTCCTCGCCGCGGTTGGCGAGCCGCACAACGGTATCCCGGACGTACTGGATCGCATCCCTGTAATTTGTGAGGGCCTCCGCAATTTCCACCTTGCCATTGATTGGCTTCGTGTGCATCGGGATGAGGTGCTCGGGTTCCTTTCTGCGCATTGCGTCGAGGCTTGTGATCCATTCGTTGACCGGCCTTGGGCTGGTGCCGCGCACCGTGTAAAGGTTCGGGAAGGCCCAGTAGAAATTGTCGCCCGCGATGAGCGTTTTATCGGCGCCTATCCAGACGAACAGCGTGTCGTGGGTCTCCCCGTGCGCCTCGACCATCTCGATCTGGAGCTTCCCGATCTCGAGCGTTTTGCTCCCCGAAAACGTGTTTGTTGGCAATCTCACGCCATTCTCCATGGCGTCCCGGATGTCAATGCGCGCGCCGATGGATGAGCACGGGAGGTCTTCCACCGGGACCTCGTAGCCGAACTGCCGCATCCCCCGCGCCATCTCCGCGGGCCTGAAAAGGCCGTACTGCTTGAAAAAATGAGGCAGAAAAGCGTCCGTGGCCCATATCGGAACGCCCTCCGACGCCCACACCGTCGCCCCCCCGATGTGGTCTATGTGGCTGTGCGTGTAGATGATCGCCTTCACCGGCCCCGACGGGGCGCTGGCCGAAAGCGCCGCCTTCACCTTCCGCGCCCCCGCCGGACTCCCCGAAACGTCCACGATGACATTCCCTTCATCGGTGTGGATCAACACCGTGCTCGCCAAATCATAGCTGATCGCCGCCCAAACGTGCTCGGACACATGCTCAACCCTCGGCTTGCCCACCACCTCCGCGCACTGCCTCGCCAGAATCGCGGGGCTTAAAACCACCGCATCCTGTTTGTGCCCCCCCCTCCCACGGCATCCTCCCATAAGGACAATCACGAGAAAAACACACACACAGATCATCGAAATTCGGAAACTATTATCCATACCAACGGCCTCCTCGATCCTTCCGGGAATCTCCATTTGCGCCCCCAGCATCGGCAATTTAACACACCCGCCCAAAAAATCAACATAACATCCCTTAATTTTTTTCTCGCGGCTTAGCCACACCAACCCAGATTATGCAAATCTGGGTTAAGGGATAGTAAGACAAGTGGCTTAAGCCCCTTGTCTGGAGAGCTATGGTGGCGAAAGATTGGAAGGTAACCGACAAAAAAGGAGGAACAATTTACTTCGGCATGATATCAATTCCATTGATTCTACCAGCCACATTATAAGCTTCCATTTTTCTATCTTTTGTTGGAAACACTCCCTTACGGTCAATATATAGAAAATTATCAGCATCGGGCTTACATCCTAATACGAAATCAGATAGCTGGCCATGACAAACAGGGCTATCGTCTATTTGATTACGAAAAAATATTGAGCGATTTTGTTGCAATAGGTGAAATATTTTATTTGAAATGAATATTGAATTGCCGGTTGCCTCTTTTATGGAGGCCAATCTATTAGCAAGATTGATAGCATCCCCAACCAAATCGCAATTGCCAACCAGATCTTCGGTCATGAAAACTCCATCATATGTTAAAGCCATTCTAACTTCAAAGGGCCTTATTTCTCCAAGATGTAATTCTTGATTAAATTTGACAATTTCCGACATATTATAAGCTGCAAACATAAGCGCATTTTTAATGTATCTTGGGTTTACTAAATTACCAAATATAAAGGTCGCTCCATCACCTGATCCTTTATAAATATTCCATGGTTCCCATTTGTCCTCCGTTGGAAATGCCTTCTTCGACAGCATGCTATGAGTACGTTTGAAAAGCGCATTCAAAGTCGTATTAAGTATTAATTGTTCTGGCATTTCTCTTATTGAATACTTCACTATATCAACAATTAAAATACATCGTTCATCCTCCGTAATTCCTGTAGGTACCAAATTAACATCATTATAAGCAACAAGCCAAGAATGAGCAGTCCCGTGAGGGTTCTTGCAAATGCTTTTTGGGTAAAAGCCTTTTTCAATAAATTGACGTATTTCACGGGAAGCTCTCAAAGAAATTGAATTACGATCGGAACATGGGGTAACTAACTTTGAGTTTTTCATTTTAATGTTAGCTCCTTTCCATGATTTATCTGTGATGATTTCAACGGTTTAAGGAGTCTGCGCACAACGAAACCCGACGATGGAGTAGTCCCCGAAGGCAGGATCATCGTAGTCGCGGTTAGAAACCCGCATGTCGAGCGTGAGGCTGTAAGCCCAGTCACTGCCGCGAAGCACGCGGACAGTACCTGATGTAGGACCAGGCGGATTATTGGTCGGGCTAACACTATAATAAGTGTCGCTATACCAGTCATTGACCCATTCATTAACATTTCCCGCCATGTCGTAAAGACCATAGCCGTTGGCCGCATAATACTCAACAGGAGAGGTATCGTTAGCAAGTCCACCGTAATTATAACATGGATAGCCAGAAGAATATCTTCCGTAGTTTGCGTTAGCACAAGATATGGTGTCGCCCCAAGGGTACCTCTTTCCGGATAGCCCGCCTCTCGCAGCATACTCAAACTCCGCCTCAGTCGGCAGACGACCACCTACCCATGAACAATAAGCGCTCGCCTGATTCCAGTTCACAAATATCACTGGATAATTATTATAAGCCCCTGACGGTTCGTTGTAATATTGGGCGCGTGTATAGCTAGCCAAACTCGCTGGCACCGTACAGACTCCCGCAGTTACACATGTCTTGTATTCTCCTACCGTGACTATATGGCGATTTATTTGAAAGGCCGACAGGCAAACATTATGAACTGGGCATTCGTCAGCAGAATATGAACATGCATCGCTGGAATCGCCCATATTAAAGCAACCGGCGGAAATAGAAACAAAGGGCACCGCAGAGGGCAAATTAATAATGATGGTTTGTCCCACGGTTAGAAAAGGAGATCCATTATCAGCAGCCATGACTCTCAAGTCGCATGCTTGGGGCGATGAGGGCGCTGTGAAGCTAACGTTGCAGTTGCGCGGAGGTATGCCGGATCCGGTCACTGCAATGGCAAAGCCGCACGATGTGCCTTTGCTCGAGCAGGTTAGTGTTTGGGTGGTGTCAAGGTCAGTCGCTACGCCATTGGTCTGGTTATATGTAGACCCAATGGTTATCGTGATATTAGAAGGTGTCGTCAGCCATGTCGGCACATGGTTTCTTATAGTGATTGAGATCAATGAGCCTACTGACATTGCCGGTGAGCCGTTGTCTGTAGCCGCAATTCTCAAATTGCAGGTCCCCGCAGGCACTGGCGCCGTAAAGTTAATGTTGCAATTCGCAGGCAAGCCGGAACCGTTTACCGTTACGGTAAACCCGCATGTCGTCACACCTGAGCAGGTCAGAATCTGACCCGTGTCAACGTCTGTCGCTACTCCACTGTTCTGGTTGTAAACAGACCCGCCGGTGATCATGATGTTAGATGGCACAATAGACCATGTCGGCATAAGATTCCCCACGATTGTAATGGAAATCGTCTGGCCAACTGACATTGCCGGAGAGTCATTATCCACCACATTAACCCGCAAGCTGCAAATCTGTGTCGGAGAAATGGCCGTGAAACTGATGTTGCAGTTCGCCGGCAAGCCGGAACCGTTCACAATAATGGCAAAACCACATGATGTGCCGTTGCCCGAGCATGCCAAGGTCTGGCCCGTGTCTATGTCCGTCGCGGCACCGTCCGTCTGGTTGTATGTAGATCCGCTTGTGATCGTGATGTTGGAAGGCGCTGTCTGCCATGTCGGCGCATGGTTCCTTATAGTGATGGATATTGTTTGGCCGATCGACAAAGCAGGTGTTCCATTGTCTGTTGCCATAATACGCAGGTTGCAAGTCCCCGCTGGTATTGGCGCTGTGAAGTTTAAATTACAGTTGCGCGGTGATGAACCGGAACCACTTACCGTAGTGGTAAATCCACACGACGTGCCATTCGATGAACAGGTCAGCGTCTGTCCTGTGTCAGCAAGTTGAGCCGTTCCATTCGTCTGGTTATACACCGAGCCGCCAGTTATCACTATATCAGAAGGTGCTGACAGCCAATTTGGTTGGTCGCTCTTTTCAGGGTCTGTTCCATTTATAATCTCTAAGACATTCGAGACGCCATCTCCGTCGTCGTCCATGCTCATATCGAAAGTAGAAATTAACACATTTGAGTTCTGGCCCGCGACGATGGTCACATCGCTGGAACCCTGGGCAAGTATAACCTTTGTCGGGGCTTCCATAACGAAGTAGGTTATTGTGAATTTATGTGAGCCTTCGGGGATAGCGGTTATATAGCATGACGCAGAGTTGTCGGGATTGACAGTCATGGGGTAAGTTCCCACGCCGGATATAATCAATTCTGCCTGAAGGCCCGTTATAATCGCGTTGGCGATTTCGCCGGGAGGAGAAAAAGATAACGTGGGTGTTCTGAACCGTTCTTCGTTATGCCTTCCACATGCACATAGGACGATAACGAAGGATAAGGCTAAAACCAGAGTTACTATTAAACTTATGCGTTTCATTTTTCTCTCCCGAACATATTATGGGAAGGTTGGTGTTCCGGTCACAGTTGCAGAACCGGTGGTTGGTGTTTTTCCTCCACCACCACCTCCGCCGCCACTGCCGCCAGCTGCGGCAGCGACGCCTCCTCCGACAGCCACGATCACAAGCGCCCAGACCCACTTCTTTTTATACCAGGGTTTTTTACTGGCCGCCGCAGCGGTTTTCGGCGGTTGAGCGGGTTGTTGAACTGCCGCCGTTGTTTCGCCGGAAGGTTGTGCAACGCCGACACCTACGCCGGATAATTTAAAGGCCATCTCTTCTACAAGGTTTAGCAAAGACTCGATTTTGCACTCCGCACATATTTCTGTAACAGCATTTTCCTCGGTGCCTGTTTCGACATCGGTCACGCGTATGGTAACTATGTACGTTGAGTTGAGAAGCGTTACGGTGCCCGTGATTATCTTCTGTGCCTGCAATATTTGCCCAGCCTTTACAGCGTTTTCGTCGGAGGTGTTGCCGGAGAGGTTGAAGTTGTGCTGGCGGAGAACTTTTTCCATTTCGGCCTGGTTTATAATGTGCCATTTGTGGGTCCTTAGCAGGGCGGTCTCAAGCTTATCGGTGAGGGCCTTGCGGGTGCCGGGGTCAATACCCAGGCCAATGTCGAATGGCAGAACGGCTACGGTCGGCAGCGGCGCTTTGGCAGGTGGCGGGGCTTGGGGCGTCTGGGCTGGAAGAGGTGTTGTTGACGCGAGGAAGGAAAAAATCAGCGCCCAAAGAAAGATTTTTCTCATAGATAATCCCTCCAAGGATTCCTTCTGTATGAAACTTACTTAATTACTTTCAGATTGTCAACTTGGGTTCTATAAGGAATTTGACAAGCATAGGATACTGCGGAGCCACCGAACGCCTCCATGGCGAGGCGTTCACTTTTTTGGCGTCACTATTTTAGCGCCGCTTCAAGCTGTAAAATTGAATCTATTTTTTTGAATGGGAAATGAAGAAAATGACGAGGGGGGAAGTGTAACGCAGGCGTCTCGCCTGCCCCATTTTGATATTGTTATTTTAAGTAGCTTACACGAGCGAGCAAATCTGTGGGTATGGGTATAATTGGATTGCGTAAGCCGTGCTTACGCCTTTATTCACATGGGTACCCACGTGAGGTTTTGCCTAAGCATGGCTTCGACGAGCAAAGGCTGGAGCATGGCTCCAGCACTCCAAGGTCATCTTCTCATTTCTCGATAACTCAAGAATTTGGGACGCTCTCTATAATTTGCAGCACAAAGCTTATGGTGTGACAAGTGGCCCGTTTTTACTTTGCGCAGCGTACGCCATAGCCTGGCATCGCGTAATCCGGTCGTTCCCAGACGCGATAGTCGGCTCTGACGTGGTCGAGGCTGTTCATGTAGTTGCCGCCTCTTATAACTCGGTATTCGCCCGATTTTGGGCCTCGGGGATTGGTTTGGGGGCTGGATGCAAAATAGTCTTTTTGGTACCAGTCCTGGACCCATTCGGAGATATTGCCGGCCATGTTGAAAGCGCCGTAGGGGCTTACTCCTTTGGGGTTTGATGTGACGGGGGTAGTGGTTGTGATTCCGAAGGTTGCGTAGTCTGGTGTAGGGGGGTCGTTTCCCCAGGGGTAGCGTCTTCCGTCTGTGCCGCGCGCCGCCTTTTCCCATTCCGCTTCGGTGGGAAGTCGTTCACCCGCCCAAGCGCAATAAGCGCGGGCCATGTCCCATGACAATCCATAAGCCGGCTGGTCGGGCGCGTCGAACCCATCCTTAGGAGTGATCCGTTTGCATTTTTTGGCTGCGACGCACAGTTCGTAATTAGCGTTGGAAACTTCGTAGCGATCAATAAGAAATTCGCTCAGCGTGATTGTTTTAACAGGTTTCTCGTCAGGCTCACCGGTATCGTTGCCGCGCTTGAATTCGCCCGCCGGCACTTTAACCATCTCGTGGCCGTCGGCCATTTTAACCACATTATAAGTCGGCTGGGGCGGCGGCTGGGGCGTTGCCGCCTGGGGTTGAGGCGGAGCGGGCGCCGCCTGGGTTGCAGGTTGGCCGCCCGCATCTCTGCATTGGCAGCCGAGCAAGATTATTAGAAGCGCAAAAAGAACATTTTTTATTTTTTTCATGATGACGAAAGATAATAATCATTACGGGCGAAAAATCAATGCCCCTTACGGGAGATTTTCAGAGGCATAAAAAGGCCCAGGCCCGGCATGGCGCCGGGCCTGGGGTTAGCGGGGTTGGTGAGTGAGTGGAGGTGTGTTAACAAGCGGCGCTTATGCCCGTTATGGAACTGCCGGGATCCTTGAGGGAAAGCGCCTGAAACTGACATGCAAATGCGTACTTTATTATTCCCTGATATAACTCCAGGAGGCTTTGGCGAACCTCCGAATCCTCGTGAGATTCAATGTGGCGGCGCGATGACTCCACCAGCTTCTCGACATGATCGAAAAATTCATCAGGGGGCCAGTTCCTTGCCTTGTGTTTCAGATCATCGAGAATTCCTCTCAACCAAACAGGGTCTTCAATCATCTCAGCCCCCTCCGGCGCCCTCGGCCCGCTTGAGGCCCGCGCCGCTCGTCAATTCGGGTTCTTTCTCTCCGGAGCACTCTTTCTCCGCAACCAGCTTTAACTTGGGTTCCTCATACTTCTTAAGAAGATCCTCGATGGCCTCCTGAATGTAACCGCTAATAAGCATGCGATTGTTCCGGCTGAGTTCCTCCAGCCGCTCCTTCTGGCGCGCGCCTACCCAGAGCAGAACTCGAGCTTTTTTCACTACCTTCTCCGCCGGACTATGGTTCCAACTGCCATAGAATTATCCATGATTGCCTATATAATAATGCATATTTATAGCATTTGTCAATAGTTTTCGGAAATTTTTTATATTTTTTTTAAAAAAGTTACTATTCAAGGCAAGAGTACATTAATTATATTTAATTAAGCATAATAATATATAATTTATAGTAATGGTATCGGTGCGGGCTTACAAGGAAAAAATTATCCTGGCGCTAATACAATGATTAAAGGCGAGCCTGTTGGTTGCAAGCACTCTGCATTTGCTTCTGCGCTCACATGAAAAGCTATGTGCTATCTCATTTCACTCGCTGTTTGACAGAGATACGATTATGGTTTATCTTATTATATAATTGGTGGAAAGTTAACAAAGTGTTATAATTCTTAATTTTGTGCTACCCGATAATTTTCATTGTGCATTTTATTTTGGAAGGGAGGTGACATCAGATCATGACGATCAAGAAAGTGCGGAAGACGTCAAAGGGGCTGTGCAAGTGCAAGAGTTCTTGCTGATTTGTGTCCTGACCGCTTGATTAACAACTTAGTTACTGAATTACCGATCAGCCCTGCGGGGGAAACCTCGGGGGCTGATTTGTATTTTTACTCATTTAGATGCACCCAAGTAAAAAGGTATTTCTAAAGGTGTGCGAGCGTTATTGCGATTATTTCAAGCGGGATCGCGAGGACGAATCGGTTTGCCGGGGCATCATGGCGCTTCAAAGACTTCACGAAGCGGGGCATGTCTTTGAAAATTTCCCGGATCGCGGGAATGAGATAGACCCGGAGATTGACGCGATTATCGCTCGAAGCGTTTGCGCAGAATGCGAATGGCGCGATGCCGACTGCGATTACCGCGACACGGGCGCCGGCCTCAAAGCAAGCCCCTGTGGAGGAGTAGTGCTCCTCGCTCTTCTTTTGGCTGCGGGTGAAATAGATAAGAAAGATATTCAAAAGTTCGACCCCTGAACCTTATGCCTAATCAGTACCTCGCCTTATCCGATGACGCGGCGTTGCGGCGCCTCGAGAGCATTTTCGTTTACAAAATAAGCGCAGACGAGCTTTACGAAATCGGCCCGGAAGCCTATCGTTTCATGAAAAAGCTGAATGGGACGCACTCTGCGGATGATCTTAAGCCTGATCCGAAGTTCCTGAGGTATTGTGTTCGGGAGAGCCTTATCGAGCGATTGGCCTCCCCCATTTGTAGGCCCGTGCGGGATGCGAAAGGGCCGAGGCCGAGCCTGAGATACCTCGAGTTGTTGATCACGCGTCGCTGCACTCGATCTTGTGGTCATTGCTACCTTGGGAGGCCGCGCGCCGTGGACCTTCCGGTCCCGAAGATACTTGACGCTATTGCCCAGTTCGAGGCTATGGGCGGCTTGAGGCTTTTGCTGAGTGGAGGCGAGCCTCTTCTTCATCCACGGTTCGATGAGATAAACGAGGCGCTACCACGGTTTGCCGTTCGCAAAGTGTTGCTTACGAATGGGGACTTGTTGACCGCGCGGACGGCGCGGCGCCTGAATGTTCACGAGGCGCAGGTGAGTATTGACGGCCTCGAACGCGGCCATGACGCCATCCGTGGCAGGGGTAGTTTCCGGAGGGCCATCGCGGCGTTGAGAAACGCGCGCGACGCAGGCATCCAGATATCAGCCGCAACCATGGTTCATCGCTATAACATTGGCGAGATGGAAAAGCTCAGGGAATTTCTCATTGCGGAGGGAGTGCGCGAGTGGGGAGTTGACGCCCCGTGCGCCATTGGGCGCCTCGATCCCAGCGGCCCCTTCTATCTAGCGCCCGGCGAGGCGGGGAAGTTCCTGGGGCTTGCCTTTGGCGGCAGCTATCACGGCGGCTCGGAAGGCTGGGCCTGCGGGATGCGTCTTGCGGCGGTGTCGCCGGAGGGCAAGGTTCTGAAATGTGGATTTTATAACAATGAGCCGCTAGGCGCCCTCGAGGAAGGGCTACTCATCGCATGGAAGAGGAAGAAACACATCCGCTTAAGCCGCACAAAATGCCGCTCCTGCGGGTTTGTCTCCGAGTGCGGCGGCGGATGTCGCCGACGCGCGGACGATGAGCGCGCTCCTGACCCCGTCATGTGCGCGGCCTTCGGCCTGAATAAATAAATGCCGGTTTACACAAAATTTTTTTCAATCTGCGTTAATCTGCGAAATCTGCGGTTTAATTCTTATCTCATCACTTCACTTCGCGTGCCTGTCTTTGCGGGGGCGGAAATACAGGCGGATAGGCGTTCCATCGAAGCCGAGGGATTCTCGCATCTGGTTTATGAGGTAGCGCTGGTAGGAGACGGGCACATCGTCCGGCCGGTTGGTGACTATTGCGAACCGCGGCGGCCTCACGCCGAGCTGGGAGGCGTAGAATAATTTTATTGTGTGATTTTTGACAACAGGTGGCCTGTGCCGGGTGACGGCCGATTCGAACACCTTGTTGAGCGCATGCGTGGGAACGCGCCGCGCGTGCTGTTCGTCCGCAATGTTGATGGCTTCGAGTATGCGGTCAACGCGCTGGCCGGTCTTGGCGCTGACGCTGAGCACCGGGGCATAATCAATATGCGGCAGATTCTCGCGAATCACCTTCACCATTTTTTCGAAGGTCCCCGTCTCCTTTTCCATGAGGTCCCACTTGTTGAGGAGAATGATGGCGGCCTTTCCGCGCTCGAGAGCGTACCCGGCCACCTTTGCGTCCTGGTCGGTCGGCCCTTCGACGGCGTCAATGAGGAGAAGCGTCACATTTGAGCGATCAATAGCCTGAAGGGCCTTGATGATGCTGAACTTTTCGACGCGGTGGCTGGTCTTGGATTTTCGGCGGATGCCAGCCGTGTCTATAAAACGGTATGTTTTATCACCGTGTTGAAAGAGTGTGTCAACTGCGTCGCGGGTGGTGCCGGGGACGTCGTGGGTGAGGAGGCGCGGCTCGCCGAGGATTCGATTGATGAGGGTGGATTTGCCGACGTTCGGCTTCCCGATGACCGCGACCGGAATCACGTCGGGCTGCTCCTCCTCCTCGGGGGTCTCGGGCAGATGCTCGTAGATGGCGTCGAGAAGGTCGTCAACGCCGCGGCTGTGCTCGGCGCTCACCGGATAAAGCTCCTTCGCGCCAAGCCGCCAGAAATCGGCCAGCAGGCCCTCCCGTTTTGCGCTGTCTATCTTGTTGACCGCATAAAAAACCGGCGCTTTCGCGGCCTTTCGCAAATAACTCGCAACATCCTCATCGGTCGGAGTCGCGCCGCCGGCGCCATCAAGCAGGAAAATAATCACGTCCGCCTCCTCGATGGCCAACTTCACCTGGCCCTGCATCTCCTTCCAGATGCCTTCCTTAATGCCGGGATCGAAACCGCCGGTGTCTATCACCGCGAAAGATTTCCCGCGCCAATCGGCGCGCCCGTACAGCCTGTCGCGGGTCACCCCAGGCATATCGTCAACAATGGCCTGGCGCCGGCCCGTCAACCGGTTGAACAGCGTGCTCTTCCCGACGTTGGGCCGGCCCACGATCGCCACCGTCGGCAACCTTGACGTCAAAAAGACGCTATTTTCATGCCACTTTTTCAAAAAAACCATCCCCCATAAGAAAAACCGCAGATTTCACAGACTAACGCAGATTAAGACAAGGGGTTTAAACCCCTTGTCTGTTAAATCTGTCCCGAGAATCGGGACGGTTATATCTTAATCAGAATCATCAACCACCTTTGATGATAGCGCCTTCATTCATAATTTGTAAAATCGGATCACTTGACATGGCGCATTGAAAAGTGTTAAATTATGGCTATAAATTGGCGAGGGGGCCCCGAAAGCGCCGGAGGATAAGCGGACAGCGGGCAGCCCACATAGCTATGCTATGTGGGCGCCGGGAGGCGCAGGCCAAGGGATGGTGTGCAGTTCTTTCATAAGATAGAGCGTCGGAGTACCCATCGAACCGGGTTTCTGAGGCCTGCTACTTTCGTAGCCCATATAGCATAGCTATATGGGTTACCCGTTAAGATTAGGGCGAAGTGGGGACAGTCACGAATGGCGCTAACTTAAGCACAAATTTCGGAAAAGGCTGTCCTTGGATTGCGCAAGCCATGCTTGCGCCTTTGGCTGAGGCCCAAGCCAAGCTTGGGCAGATAATTGTGGAGCATGGCTCCATAATGCAAAGGCTGGAGCATGGCTCCAGCACTCCAAGGCCATATCCCCACCCATGAGACAAGACCTTCTTAAGTTAGCGCCATTCGGGACAGTCACCCCTTATTTGCGGAGGGGCATTTCACGCACGAATGGAAGCTTGACAAACGCTGTGAATATGGCTACATTTCTTGTAAAATGGGCAAGATGAAAATAAGAAAGTGTACTCAAGGCCAAAAAGGGCAACCCAAAAGGGGTGACTGTCCCTACTTATTACGAGCCAGCGGACGGCTCCAAGCTGACGCGGCAGATATATGAAAATGAAGAATGGCATTCTTACTCGATTTGGGACGCGACTTATTCCCCGTTCGGAATCGCGGATGATTATGCCTCCGGAGACGCCTCAGTAGGAATAGACATTGGAGACCCGGACACCACAGGAATAAACTGGCTCCCGCCATTCAGATTCCCAGGCCAGTACTATGACTACAAATATCTCTCCGGATACAACCTGCCGATGCTATACTACAACCACTACAGGTTCTACATGCCGGAGTTAGGGAGATATACTAGTGCGGATCCAATGAAACAGCATGTTATTAGTAACATTTACAATTATGCTAATAATAATCCTTTCATTTCCGTTGATCCGAACGGCTTAGATTATCTCTTGTTTCAAAGATACGCACCAGGAGAAGGTGATATTCATACGGGTACTCTATACTGGTATGATGACAATGGAAATATAATCGCTATTGCTTCAGCAATATCTGGTGGAAATGGAATTAGCGACCCTGCACCAAATGGTGAATATTTTGTAACTATTGGAAGCATTGGTGGAACTAATAGTTTTAAGAAAGCATTTTGTGACCCGAATGGTGTCTGCTATTTCTTTCCATTCTTTCCTGAAAACGATGAGAACAATCCAAAATGTCCATGCAAGGGTTGTGAAGGAAAACGTTGTGGCTTACATCCTGACGGCCCACCATTAGGAACTCACGGTTGCATTGGCCTTGAACAAAATACTGGACTCTTTTTATCATTATTGTATAATTATTTTTACCTTCTGCATAATCAAAGCTTACCTTTAATTATTTTGTCTGATGAGTTAATGACTATGCCCGGATCTAATTGGGGTTTGAGTCTAGACCCTGGTCCAATGAAAGACAGTCAAAGATAAACCTATTACTTTCATATTTACGGTAAACTGTAAATGATAAAAAATATTTCCTCTTACCTATTTATATTTAAAAGGCTTTTTTCATATGCTTTTTTTTGTTTATTAACATTATTATTTATCGTTAAAGACAATTCTAATCTGTCTTTTGCAATCGAGGATGCGCATTTAAATGAAATGGAGCAGTACATCTCCATAGAACAAATTTTACAAGATATTGCTTATTTCGAAAAACTTATCAATCAAAAAAGAAATCCTTCTCATTATGAAGCAATGAAATTATTTATATCCTCTGATGGAAATTTTGATCAATATTTTATTGATTGCTATTGTGCGTTGCATGGTATGGTGGATTCGACATCTGATAATTGCAAGAATTATTTTAATAAGAAAAATAATGGAAGGAAAAATTGGGACTCCGAATTCTTTTCTTTTTTACGCGCAACCAATGGACCTATTTTTAATAAAAATGATAAAAAAAGAGAAATTTCTATATTCTTTAAATACCCATTTATAGAACCAAAAAATAATTTAGAAGAAGCAACACCAAAGGTATATATAATAAAATGTATAATTATAATTAATGGCGATAGAACAAAAAATATTCAATTCTTAGTGCCAATAGATAAATTAACAAGAGATATTGCAGGTGCTGTAATTAATATAAAAATAAATAATAAAACTATTTGCGAATTATACGGTGGAAAAATTTGCGAAAGCTCCGGTGGTTATCGAGGGTGGCCGGAATAAAATAGGGGGAAATAGGAGACATCCATGATAAGTGATAGTTTCAAAGGAGAGGGATACTCCCTACGTTTTTTATTTTAGCACGCAGTTACGTTTATGCTATACTCCTCTTGCCCGCGCGGAGGATAGGGCCGTCCTGGAGAGGAACCCGCGCCCCACGCACGACACGGTGTCGCTATACCAAAATCTTCTTTCAAATCAATAAGTTAAGCCCAATATAAGAGTGTAAATCCAGAGTATTTTCGGTCTCCTTGAACTTTCTCCCTCCGCTCAAAACTTCAATCTCCATATTACGCCAAGCTTGTTTCACAAACTTGGCATGATTTCCCCCATCCCCCAGAGGGGGCTTTTTGCCAGGCGGTAGGAAAATCCTCCGTTTTCTTTCCGTGTAGTCCTTGAAAATCTACGGCTGTTCCAAAATATTTTCCCCTTTTTCCTTCAGAAAAATTCCTCGCGAAACAAAATATTATTGTCTCACCCTATTTTCCCAGAACGGACAGCACCTCCCTGAGCTTTGCTCCTCCAGCCCGGGCTGACAACCTGGACGCTCCCTCAACGGTCACTGAAAAAAGATTTTCTAAAGCCTCCACTCCAAGAACTCCAGATTTTCTTTCATTGTTTCCATCTCTTTTCCGTCCCTCATATTTGGGTGAAGGGACGGAAAAAAATGGGTTTGTGTTTGGGGAGAGGTTTTAGAGATGACGATTCATGAAGCAGAAAGAAAGTTTAGGAGCCTTTACTACAGACAAAGGCTATTGAAAGACTTTCATCTTCTGGAAAGCGAGGTGATGAGCTTTATCGAAGTAACAGGTTACAAGGCTTTCGCAGGATTCAAAGTAGAAGTCGTTAACGGTCAAATCGTGTTAAAAAAGGTTCATGTCAACACTCAACAGCTAACTTTTGATTTCGGAAAGGAGTTAAAGCAATGAGTACGAAAGAGAAAACAAAGGAATTATTAGAGGAGCTTTCAGAAGGAATCAAAGAGATTCAATCTTCCGAATCTTTCAAGGCCGTGCTTGATTTCATGGCAAGCTTCCATTCCTACAGTTGGAGAAACACCTTGCTCATACACATTCAATATCCGGGAGCCTCAAAAGTAGCAGGCTATAGGACATGGCAGAAATTCGGAAGGCAGGTCAGGAAGGGCGAGAAGGGATATGAAAACACAGATAATTGTATAAGGACTCGTTTATTCTTGGTTGTAGCCCAACTTATCAAGCGCTGCTTCATCGCGGCGCCAGTTGGGGATGACATCTACGTAAATTTCCAGGAAGACCTTTTGCCCGACCATTTTTTCGATGTTATTCCGGGCGCCGGAGCCTATCTTTTTCATCATGCTTCCGCCGGCGCCGATGAGTATCCCTTTCTGGCTTTCGGTTTCGACGTGAACGCGGGCGCGGATGCGGGTAATATCTGCGCCCTCCTTGAATTCCTCGATCGTGACCGCCGTGGCATAAGGTATTTCCTGATGGGTGTTGAGGAGGACCTGTTCGCGTATCATTTCCGCCGCGATGAATCGCTCCGGAAGGTCGGTATAAGCGTCCGGGGGATAATAATGCGGCCCCTTTGGCAGGTATTTTCCGGTGAGTTCAATGAGGACATCGAGGCCGTCTTCCTTGAGCGCCGATATGGGCACGACTTCCGCAAAGTTTCCTATTTTCCGGATGCGTTCTATTTCGGGCAAGATGCGCCGCTTGTCGCGTATCAGGTCAATCTTGTTGATGACGAGGAAGCAGGGTGTTTTTATCTTGCCGATTTCCTTTGCGATCAACTCCTCGATGTCATCGAGCGGGGTTCCCACCTCGACTATATGCATGATGATGTCCGCCTGCGATATTGTCGCAAGAGCGGTGTGCACCATGCGCCTGTTTATGCCTCCCCGGGCGCGGTGGATGCCGGGGGTATCGAGGAAGACGGCCTGAAGATTTCCCCTGGTGAGTATGCCGAGGATGCGGTTGCGGGTTGTCTGTGGTTTGGGGGTGACAATGGCTAGCTTGGCGCCCACGAGGGCGTTAAGAAGAGTGCTTTTGCCCACGTTGGGACGGCCAACGATCGCAATAAAGCCGCTTTTAGTGGGCCGGGGGGAGCGCATAAAGGTCGGTGTACTTTTCGTACCATTTCAACTTCGGCGCCTCGATCTTCTTGGGATACCATTTATCATAGGTCTTCCGCCATTCAATCGTTGCGTCTATCTTGCGGTACAAAAGGTACGTGTCCCTGCTCAGAAACTTAACGCTGACCGTCGCGGAAGCGCCGTCCTCTGCGACCTCGATCTCTTTGATATAAAACTGCGTGATTGTGTTGCGGTTAATGTTTCTGTCGCGCAGCGTGTACCATAAGCTGTCCATGAAATCGTAGTATGACGCCGTATCCAGGAAATATTTTTGCATCTCTTTGTCCTGGTCGTTGTGCCAGTTGCCGATTTCGCGCTGCACCAGAAAGGCGCAAAAGTCCTGAACGCGATCAAGCAACGCGGAATCCTTGGGGAATTCCGTGATCGTCTGGTGATGAACGCACCCGGCCGTACAAATCATCAGGAATATAAGCCACTTTTTCACCTGGATAGTCTCCGCCTCTTGTTATTCGCAAACGGGATTTCAGCGAAACCAGTTAGATATTAGCATATCCAGTGTGAAAATAAAACAAGGGGAAAATGCTTGGATTGGCGCCCTATTAACCGCGGTCTGCAACTATTGGAAAAAAATAGCAAGGGAAATAGGGGCATCCAAATGTGTGCGGGAAAATGCACATGGGCGGTTACTTGCGTTATAAAATTCATTAAATAAAATAAATGGGGTATGGCAAGCTGTAACAATCCCCTGTAAAATCAAGGAGTTAGCTGATGCAGTCCGATGTGTGGCGGGTGGCATAGGAATTGCTTTGTTATTTAGACGTATATTAAGGGCTTGGTCATGAGAGGAGTATTAATTAGCCTTATCCTGATAGCGATCGGGATGAGCGGATGTAATGGAGGCAGAAACGACACGCCACTGGTGCCGTTGCCGACTCCGCCCATATCCAAGGCATATCCTCTCGATATAAATTTCACGAGCTTGCCCTCCGGCCCCATCACAGGGACGGTAAACGTCAGTGGCGTTGACGTCAGTGGCCAGGGCGCCGTAGTGGATCAGGGCACTATAGAACTGAATCCCGGCGAATTATTTCTTGCGCCGCCCGGGGATGTGTCCGAGGTGGCGGTGATGATAAAGGCCCAATCTCAATCATCGGTGATTACCGGGCTGGATCAGAATAATATGCCTGTCTCGACGAACTTTACGTGGAAACTGGGCGATTACTATTTCTTCACAATCTCCACAGGATCCGCCGATATACATCAGGTGCAGGTTTCCGGCCCTGACAGCGCGGTGCAACGAGTGATCTTCTCGAATCCCAATTCGTTTATAGATTTCGAGGCGGTCGGCGTTATCTCGATGGCCAATTCCGCTTCGGACATGCTGGTCGCCGACCTCGACGGGGACGGTAAAACCGATATCGCGGTGGTTTCACCCGCCGATTCCCTGATTCATGTTGCCTACGGCGATGGGGCGGGCGGCTTTGCGCGGGACGAAACTATTCATGCGGCAGGCACTCCAGGTAAGATAGCCGCCGCGGACATTGACGGGGATACACTTCCCGACCTGATGCTGACCGTGCCGGATTCGGGACTGGCGCAGGTCTTTAAAAACGAGGGCGGAGCATTTGACAGCGGCGTCACATATTCGGTCGGGGCCTCCCCCGCCGCCATTGCCATCGCAGACATCTCCGGAAACGCTCCAGATATTGCGGTCGCAGGCGCGGATGGGGTCGGCATCCTCCCGAACAATGGAGACGGCACGTTCGGTTCTCTCCAGCCCGTTCCCGGCCTCAACGGGCCTGCATTGGACCTGGCGCTGGCGGATGTAGACCTCGATCGAAAGACAGACCTCATAGTTGCCTTGCCCTCCTCGATCCAAGTGTGGATAGGTGATGGAGCGGGAGGTTTTACGGCGCCAGGCTCTTCTTTGACCATCCCGATCACTCAAACGGTGAAGAAGCTCGCGGCGCTGACGCTCGACTGGGACAAGTACCCCGACATTGTGGCTATTTTCACCAGTTCCCCAAACTTCAGCTCGTGGCTTTATGACAAAAGCGGCACTTTCATTGACTCGCAGACCTTCGACGCCGTAAGCGGCGCGGCCGCAGACCTTGCCCTCGCGGACATCAACTCCGACGGCTTCGCCGATATGGTTGTAGCGGACGGAACATCGGGGAAACTCTCTCTTTATATCGGATTACTCATGGGGCAATTCCAGCCCGTTAAAAACATAGGAGACGGCCCCTCGCCCGTTATTATCAGGGCTGGGGATCTCGATAAGGATCGCAGAAACGACATCATGACCCTGGATTCGTCCGGGAACTTGAGAATCTATCTCAACCGATCCTATTAACAAAGGCTCCTCAGCGAGGAGAGAAATCTCCTTGCGATCTAGCAACTTTTAACCTTTTTGGCCCAAGGCCCTTTGATTACGGTCAGTCAAAGGGCCAATTTTTTTATGTGACGGGCTTTTTCTTCAGCCTGGGGTTGTAAATCCGCCCTCTTGTATTTCGCACCCGTGGATTTGTCCTTGCAATCTCCTGCCTGAAACATCCCGCCTTCTCTTTTGATTTCAATCCTGAATTGAACTACCATTTTTTCGGGAAGACGGTTACCAGGAATTTTGGATTTTGGATTGAAGAAGATATGCGATAAATCCGAAATCTAAAATCCAAAATCGAATGATGATGAAATCCGGCAAAGCCGCTATGATCCTGATTTTTTCGGTAGGTCTGCTCGTGGGATCCGCCGCGCTCACAGGCACGTGGCATTTTGACGATTACTACACAATAGTCAACAACGCGCCGTTGCGCCAGCCGGGCAGCATTCTGCGGGCCTTCCATGATCCGGGTCTTTTCAGCGCCGATCCCGAGAGGAAAATGTACCGGCCGGCGCTGCAAATAAGTTACATTCTGAATTTTCTCGTGACGGGGGAGAGTCCTCGGGGATTTTTGGCAGTCAACCTCTTTTTTCATCTGATCAACTCGCTTCTGGTGTGGGCCGTGGCGTGTAATCTTTTAGGGCCGAGGAAGGATCGGGCGTCCTTCCGGGACGAAGAGGCGGGCGCGCTGTTGGCCGGGCTGATTTATGCCGTACATCCCGCAGCGACCGAGGGGATCGCATTCATCAGCGCGAGGTCGGCGGTGCTTTCGACTACGTTCACTCTGGGCGCTTTGCTGGCATATATGAAGTGGTACGGGCGGGGTAGTTGCGCCGCCCTTGTGTGTTCGGTGATACTTTTCCTTCTGGGCATCGGCACTAAGGAGATCGCTATATTTTTGCTCGCGGCAGTGATAATGTATCACCTGTGGTTTCCGGGTGTGGGTGGAGTGAATTGGGGGAGGGCGGCGTTGGGGTTCGGGTTTCTGGGTATGGCTGCGGCCGTGTATATACTGCTGCGGAAGGCGCTGATGGGGGTGGTGCTTGCCGAGTCGCTTGTGAGGCCGATCCGGGAAAATTTTTTAACCCAGGCGCGAGCTTATATGCACTACTTCAGGCTATTTCTTTGGCCTTTTCATCAGAGCATCAATCCATATTTCCCTGAATTTCCCGATTTAGGCGACCCTCAGGTGATCGCTTCATTGCTGGCTTTAATCGTCTTAGTCTCGGGAAGTTTTTTCATGTGGAGGAGCGAGAGCAATTCTTTAAGAGCGGTGAGTTTCGGTATTATCTGGATATTGGTTGCGCTGCTGCCGGAATCGAGCATAGTGCCGCTTAACCTGATTGTTAGCGAGCGGCGCATGATTCAACCTCTGGTGGGTTATTCATTTGCGCTGGGCTCTATCCTGGGGATGACCCGTTCGAGGTGGAGAGTTTCGATTGCGGTTCTGCTCGTCTTATGTTTTTCGTCGTTAGCGGCAAAGAGATCGTTCGAGTGGCGAACGGAGGAGCGGGTGTGGAGGTCGGCGGTGCGCCTTGATCCGGACTGGGGTTTGCTCTGGAATAATGTTGGCCTTATTTATTTTGACAGACAGAATACATTAAGGGCGATTAAAATGTTCGAGCTTGCGTCCAGGCATGATCCGGAATTCAAGGAATCGCGCCTGAACCTGGCGCAATTCTATGCGCATAAGGGACTAAATGAACAGGCGGAAAAATATTATAAGGAGGCCCTCACTCTGGACATTGGGTATGTGAAGGCCGCTGTACTGCTTGCGCAACTGTGGGACAGAGAGGGGAAGGGAGCTCAAGCGCGGGAGTTCATGCGGGAGTATGCCCGGAAGTTTCCCGCTCCCCGTGTGATTTATCTTATGGGGGTATTTGAAGAAAAAGATGGCGATGCCGAAGCGGCGCTGAGTTATTATTCAAAGGCGGCCGCCGCTGCGCCTTTCGATCCCCTTCCGAACCTGGCGCTTCCGAGGTTGCTGGCGGCGAAGGGGAAGCGCGGGGAGGCGCTTGCGCACCTGGAGAAATTCCTGACACTATACCAAGTCAACGACTTGTATCGTCAGGAAGCGGAGCGAATGGCCAGTAAATTTGTCTCTCGATCTCCGGGTTATAATCCGAATTGACATAAGCATTTGTAAACTCAAGGCTGGTGTGGTAGATTTTAGGCCGATATGCGAATAAGTTTGAAATTGGGGTTGTCCGCGGCGCTGATGGCGATAGCGGCGGTCATATTGATATTGATTTTTTCAGGGGCGACGGTCGGCCTGACCCCCGTGTTAATTTCGGATTTGATATACGGCGGCATTTGGATTATACCTCCCATGCTTCTCTTGGATTTCTTTCTTTTCCACAGATGGGGAGGGCCGTTTTTCGAGTTTGATAAAAAGCTGCGAAAGAACCAGGAGCCAGGGGAGGAACTTGCGGTAAAAGCCTGGGTCGCCGCGTTCAGGTTCCCTTATTACTTTTCGATCGCTACGGCTTTTTGCTGGGTAATCATTATAATCTACTTGGGCTGGTGGGTGATCAGCTACAGTGATTACACGCTTCCGGAAGTCGTCACTATGACGTTCATCGGCCTTATTGTCGGCCCTCTTACCAGCATTAACTATTTCTTTTTATCCCGCCGTCTTTTGTCTCCCAAGATAAGAGAGATAGCCAGGCGTCTTAAAGACCCGGTCTCACCGCATCATTGGAACCTCTGGACGAAGGTGCTGTTTGGGTTAGGCTACCTGATGGTGGGCACGCAGATGCTTACTTTGGTTATAGGGTACCACCAGAGCAGGTCGCTTCTTGTGGATCAGCTAATGGATGGCATGAACAGGAGGCTGAACGTAATCCAGAAAGCCGTGGCGTCAGGCAGAAGTCCGGAAGAAGTTGTTGCCGAACCCTCCGTAGAACTTGCGGGCAAAGCGGGTTTTTACATGGTCTTGCCGAGCGGCCAGATAAAGCCGAACGATGAAAGCGGGGATTTGGCGTCCATATTGAACAGATGGCGAGGCATTCAGGATGGAACCATGGTTCCCCGGCACAAAGACACGCTATATCCCTTATGGGAGCGGATATTCCCGTGGCCAAAGAACCCGTGGCTTATCTGGAGAGGAAAACTAATGGTGACCCGCCAGGTTCCGCAGGGATTGTTCCTCGGGGTGGCTGATGTAGATGGGATCATATTGGAGTGGGGGTGGCGGGGCCATGTCTGGGTTAGAAACCTGTTTTACGTCATATTGGGGCTTTTGCTTGGCGGTGTGCTGGCGATTTTAATGGCCCTTGATTTTGCGCGTCCTATCGCCATTTTGCGCGAGAGCGCGGTCAAGATCGGGAAGGGCGAGACCGGTTACACGGTGGGAGCGGTCAGCGATGACGAAATCGGTGATCTGGCGCGGACATTCGACGCGATGAGTCTTAGTGTGGCAAATCAGATTCAGCGAGTGGAGGGCCTGCTCAAGAAAATCGAGGAAGCTATCGGGCGGCTTGGCGGAACGAGCGACATGCTGGGCAAAATCTCGCGCGATCAGTCAACGGGCGCCACGGAACAGGCAGCCGCCATTCAGGAGGCCCTGACCACCTCGGAACAAATATCCGCAACCGCCCGACAGATTTCCGAAACTGCTAAGGGGGTTGAGCAGGCCTCCGTCCATACATCAGAGGCCTGCGGCACGGGAATGGCGGATATCGGCAGCGCCCATCACGGCATGGAGAGCATAAGGCAGCAAATGAAAGAAATCGCAGACCACATGGTGGAGCTGGGGGAGCATTCGGATCAGATCGGCGTCATCCTCGAGATAATAAATGAGATAAGC
>Ga0209777_10000994_pt1 | contig 43437 bp, 33 predicted proteins | sample FrelakmetHBP12HB_FD_187147 | JGI IMG/M metagenome (GOLD analysis project Ga0209777, IMG submission 187147) | Freshwater lake sediment microbial communities from the University of Notre Dame, USA, for methane emissions studies -HBP12 HB (SPAdes)... | ecosystem: Environmental > Aquatic >...
GCATATTGACATACTCGATGGGGGAAGCGATAATGACAATATGCCCATCTACCGTGTGGTTGTTTGCATCGATGATGCTGTCGAGCGTGGAACTTTTTCCGGAGCCGGTAATCCCCGTCACTAAGTTCAGACCCTCCTTCGTGTGGGCGAGGCTCACAACTTTTGTGACGTTCGGATGCAGGTCAAGACTCTTGTACGGTCTGACAACTTGATTGATCGAGCGCATGTTGAGGGCAATTTGATCGAGGTCAAAGTACCCATCCGCGCGGAATCGAAACATCGTCTCTTCTTTAATAATCGTGTACGAAAAATCCAGGTTCCGATTCTCATAGAGGAATTGCCGCTGGCGCTCGAGCAGTATACTCTGAATCAACACGTTGGTTTCGTCGAAGGAAAATGTGGGAAGCGTCTCATCCGGCTTCTTCACCCCGTGGATACGGTACCAGACCTTTTTCTGACTCCCGTAGCCGCCGAAGTCAATGTCCGACGCTGAAATTTCGGACATCCGGAGAAGAAAACTCTCCAGCATGCGCTTGAGGATAATCTTTTCTTCCTGCGGGATACGCGCGACGAGGTCGCCGATGAGCATTTGGCGCTCAACTCCAAAGGCAGTTTCAGGAATGCTGCTGACGATTTGATTCAGTATGGCCTTTGCTTCTTCCATCGCGTGTGTCGCTGGTGATTCCTCGTCCAGATTTTCGACCGAGAAATGTCTTTGATTTATCGTGATAATATAGGCAAAAGTTGAAACCTTGTCAACTCTTTTCTTCGATAATCCTTTTTCGCGTAAAACGTCGAAAATCAACGAAATCGTCCACAAACGAGTAGTTTTGCCGGCCTGAAGCGGCCACCGGACTGCAGATTTTGCAGTTTGGTCAGTTCAACTGAAGTGTGAATAGATTTCGGAAAGCACAGTCACCGCCACATCTTCCAGCGGGATGACGATTCGTCGGGTTGTGGCCTGCGCTGACGGCCATGTGATGACCGTCTCACCAAAGCCGACAAGTGAAATCAATTCAAAAGGGTTTCGTCTCGCTCCTGGAAACCGGTGGCATCGCGTGCGTTCTCCCCTCATATTCTCATCTGAGACAAAAATGGGAAGACATCGTCGTTTTGAAACAACTGTGTTGAATCCTCCTCCAGACATCCCGGTTTTTGCGCTTGTGCTCAATGTCACACGGGAGATTGCCCCAAAAACCCGCTATTCCATGGGTTCAACGGAGCGTGCCGTTTTGTGACATATAACCTTGCTATTCTGTCGAACAAGTAGTAAATTTTAGCTAAGAAAAAATGACACCTTGCGTTCTATGGTGTCAAAGTCTAGAAAAAACTTCGTGAGAGAAAAGTTATGTCGACAGGTCAGATGATGCTGGTGTTGGGCGCGATGGCGCTCTTGTCCATTGTCATGCTCTCCTCCAACAGAGCATACACGACGACAGGAAAAACCATCCTCTATTCAGAGCTGGGAATCACCGCGATTTCTCTGAGCACCTCTATGATACAGGAAGCGGAGGAAAAATCATTCGACCACAACACGTTCAATACCCCGGTCACATCACTAGCTTCCCTGACGCCGGTTAATTCTCTCGGACCGGAATCCGGCGAGGTGTATCCGGATTTCGACGATTTCGACGATTACAACGGTCTGTCTCTCTCCCAGACATACCAGAACAGCGGGACATTTAACATTAAGTGCTCCGTTTGCTACGTCGACACTTCGAATCCGAGTGTCGCCTCCTCTTCGATTACGTGGTCCAAAAAACTGACGGTCACCGTAACGTCCCCTTCGATGCTCGACACGATCACAGGGTTTTATATCTACAGTTACTTTTATTTTCGATAACACTCGACAGGTAATTACATGGGAACTAGTTCACTCTTCGACATCCTCGGTTCGGTCCTCATCGGAGGATTGCTCATGTTGATGGTCATCAACGTGAACGGCAACCTGAGCAAGGTGAATTACAGTTACGGAAGCGAGATGACCGTTCAGAGAAATCTTGTGACAATGGTAGGCATGATCGAGCAGGATTTCAGAAGGATCGGCTATTGCGCGACGCCGTATAAGTTTCCGGATCCCACGTATGCAATCCTGTCGGCGACACAAACCAGCATCAAGTTCCTCGGCGATTACAACGCCGACGGGAATCTGGATACGATTTCCTACTGGCTCGGGGATACCCTTTCAGCGAATATGACGAAGAACCCGAACGATAAGCTCCTCTATAAAAAAATCAACGGCCAGCCTACGTTGCAGTACAACCTCGGCGTGGTGACTTTCAATTTCACATACTACGGAGCATACTACCTGGCGGGTTTGGGTAACCTGGCGGATACAATGTCGTTTCCGATTAACATACCGGCGGGGACGAAATCGGGAATCTTCATGTTCCGGTTGTCCGTCCTCCTGCAAAGCCCGGAGGCGTACGACTCGACGTACCAGTATGCGTATTGGCGACAACTGCGTTTAACCTCGATCAATCTACGGAACAGATAAGGAGACACTCATGGGAAGAACTGCTTTGATCCTCGTGCTCGGAGCGAGTCTGATCTTCGTCACCATCGCACCGAATATTTACCACACGGCATCTTTCGCGTATCAGAATTATCTGGATTACTATACTGCCGAGTCGATGCATGACCTCGGAGAAAGCGCCGCCAACATGGCGGCCAGCGCGATATTCTTCAATTCCAACTGGCGCACAGGTTTCGCTTCCAAGTCCTTCGGGAACGGCTCCTACAAGGTGAATGTTCAGAACATTACTTACCAGGGCGACTCGACCATGGTGCAGATCAATGCAATTTCTACGTTTCAGGGCCAGACTGATACGGTCTCAGTATTGTTGCACCCGAGCAGCTTTGCGAAGTTTTGCGTGTACATTAACAGCATGGGAAGCGTGTATTTCGCGACCGGCGATTCGGTGTTCGGTCCGCTTCACGTCGAGGGAACTCTCAACGCACTCGGTACGCCCTATTTCCAGGGCAAAGTCACGGTGAAGAACGGGACCAACCCGGTGCTTCCGAGCGCCCAGTCCCACCCATCATTCCTGGGCGGATATCAATCCGGCGTGAGCATACCACTCCCGGCGAGCCTCACCGCCACATCGAACGCTGCAAGCGCGGGCGGCAAAGTTTTCACTCCCCCTGCCAGCCCCAGCGGGAACTACAGCGTGTACGTTACATTCAACAATGATGGAACGATGAACTATCAGGAATTCAAGGGGACGACACAGACGAACAGCGGGACAAATGTACCCATTACCACTCTTGCTCCAAACGGCGTCATCATGGTCAATGGCGGAAATCTTTACTTACATGGAACACTAAAGGGACAGGCAACGATCGGAGCCTTGCAAGGGAGCGGCAATTCGACAAACGCCGGAAACGTCTTCATCAACGGAAACATTACGTACAACACCGACCCCCGGACGAACCCGTCGAGCACGGACATGCTCGGGGTCGTCTCCGACAACAACATCACGATACCGCTGCCGACAACGGGTCCTCCGCCACCGGCCACGGCGCCGTATCCTCCGGGTCCGCCCTATCCCCAGCACGACTTCACCATCGAGGGTGCCCTGTTTGCCCGTACCGGACAATTTTCAGCACAGTATGTTTCGCAGATGGGTGTACTGGGACACGTAACGGTCGTCGGCGGAGTCACAAGCAATACGATCGGTGCATTCGCCGCGGGCGATGCCTACGGCAACGTGCTCTACGGCTACAGCAATACCTTCAGCTATGATAACCGGTTCATGGTCGGCGCTCCGCCGTCATTTCCGAACACCGGGCTATTCGAAATTCTTTCATGGAAGGAATAAACCTCTGCATGAACGGAAGTCGAACTTCCGGGCTCTACCGATAACAGAAAGCCTCTGCCTGGTATAGGCAGAGGCTTTCAAGTTTTCGTACGCGGCAGACCGGAGGATTTCCGGAATGATCAGGAAAACAACAACGTCAACAATCCTACTCCTCTTCCACGGTTTCTGAAACCACTTCTTCAAGGGTCGTTGACCCTTCTCTCATTCGTTCCATGCCCGAACGTCGCAGCGACCACATACCGTCCTTTGCCGCCTGGTCACGAATGGCATTTTCGTCAACTTTCTCACCGGCGTTCAAGACGATGTTCTTGATGGCTTTAGTAAAGTAGAGAGCTTCGTGGATTGCGGCACGCCCTTTATAGCCCGCGTGGCATTTGTCACAACCGACGGGCCTGTAGAATGTGTGTTGTTTGAAATCATCCTCGGTGAAACCGAATTTTATCAGGTCGGGTTTCTCGGATTCCTCGACCGGCTGTTTGCAGACCTTGCACAATGTACGGATAAGCCGCTGCGCGACGATGATATTGATAGCGTAGGCGATCAAGAAGGGCTCAATACCCATTTTGTACAACCGGGCGATGGCGCTCGGGGCATCGTTCGTGTGAAGCGTGGAGAACACGAGGTGACCGGTATTTGCGAGCTTAATGGCCGTCTCAGCCGTAACCTTATCACGCATTTCACCGACGAGCACGATGTCGGGGTCGTGACGCAAGATACCCCGTATGGAGTCCTCGAAGGTCATTTTGGTGCCGATCTTGAGCTGGCGTGCTCCCTTGATGATATACTCTACGGGCTCTTCAATTGTAAGAACATTTACCGTCGGGTCGATAACCTGATAGAGCGCCGCGATGAGGGTGGTCGATTTCCCGGATCCTGTCGGACCCGTGAGGATGATGATCCCCTGGGGCTTCTGGATTGCCTTGTAGAAGAGTCCGCGTGCAGGGCCCTGCAAACCGAGTTTTTCGAGGTCGGTAATAACCTTGCGGTCGTCGAGCACGCGGATGACGACGCTTTCGAACTTGTGTTTGAATTCTGTCGTGACGATGGGCATGATGGAAACACGGAACCTGAGCTGGTGGCCGTCGATCACGCGCTGAATAAATCCGTCTTGCGACATTTCGCGTTCGAACCGGTCGACGTTTTTTGTCCGGTCTTTGATCACGGCCAGAACCGCTTCCGGCATTGTATTTTCCTGGATATGCCAGACCTCCAAATTGCCGTCGACGCGGAACAGGAAGTTCGTTTTGTTTCCTTCTGACGGGACGATATGGATATCGCTGACTCCCCTGCGAACCGCTTCCACAATAGCCCCTTCGAACAGATTCACCAGCGCGCTTTTGCTGATTTCTGCTTCGAGGGCCTCTTCGTCGACGACCTCTTCTTCAGTCGTTGAAATACTGACGTCGGTATCCTCAAGAAGCTTCAGGAACTCATTCTCCGGCGGGACGACCTTTTCCATCAGCCCCTGGAGATCTTTGAGCCGGCAGTAACACACTTCGTATTTCTTAGCTCCGAAATTTCGTGCGATCGTGGGGATGTTGCGGTCGGTGGGGTCTGCGGCAACGATGACCAGTTTGTCCGGCTGCTTCTCGTCGAACTTGAGAGGCATCAATTTAGTTTGAATGAGCAGGTCGCGATACTGCTCCTGGAGCCCGTCGACGTATTTCTTGATGAACTCGACCCGCGGGGCATCAATCGTTTCGTCATTCAGGTACACTTCCCGGAAAGCATAGAGATTCGCGACTTCACGAAACACCAGGTCATGTTCGACGTTAAAATCCGAGACGAGGATTTGCCCCAAATTTCTACGGTTCTTCTTATCTTCACCCTCCCGTACACGCAGAGATTTCTCCAGCGTCTCATAGTCGATGATCCCCTTTTTCAACAAGGTGTAGCCAATTTTATCAGTTATGTCGACATCGGGCATAGCTCAATCTCCAACGTAGTGTAATCTTCTTCTATCACGGTCGAACAATCGCTTCTTCATCCTCCGCCACCGCCGGCCCCGCTCGGGTGGAATTTTGCCGTTTCGGAGGATGCAAGTGTCAACGCCAGCAAAACGATCATGATGATCATATTCACCCAGAGCGAGATGAAGTCCACGAGATTTTTCATCTTGTAACCGGTCTCTTGCTCATAATAATCGGCAAGCTGTTGAGCGGTATTCTTCACCGTTCCGGTTTCTGCGCCTGAATGGAGACGCGAGATCGCCGTTCTTGTAAACACGCCCGCCGCTTCGAAGGCTTCGGTGATTCCGGCGCCCTTGTCGATCATCATGGGAACCGCTATCGTTTTTATCTGGTGTTCCATGTATTTGTTTCCGCAAGCGTCCGCCGACATTCTGATAACGTCGATGTTCTCACCCGAACCGCTGTACAACGCGTAGAAGACACGGCAAAAGATTTCGATGCTTGTTTTTTGAAGAAGGTTACCCAGCACGGGAATCTTCCATATATATTGATCCCGGAAGAGTTGTCCTTTCTCCGTTCGAAAGAGAAAATAAAACAGCCCTACGGAAATCGCTATCAACGGCAGCAGGATGAGAATGATGTTCGCCTGCAAAAAGTCGCTTGCCTTCAGGGTATACCATGTCATGGGGAACTGCTTCTTAAACTCTGATTCCGGCATGAACTTAAGAAAGATCCCGGCGATGCTCGGGAAAATATCCATCACGTAATAGATGACTGCGCCGGCAAGACCGAGCATCGTCACCATGGGCATGATCAACGCGCTCTTCAGATTCTTCTTGAACTGAACCTGGCGTTCGATAAACTTCGCCGTGCTGTCGTAGATCTCCGCCATGTTACCGCTCTTTGATGCCAGGCCGAGCATATGCGCGACGAAGCGGCCCAGGACAGCCTCCTGCCTGATGAACACCTTCTCGCTGTCTTTTCCCTGCTTCAGCTCAGAGTTAATCTCCTTAATACAATCCCTCAACACAGGATTGTCTATGTCGTTGACCATGAGCTGGAGAATTTCATTGTACGGAAGTTTCTGACGAAGAAGGTCAGCGCTGACGCGGACAAACGAAACAATGTCGGTCGCCGGAGGTTTGATTTTGAAGTTCAGGAGTTTCTTGTTCACGCTCAGAACACGGAACCCCATCTTGGAAAGGGCATCCTGGACCTCCTCCTTCGTAAATGCCCGCTGCTCTCCCGTGATCGGCTTTTCCCCCGTCTTCTGAACTTTGTAAACGAATGTTGTACGGGGCAACACTTTGACCAGCCTAAATTTCCGCTGGACCGCCATGAGCTTGGCTTTTTCTTTTGCCACGCGCGTGTTCTCAGCTTCGATCATTCCCTGAATGACCTTTCCAGCAGGCGACAGCCCTTCTATACGAAATTCAGCCATACATTACCCCTACAGATGTTAATAACATTCTTGGTGCAGCGCTCTCCTGCAACCCCTTCACGCTCATCGCTAAAACCCACAGCGAGTACGGCCATCCACCGTTCCACGTTGCCGCCGTTGCCCACAACGTACTCAATTTAGAAAGTAGAACAACAAAAAACAAGTGCATTTCCCCAGTGGAATGATATTCATCACTTTGGGAAATGCACTTCTGATCAAAATCTAAAGCCTATTTGAAAGACTCCCTTGTTCAGGCAGAATTGGGGAAATCACTGAGCAAAATCACCCGTAAACACAAATGGGGTTAAATTTCCTGTAACGTCAATAGTTGTCGTGATCGTTCCGTAACCATATTTCGAAATCGCATGAAATTCGACGGATTTGCCATCGGCAGCGATAACCGGTGTTATAGTCCCATCATCGTTTGACATAAGGGCTTGCACAGGGACAAACCCCAGAAAAGAACCCCCACCCCCGCCCAGTATCTGAGCACGCATGTAGTATCCCCATGCCGCCACAGAAATATTATTGATATCCCCCACCAGACTATCTCTGTTGGACTCAACACTCTGGGAGCTGTACAACAGGATCCCAACCGCGATCGCCGCACCGACAATGATAATACCAAGAAGAATCAGGAGGAGTTGTTGTTGTCCCATCGTGTCACCTTAGCTGTTCGGAAAATCCAAATTGGTTTCTGAGACCTGGCAAACGTACGGCGTTTTCTGAGATGAAACCGATGGCACGCATGCATTGCCATAGGCAGGGAGGAGAAAGCGTTCCCCTTCCTTGCTTCTGGCAATGCATGATGTGCGGTCGAATGCCATCTGTCACTTTCTACAGGAACTGCCCGGTGTAGGTGGGCGTGTTGCCACTACCGTTTGCATCAAAGGTAATGGTAACCGTAGAAGTCGTGACAGTCTTCGATGAACCCTGGAACGCGACCGAAGTCGCCGATTGGGTGGTAATGGTGTACGTCGCGTTCGGATTGCTCGTACCCCACGGTCCGTTCGTCTTTATCGCGTAGGCCGCACCGCCCGAGCTATTATCGTACGCACCGTTGCCGCCGCCCATCGATGACGGGCGAATCTTGAATTGATACGCATCGGCACCGAGGTTGTTCAGGTCGGAAAGAATCGCATCCTTGTTCGACTGGATGCTCTGTCCGCTGAACATCGAAATACCCACCGCTATGGCGACACCGACGATGATGACGCCAAGGATAATGAGTAAGAGTTGCTGTTGTCCCATTGTATGGCTCCTTTATAAAATGAGTGAATAATTGAATTAAACTTTTCTTCTGCCTACACATCATCAATGTCCGTGCCATGGCCAAATATGCACAAGATCGACCCAGGTAGGGCTTATTCGCAAAAAATCATCAATTCAATATCGTACCATCGGAAAAGTTTTCCGGCCGAAAGGAAATTTTTACCGCACAGAAGCCGGGTAGAGAGGTCTTTCGACATAAGGTATGGGGTCTTCAACGCCAGCCTCTCGAAAACCTCTCAGCCGGAGGGCACAGCTATCGCAGGCACCGCAGGCGATGTCTTCCCGCTGATAGCACGACCACGTTAAATGGAATGGTACATCTAACTCGATACCTTTTTGAACAATCTCGCGCTTCGTCATTGCAATAACCGGGGTCACGACCTCGAGATGCGTCTCAGGTTTTGTTCCCAGCTTCACAACGTGGTTGAACGCCTCGTAAAACTCTCTGCGGCAATCAGGGTAGCCCGAGGAATCTTCCTCGACCGCCCCGATGTAGATCTTTCTCGCCCGCAGGAATTCTCCCCAGCTTACCGCGATAGAAAGGATGTGGGCATTCCGAAAAGGCACATACGACGTCGGGATCTCCGCCCGCTGCAGGTCGGCCTTTTGAACCTCAATCCGACTGTCCGTTAAGCTTGACCCCCCAATGTGCTTCAGATATTTCACATCGACAACGAGCCGGCGGTCGACACGATAGAAATCGCCAATGTCGTGAAAGGCTTTCAATTCTCGTTGTTCGGTCCGCTGACCGTAGTTGAGGTGCAGAAATGCCAGGTCGTAGGTCTGCCGCGCAATGGCGGCGGTCACGCAGCTATCCATACCCCCGCTGACAAGGACGACGGCAAGTTCGCGTTGAGAGGACATCATCAGACCCCCTTTTTGTTCGGTTCCCAGATGTACTTGTGCAATTGAAGTTGGAATCTCACGTTCAGCTTATCTTCGAGGATCCAACCTGCGAGCTGTGCGGGCTCCAAAGCGCCAAAAACCACCGACATGAGTGAAAAACACCGTTTGTCGATTTCATGGAACCCGATCATGCTCTTGGACCACTCATAGTCTTCCCGGGTGCCGATAACGAACTTCACCTCATCGGTCGGTCTCAAGTACTTCACATTTTCCCAGAGGTTTTTCTTCATCATGTTGCTTGAAGGGCATTTGAAATCAACGATCCGTTTCACGCGGGGGTCGACCCGGCCGATGTCGAGACTTCCGCCCGTTTCCAGAAGCACCTCAAAGCCGTCGCCACAGAGACGGGTCAGGAGAGCGTGCACATTGTCCTGATAAAGCGGTTCGCCGCCGGTCACCTCAACAAGTTTGCACTCGAATGCGCGAACAACGCTGAGGATTTCATCAACGTGCATTTCTTTCCCTTTTTCAAAGGCATACTCTGTGTCACAATAGGTGCAGCGTAGATTGCAATACGCGAGGCGGATGAATACGCACGGACACCCCATGTGGGTCGATTCACCCTGGATGCTGTGAAAGATCTCGTTGACGATAAGAGTGTTTGGTCTGGTCTGAATCATTCGATCATGCATAATCCCATTTGCCTTGAGCCTTACCATGAAGATTGTGGACAGCGGACCTTCCGGGAACGGGGCTCATGGTCACATTCTCTTCATGGTCTCAATTTATGTTCGCGATCTGACGGACAACTTCCTTAGCGATTTCAGCGGCAGAAGTCAGCCCGGGCGATTCGATTCCGATAAGGTTGATCACGCCCGGCAGCCCGCGGTCACTTTCTTCTTTGATGACGAGGTCCCTTGCCGGTGCCCCGGGCGCCTGAATTTTAGGACGCACCCCGGTTTGATCCGGCGTGAGATCCTGCAATTCCAGAGAAGGGAAATAGCAGTGCGCGGCGTTAAAGAATTTCTGCCGGCGGGCATCCGAATCGTCAAAATTGTACCATTGGTCCTCGGGGGTTGCATTGAGGTACTCCGCATCGGGCCCAAGTTTGCATTGTCCGGCCTTGTCGAGCGTGATATGGATTCCCAGCCCGACCTCTTGGGGATGCGGCACCGGATACACGAGACGGGACACAAGACGGCTCTTTGACGGAGACACTCTATAGTAGTGACCGCGGTTGGGAAACATCCTGTACCCCGCTTCGTCGACGTCAATGCCGAACGATCGTGCCACCTTTTCCGCCCCCAATCCTGCCGAGTTCACCACAAACCGCGCGGTTATCTTCTGCGCTCCTCCACCGCGTTCCCTCAGAGCGAGCCGGTATCCATCCTTCTTGTCCTCGACTCCCACGAATTCGACACCGAACGCGACATCCGCGCCGAGCGAGCTTGCTTCATGCAGGTAAGCTTTCATGAGTTCATGCGAGTCCACGATCCCCGTGCTCGGCAAATAAATGGCCGAGCAGCAGCGGATGTTGGGCTCCATCTTCGCTGCCTGGTCGGCGTCAAGGATAGACAAGTTCTCGACGCCGTTGGTGATGCCCCGGTTGTAGAGCTTCTGTATCTCCGGTTCCTCTTCGGCCGTGACCGCGACAATCAGCTTCCCGCAACGCCTGTGCCATACGCCCAATCTCCGGCAGTCCTCATACATTGTCCTGTTGCCCGCAGGACATAACCGCGCCTTCCATGAGCCGGGGTCATAGTAGATGCCGGAATGAATCACTTCACTATTCCGACTGCTTGTTTCCTGACCGAAAGATTCATGCCGCTCAATAAGGAGCATCGAATATCCTTGCCTGGCACTTTCGCGTGCGCACGCCAGACCGACAATTCCAGCACCAATAACAACTACCTCGACATCCATAGAAAAAGAGTTCAACAATAGGTTGAGATAAAATGACTGCATCGGAACGGGCCAAAAATGGCGCCTCGCAGTCCTTCTTTTCTTTCAGAACAGTCTCAAGATAGAGTTTTTTAGGAATCGATGCAACCGGTTTATGAATGAAGCCACATCCTGCATTACAGGGGAATAGTCGGGCACGACATTCACTGTGTGACTAAAACATGCCCGACCCCTTGGTTCATAGACAACGAGTTTCGTTCTCGCACCCGGAGACCGACACATGGTTCCATCCTCCATTGGATTATCTTGTAGGTTTATTGTATATTTTCGATGATGGACACGCGAAACTTCATTCTTTCAAATATTGTGTTGACGGATTCTTTTCTTCCCCCCCGGGCCGGAATTTATGAACAGTGAGAACAAGATTCGGCCCTCACGCATCATCAACAGTGTAGCACCCATACGCATCTGCGATAATGGCGGCTGGACGGACACATGGTTCGCCGGGCACGGGAAGATTTTCAATATCGGGGTTTACCCGTATGTCGAAGTCCAGCTCGAGGTTTTCCCAAACGATGGAAGCAGAGAGCGCATCATTATCCACGCTGAGAATTACGGCGAACGATATGCCGCCCGCCCGGAGAGTCAATCATGGGACAGGCACCCTCTCCTGGAAGCCGCGATTGAACGAATGAACATCCCGGAGAGTATCGCAATCCAGGTAACAGTCTTTTCCGAAGCCCCGAGCGGCGCGTCGACGGGCACGTCGGCGGCAGTCACGGTCGCACTCATCGGCGCTTTGGACTGCCTCACGCCTGGCCGATTGACTCCGCATGAAGCCGCCACGACTGCCCATTCCGTTGAAGTCGATATGTTGAAGCAACAGTGCGGCATTCAGGACCAACTCTGTTCCGCATACGGCGGCATTAACTTCATCGAGATGACGAAATATCCGAATGCAACCGTCACGCAGCTTCAGATTTCAAATACTCTTTGGTGGGAACTGGAGAAGAGACTGGTGCTTATCTATCTGGGGAAAACGCACAGCTCCACGAAAGTCCACGAGAAGGTGATCGAAGAATTGAGAGGTGAAGGACCGGATTGCAGGCGCCTGAACGATTTGCGCGTGACTGCGGAAAAGTCCCGCGATGCACTGCTCTCAGGAGATTTCAGCGCCTTAGGAAATGCCATGGTCGAAAACACCGAAGCGCAGAGCCGGCTGAATTCCGCTCTGGTCGGCGATGATGCGCGGCGAGTGATCGAAATCGCAAAAGCCCATGGCGCGCGCGGCTGGAAGGTGAACGGCGCGGGCGGCGAAGGCGGCTCGATTACTCTCCTGTGCGATTCACTCAATTATGTGAAGCGCAGGATGATCCGGGAAATTGAAAACGAGAATTCTCTCTTCAGAGAGATCCCCATTTATTTGAGCCGATTCGGACTTCGCGTTTGGGAATCGTCCTCCACCGGATAATACCCCTCCTCGCGTCAATCCCCTTCCGGGACGCTCATTCATGACTCCAAGTGCCTCAAATTCTTAGCAAATTCGCACTTTGGAGCAAGTCGCACGGGCAATTCGCAACCTCATGCGCATGTTGCGTTTTTTCCTAACTACTCGTACATTTTCTTCACAATCAGGTTGAAAAAATGTCGGACATTTCGCATCGCACACCAAAACAAACCGTTCAGCAGGATATCCGCACGGGACTCACCCCCGAAGCCATTGAGCGCGCAATCATGGACAACCTCCACGTGATTCAGGGCAGGGTTCCGAGAACTGCCACACGAAATGACTGGTACATGGCCGTGGCGTGTGCCGTTCGTGACAGAATCATGCACAGGTGGATGCAAACCATAGAGACGTATATGGGGTACAAAGGAAAATCCGTGAGCTACCTCTCAGCGGAATTCCTCATAGGGCCGCAACTCGGAAGCAACCTCATCAGTCTGGGAATTTATGACACTGTGAAAGATGTTGCGGCGCGACTTGGTCAAGATCTTGACGCGCTCATGGAACAAGAAGAGGAGCCCGGGCTTGGAAACGGTGGACTCGGCCGTCTTGCGGCATGCTTTCTCGAATCGCTCGCATCACTTGAAATACTCGGTGTCGGGTACGGAATACGGTATGAATTCGGCATTTTCGACCAAACGATCTACGACGGATGGCAGGTTGAAATAACGGACAAATGGCTTCGCCTCGGGAATCCCTGGGAAGTGCCGAGACCGGAAATCAATTTCGTGGTTCAGTTTGGCGGTCATACCGAGCACTCGACGGACGCCGAGGGACGCTATCGGGTGAGATGGATCCCTCACCACGCTGTCAGCGGTGTCGCGTGCGATATAACCGTTCCCGGCTACAATGTCAACACGGTAAATCTTCTTCGCCTTTGGAAGGCAGAAGCAGTAGAGTCGTTTGATTTTCAGTCGTTCAATGTTGGCGACTACCATCGCGCCGTTGAAGAGAAAGTTTCATCGGAAAACATCACAAAAGTCCTGTATCCAAACGACGACAGGATTCAGGGTAAGCGACTCCGGCTCGAACAGGAATATTTTTTCGTTTCATGCTCGCTCCAGGATATGATTCGAGTCCAACTTATGAGGGGGAATCCCCTGACGGAGTTTCACAACGGCTACGCCGTCCAGCTCAATGACACGCACCCATCCATCGCGGTAGCGGAATTGATGCGGTTGCTTGTCGATGAATACACCATAGACTGGGACACCGCCTGGAACATCACCCGGAAAACGTTTGCCTATACAAACCACACGCTGTTGCCCGAAGCCCTGGAGAAATGGCCTCTGCCGCTTTTTGCAGAAATTCTCCCGCGACATCTCGAGATCATCTTTGAGATCAATCGCAGATTCCTCGACGAAGTGAGGACGGAACACCATGCCGACGACGCGCTGGTATCGCGAGTGTCGTTGATCGATGAAACCGGTCCAAAGTTCGTTCGAATGGCAAATCTCGCTTGCGTGGGAAGTCACGCGGTCAATGGTGTCGCAGCGTTACATACTGAACTGCTGAAACGAGACGTTCTCCACGATTTCTACGAGCTTTCCCCCGAGAAATTCCTGAACGTTACGAACGGCATCACAGTGCGTCGCTGGCTTCTCCTTGCCAATCCGAAGCTTTCACGGCTTATCAGCAGCAGGATCGGTACCGCGTGGGTCCGCGACATGGAGAAACATATGAAGGCACTCGAACCGTTCGCAAACGACAACGACTTCAGAAGAGAGTGGCGGCACATCAAGCAGGAAAACAAAACCAAACTTGCGTTAATAACCCGAGAACGCACCGGCGTCGTGGTGGATCCCGACACCTTGTTTGACATTCAGGTGAAACGCATTCATGAATACAAGCGCCAGCATCTCAACGTGCTTCACGTTCTCACGCTCTATAATAGAATCAAACGGAATCCTCAACTGGACATGGTACCGCGGACGGTCATTTTCGCCGGGAAAGCCGCACCGGGATATTTTATGGCGAAATTAATCATCAAACTCATCAACTCCGTCGCAAATGTCGTGAATAACGACCCCGCCGTCGCCGGCCGGTTGAAAGTCGTCTTTCTTCCCGACTTCAACGTCAAGAACGCTCAGGCAATCTATCCGGCCGCCGACCTGTCGGAGCAGATTTCCACTGCCGGGAAGGAAGCGTCCGGAACGGGGAACATGAAATTTTCAATGAATGGAGCGCTCACCATCGGGACACTTGACGGCGCTAACATTGAAATCCTCGAGGCAGTCGGCAAAGAGAATTTCTTTCTTTTTGGCATGACTGATGAAGAAGTTCGGAGAACCAGATCGCGGGGATATCATCCGAAGGAGTATGTCGAATCGAACGATGAGCTTCACGGAGTCATCGAACTTTTGACGAACGGACTTCTTTCCAATGGGGATCCGACTCTCTTCAAGCCTCTCGCCGATTCTTTGTTACTCTATGGAGACGAATATATGCTTCTTGCGGACTATCGATCGTACGTGGAATGTCAGCGTCGGGTCGATGAGGCATATCGTGATCGGGAGAACTGGGATAGAATGTCCATTCTCAACGTCGCGCGTATCGGGAGATTTTCTTCGGACAGGTCTATTCGCGAGTACGGTGAAAAGATCTGGAATGTAAAACCGGTGAAGATTGAGATCGGATAGATAGGAGGACATCGTTCTACTTCCTCTGGAACCGTGCAGTCGATGTCTTGAAGCGATACCCCGCCCCCGGATGGACAGAGCGGCCTTCATATTGTGCGATTCCTTGCTACTTCTTGAAATTATTCCTACTTTTCAGACGAATCTATCGTTTTCCCTTCATAACAATCGGACTGCCACGATGACCAAAACAAAGTATACGCTGAAGACGTTGATTTTCTTCTTTATCCTCCCCCAGGCGCTGTTTGCGCAACCCATCCTGGGTTTCAGCGGGTCGCGATTGGCTGAGGAACGGACACTCGAGTCGAAATTCGATTCGTCTCTTCGGCGCGACGACCTTCGGGAATGGATGAAACGCCTATCGGCCCGCCCCCACCATGTTGGATCGGCCTACGACAAATCAAACGCCGAATTCATCGCTTCCCTCTACAAATCGTGGGGATTTGAGACGGCAATAGAGAGGTTCGACGTTTTGTTTCCGACACCCAAGATTCGTGTTTTGGAAATGCTCGCACCGGAAAAATTCACCCCCCGGCTTGCCGAGCCCGCGCTCGCGGAGGATTCGACCTCGAACCAGACCAGCGAACAGCTCCCGATCTATAACGCGTACTCCATTGACGGTGACGTCACCGGTGACCTCGTATACGTCAACTACGGCGTGCCGAAGGATTATGAAGAACTTGACCGGCGCGGTATCGACGTGAAAGGAAAAATCGTGATCACCCGCTACGGCGGCTCATGGCGAGGCATCAAGCCGAAGGTCGCCGCCGAACACGGGGCAATCGGCTGCATCATCTACTCCGACCCGCACGACGACGGATACTTTGAAGGCGACGTGTATCCCAAAGGACCGTACCGCAGTGAGGACGGCGCCCAGCGCGGCTCTGTTGCCGATATGCCGCTGTACTCCGGCGACCCGTTGACTCCATCGGTCGGCGCCACGAAGGATGCAAAGCGCCTGCCCGTAAAGGACGCGCCGACGCTCACCAAAATTCCCGTGATGCCCATTTCCTATGCCGACGCGCTCCCGCTTCTTCGCGCACTCGGCGGCCCAGTCGCTCCTGACGCGTGGCGCGGCGCATTGCCCATCACTTACCACATTGGGCCCGGTCCGACGACCGTCCACCTTAAACTGGAATTTAATTGGGACATTGTTCCAATCTACGATGTCGTTGCAAAGATCACCGGGGATGAGCGTCCGGATGAGTGGATCATTCGCGGCAACCACCACGACGGATGGGTAAACGGGGCATCGGATCCCATCAGCGGACAGGTCGCGACGCTAGAGGAAGGCCGGGGTATCGGCGAGCTCGTAAGGCAGGGATGGAAACCGAAAAGGACGATTATCTATTGCGCCTGGGACGGTGAAGAACCCGGTTTGCTCGGGTCAACCGAGTGGGTGGAAACGCATGCTGATGCACTGCGGCAAAAAGCCGCCGTCTATATTAATTCAGACTCAAACGGCCGTGGATATCTATCCGCGGGCGGGTCTCGCTCACTCGAGAAGCTCGTGGACCAGGCGGCCAGGGACGTCACCGACCCTGAGAGGCACATCAGCGTGCTTGAGCGCGACCGGGCACGCACAATCACCGGTGGGTCGTCGGACGAGAAGCGGGAAGCTCGCGAGAATAGCGACTTGAATCTCTTCCCTCTCGGGTCGGGTTCCGACTACACTCCGTTCCTTCAACACCTCGGCATCGCGTCTCTCAGCATCGGATATGGCGGAGAGGGCGGCGGAGGATCGTACCACTCCATCTACGATTCATTCGACCACTTCATCAGGTTCAGCGACGGTACCTTTGAATACGGGATCGCCCTGGCCCAAACAGGAGGACGCATTGTCCTCCGCCTTGCCAATGCCGATGTTCTTCCTTTCGAATTCTCCGACTTTGGAGAATCTCTGGAAAAATTCACGAAGGAAGTCTCGAAGCTTGCCGACGACATGCGCGAGGAAACGGAGGAGAATAATCGACTCATCAGGGAAAATACACTGGTGGTCGCGTCCGACCCTCGCGAACCGATTGTTGTCCCGAAACCCAAAGAGCCGGTCCCCTATCTCAATTTTTCAACCCTGCAAAACTCTCTCGCAACACTCCAGCAGCGTTTGAAGGAATTCAGCGACTTGATGAAACGACCCGATGCGGGCCGGCAACACTTCTCGGCAGAAACAGAGAAGGCGCTGGACAGGATTTTTATCCAGACCGAACGGGCTCTCACGAGCTCCGAGGGACTTCCCAGGCGGCCGTGGTACGTTCATGAGATCTACGCTCCCGGATTTTACACCGGCTACGACGTCAAGACTTTGCCTGGAATCCGCGAAGCAATCGAACAGCGCAACTGGAAAGAAGCAAACGAACAAATCGGGGTTGTTGCCAAAGTTCTTGACCAATTCGCGAAAGAGATAGAGAACGCGGCCGAAATTGTCAGGAAGAATTAATACATTGATAGATTGATTCATTGTCTCATTGCTTCAATGGAGCAGCAAATACTCTGACTGCATGAACATTTTCACGATCATTATTCTGGCGGCTCTTCTTCTCGAGTACGCCCTGCAGCTCGCCGCAGATTATTTCAATCTGAAAACCCTGCGCGCGGAGCTGCCGAAAGAATTTGCCGGGGTTTACAATGAGGAGGCCTACGGGAAATCTCAAGCATACACGACGACAAATACAACGTTCGGCATCTTCACGGCAACCGTGAACCTGGCCGTGATACTCACATTTTGGTTTTCAGGAGGATTCAACTACATCGACGCGATCGTCCGTGGATGGAATTTCGGCCCGCTCTGGACCGGCTTGCTCTATATCGGCATTCTGGTACTGCTAAAATCAATCCTTTCGCTGCCGTTGAGTATTTATTCGACGTTTGTCATTGAGGAGCGATTCGGGTTCAATAAGACCACTCTGAAAACATTCGTGAGCGATCTCATCAAAGGACTGATCCTTGCCGTCGTCCTCGGCGGACCGCTGGCAGCGGCCATCCTCGCGTTCTTTTCGTTCGCGGGGCCGTTTGCCTGGTTCTACTGCTGGATCGCCACTGCGGTGTTCATTTTGATTGTCCAATTTATCGCGCCGACATGGATCATGCCGCTGTTCAATAAGTTCACTCCGCTCGGTGACGGGGAGCTGAGAACCGCAATTCTCGATTATGCGCGCTCGGTGGACTTCCCGCTCAAGGGCATTTTCGTCATGGACGGCTCGAAGCGTTCGGGCAAATCGAACGCGTTCTTCACCGGATTCGGCAAGAACAAACGCATCGCTCTGTTCGACACGTTGATCGCGAAGCACACCGTGGCCGAGCTGGTCGCCGTGCTTGCCCATGAAATCGGTCATTACAAGAAGAAGCACATCATCCAATCGATAGTTATCAACATCGTACAAATGGGTGTGATGTTTTTCCTGCTTTCATTCTTTGTCACAACCAGAGGATTGTTCGACGCCTTTTACATGAAAGACGTTTCAGTCTATGCCGGATTGATTTTCTTCGGCATGTTATACTCTCCCATTGAATTGATCCTGTCCATCGCAATGCACGTGCTCTCCCGGAAGAACGAATATGAAGCCGACGGGTTTGCGGCTGACACCATCCAGCGCCCCGAGAGCATGATCGACGCGCTCAAGAAACTCTCGGTAGACAATCTTTCGAACCTCACGCCACACCCGTTCTATGTCTTTCTCAATTATTCGCATCCCCCCGTGCTTCAACGAATTCAAGCGATAAGGGAAACCGTGGCCGAGACGGATATCGCCCACAATTGAGTCAATGCCCCCCATGAACCGACTAGTCCTTTCTCAATTAAATTCCGGGGAGCAATCGGCCCGAAGATTTTGGGAAGCACACAAAGAAGTGTTTGGCGCACTGCCAGACAAAGATACCGGCGCCGAGTGTTTGCGGGCTCGCTGGCTTGAGACCCCGCTCGGTCCCATGATTGCGATGGCGAACAACGACGGGCTGTACCTCTTGGAATTTATCGACCGCCGGGGACTCAAGAATGAAATCCTCTTCCTTCGGAAGCGAACGGGTTTCACCGTCATCCCCGGCGATAATTCCGTTCTTACCCTTCTTGGCAGCGAATTGAACAATTATTTCAAAGGGAAGAATTTGAAGTTTACGGTCCCTTTGAGGATGGTCGGTTCTGAGTTCGAACGTTCGGTGTGGAAAATCCTAGAGACTATTTCACCGGGGACGACGACGTGCTATTCTCACATTGCGAAAGATCTGGGTAAACCGGACGCATCACGGGCGGTGGGCCGGGCAAACGGTCGGAATTGCATCGCGATCCTTCTCCCCTGTCACCGCGTCATCAATGCCGATGGAACTATCTCCAACTATGGCGGCGGCATCTGGAGAAAACGATGGCTGCTGGAGCATGAAAGGAAAACGCAGGTCAATGCGCGCCGGGACGGTAAGAACCGGTCAGACCATGTCGTCCGAATGGATGTGTTCTCATAAACTGTTGTAAATCTTCTATGCTTGACAGAATCAAACAACTCGAACAAATCGCCCTTGCCCTGGAACCGCCGGCTGGCCAACGAGGAGAATTGAGGAATGATGTTGTCCAGTACACGGAAAGTTTTCTCGACCACATCCACGACCTTCCTGCGTACGTCGTGACCGACGACAAGGGAATCGGTCTGTACGATTCCCCGATTTCCGAGACTCCGATCGACATCAAAGCGGCGCTACAACTACTCCGGCACAATGTCGATAGGCCAGGATTGAATCCCGCATCGGGAGGACACCTGGGATACATTCCCGGCGGCGGGATATATGTTTCGGCACTCGGCGATTATCTGGCCGATGTCAGCAACCGTTTCTCCGGCCTTTTCTTTGCCAGCCCCGGAGCGGTGCGGATGGAGAATCTCCTGCTTGATTGGATGGCAAAAACCGTCGGTTATCCTGCAAACGCCGGGGGCAACCTGACGTCCGGAGGGAGCATTGCGAATCTTATCGGTATCGTCACCGCGCGCGAAGCTTACAACCTGAAAGCAAAGGATTTCGAAAAGTCCGTCATCTATCTGACGGAACAGGCGCATCATTCTGTCGACAAAGCAATCCGCATCGCAGGATTGAAAGAGTGTGTCCTTCGAAACGTTCCGATGAATGAATGTTTTCGGATGAATGCCGGGGCGCTTGAACAAACGATTATTCGCGATAAGAAATCGGGGTTGCAACCATGGCTCGTCATCGCTGCGGCCGGAACCACCGACGTCGGTGCGGTCGATCCCCTCGAAGCCATCGGAGATATCGCCCAACGGCATCGACTCTGGTTTCACGTGGACGGCGCGTATGGAGCGTTCTTTGTCTTGTGTGATGAAGGAAAAAATATTCTGAAGGGAATGGAACAATCCGATTCGCTCGTGATGGACCCGCACAAAGGATTGTTCCTGCCGTACGGCAGCGGTGCCGTGCTCGTGAAAGAAAAAAAGAAGCTTGGTAATGCCCACTGGTACCAAGCCTCATATCTGCAAGATGCGCTACGCTCCACAGATGAACTCTCCCCTGCCGACCTTTCGCCAGAGCTGACCAAACATTTTCGCGGATTACGCCTCTGGCTGCCGTTGAAACTGCTGGGCATAGCTCCTTTTCGTGCCGCACTCGAAGAAAAGATCCTTCTGACACGTTACTTTCACGAACAGATCAAGCGAATCGATCGTTTCGAAGCCGGGAATTTTCCGGACCTCTCCGTTGCGACGTTCCGGTACATCCCAAAGGTGGGCGACCCAAACGATTTTAACGAGCGGCTTGTTCAGGAAATTCAGCACGACGGAAGGGTATTTCTCTCCTCAACGACACTCAACGGAAAATTTGTCATCCGGCTTGCGGTGCTCTCTTTCCGGACCCATTTGAACACGATCGATTTGACGATCAAGATCCTTCGAGAGAAAGTCAGACACCTCGAAGAAAGTCTCTAAGCAATCTCGACAGATAATAAAAAAGCCGTCTGGAACAGAACCGGACGGCTTTCGCTTATTGGTTTGGAAATTTAACTGTCTCTTACTTCAACAGGACCAACTTTCGCACCATCGTGAATGAGTGATTCGAATTCGCGGTACTCATCGCTTCCAGACGGTAGAAGTAGATGCCGCTCGGCAGTCCACCTTCGGCGGCTGAAGCATCCAGCTGAACGGTCTTGTAGCCCGCGTTCTCTACTCCGTTCTTCAATGTCATGACGCGTTGACCGAGTACGTTGTAAACCTCCAGCGTGACATGTGAGTTCTCAGGCAGCGCATACCCGATCGTCGTCGTGGGATTGAACGGATTCGGGTAATTCTGCTCCAGCCTGTAGACGCTCGGGACAGCCTGAGGCAGATCGTGTACCGCAAGCGGCGCGTCGGGAGTGAGGGAAAGCGAGGCATTCGTCACTGCAAAGTTCGTTTCATCGACGCCGACGGACCCAGTTGCGGCTGAGGTATACCCTTCCTTGTCGCCCACCAGCGTGTAGGTGTCGGGCGGCAAATTCTCGATGGAAAATGACCCATCTAACTCTGCGATGTCATAGCTGACAATCTGACCAGTCGTTGAGGAGACGGCGTACACCGCGACACCCGGAATGCTTGTGGCTGCCTGAGCGCTGAAGTAACTCCCGGAACCATGGAGCATCCCTGCGATAGACGTGAATCCGGAATCGGAGTTCGGGCTCACACAGACCTGAAGGCCTGGGATGTTTCCCGAGAGCGTCAGGGTATCGGCGTGATGATAATTTCTGACTCCACATTGCGAGGCGCTGTACCAGGCGGGATGATAACCGTCGACAGGTATTGCTCTCAGGAAGAACTTTCCGGGGTCGACATGGTGGAATGTGAAATTCCCCAGCGAGTCCGTCGCGCGATAGTGCGTAATTAACGGGCCGTTAACCGTCAACCTGACTAGTATGACATGCGACGCAATGCCCGCGCCGGTGGAATCGACAACCGTTCCCGCGATGGAATCGGGCGAGACCGACCGCAGTGGAAGCGCAAAATTAATTCCCGTTGTGTCACGGGTGACATAAATACGGTCTGCATCGAATGGACTGCGTTTCCCGTCGAAAAATCTCAACCCGTACCCGGGTTTGTAGGCAAGAGCTACGTACCGCAAACCTTCGATGACGGACCCCCTATAGTTCCCCGACGAATCTGTGCGCCCGGCCCAAACGACTCCGGGGAGCTGGCCAATGTCCGGGATAACAATACGCTCACCGGGCAATCCGCCAAAAGTATGCAGTAGATGTTCAAGCTCAAGCAACTCACGATGAGTCCGCATGAAGCCCACCCATGCTCCCTTTAACGGGGTTCCCGACGTGTCCGTGACGGATCCGGATACGTGCGCGAACAACGGCGGATGGATCGCATGAAGGGTAAAGTTGACAGTGGCCGTATCATGAGGTCCGACGGTTACCAGCGAGCCGCTATCCGGGACATCCACATTGTTGTACCACTTCGGGAAATATCCCGGCGCCTCTGCGCGCATCAGGTACCGTCCGGAATCAAGCCGCGCAAAGTAGTTTCCGGCAGTGTCGGTGCGTTCAAATCGCATTCTCCATGCACGAAATGGTTTGAAAAACTGGACGATCGCTCCATTGATCGGGGCCCCCGACGAACTGTCTGCAACCATTCCCTTGATGACACCAAAACCGGGAGGTGGAGGCGGTGGGCCGACCATGAACTCGACCGTGTCACTCGGAGTACTTTCTCCGGCGAGATTCAATGCCGTGACATAGTACCGGTACGTGAAACGCGGATAGACAAAAAAATCAACGAAACTGTGCCGCTCAACGATACCGATCTCTCCGAAGGCCATGGTGTCGATCGACCGGTAGACCTTATATCCGATGGCGTGAGCCGATGTATCCCATTCCAATGCAGCTCCGCCCATCATTGTCGACACCACAAGATGCGTCGGCGCAGACGGGACCTGTGCGAGCACCACTCCTGAAAGTGCACCTGCCATGAGCAGTGTACAAACGATAGTACTGAGAAGACGCATAGGAACTCCTTCAATGATGGAATTTGGGTTAGGTACCATATTATATTAGAACAAAATCTGGGGAAAAAAGTTTAAGTGTGCGGTGAAGGATTGCCTCCGGGTCATGAATTTTTGTTGATCTGCATCACACCCGCCCGTTCCCGGCCTCAAAACGCAAGCATTACGTTGTATCCCGATACATTTGCTGATCATTCGCGGTGGATTTCATCACGCGCTTTTGTTAAAGAAAGATGAAATTTGTGTTACTTCAATGCCTGCACGTTCGTACTCTGCCCTAACGGCTCTGCTGATTGCCACCGCGCCCGGCGTGTCGCCGTGGATGCAAATCGTCCTGGCATTGACCTTTACGTCTGTACCGTCATGCGCAATGACAATTCCCTTGTTCACTATATTCAATGCCTGCCGTGCAGCTTTTGCGGGATCGGTCGTTAGGGCATCATCAAATTTCCGGGAGCGAAGGGTTCCGTCCGGTTCATAGACTCGGTCGGCAAATGCCTCGCCGACAGCCCTGAAGCCGAGATCCTGCCAGACGTCGATCATGAGTGAACCGGCGAACCCAACCAAAATCAAATCCTTGCTCAATCGTGCAACTCCATGGGCAATAGCGTCGGCCACGGATGCATCATACGAGGCCTTCGTATAAAGAGCACCATGTGGTTTGACATGGACGATTTCGCACATATTTCGGCGGGCGATCTCCGCCAAAACTCTAATCTGCTCATACACCGTGGACGCGATTGCATCAGCGCTGAGATGCATTTCATGCCTTCCGAAATTAGCGCGGTCGGGGTAGCCCGGATGAGCTCCGATGCCAACGTTGTACCGGTGTGCGAGTCGCAATGTTTTTTCCATGCTCGCGACATCACCGGCGTGGCCGCCGCATGCAATATTAGCAGAGGTGACATACTGCATCAGTTGCTCTTCCGTGCCGTCCAGGAGGGCATCCGGCCGCTCACTCATGTCACAGTTGAGGTCCATCCGTTTTGTCATTGATACGCCGGTTAATTGGTTAGTTGGTTAATTAGTTAAATGGTTGATTAGTGGATTGACTGAGTAATTATCATCTTTTTTCTCATCATCTCATTATCTCAAGATCTCATTATCACATTTTCTCATTGACTCATTGTCGCATTGACTCAATGGCTCAATGATAAAACGACAAAATGATTCAATTTTCCAGTTCCCTGCCCTTTGTCTCCGGGAGAAGGAGTATCAATGCCGCCCCGATGATGAAAAACGCCGAGGTCAGTGCGAGCGCGCTCCCGATTCCATACACATCTGCAAGAGCTCCGATGGTAAATGGTGCAAGTGCGCTCAACGTCCGTCCGATGTTAAAGCAAAAACCCTGTGCCGTTCCGCGAAGATGCGTCGGGAACAACTCGGCGAGCATAACCCCGAACAGACTGAAGTACCCGTGACCGAAAAATCCGATGAACGGCCCCATGACCATCAACATGATCTCATGACGGCCCAATTGACCGTACAATGGGACGAGCACCGCCGCGAAGACCAGGAACCCGATGAAGGTAAACCGCCGTCCAAATTTGTCCGAGAAGAATCCGAACATGATGTACCCAAAGAACGCTCCAACCTGCATCACCACAATCCAGCCCGAAGATTGAACGATGCTCATTCCTGCGCCGCCTTTCTCAAGCGACGTGGAAAGAAAGGTCGGCATCCATGTGAACAATCCCCAGTAAGCAAACAGGACGCTTGTTGCAATAACAGAGGCGATGAAGGTCTTTCTCAGTAACGGCGGACGGAAAATTTCAAAGGGAATTTTTTTTGACCGGGCTTTTCCCATCTCCGCTTTCCATATCTGGGGTTCCGGAATATGACGACGTATCCACAGGGTGAGAAGAGCGGGAACGATTCCCAGCACAAAGAGCATCCTCCATCCCTGTTGCGGGAGAACAACCGCCGACAAAAGCGCGGCGAAGATATAGCCGACTGCCCAGCCCGACTGCATGAGACCGATTGCTTTCCCCCGGTGTTCGGGCGCCCATGTTTCCGATACGAGCACGGATCCTGCCGCCCATTCTCCCCCAAGCCCGATGCCGACAAGCGACCTCCAGAGAACCAATTGCATCACCGTCTGCGACGTTGCCGTCAGCGCCGTAAATACAGAATAGGTGAGGATCGAGAAGATGAGCGCCCTGGCCCGACCGAAGCGGTCCGCCAGAAATCCGAAGAGGATCCCACCGAGACCGGATGCTATCAGCGTCACCGAAGCCAGCGCGCCTGCCGAAGCCGACGTCAGAGCAAATTCACTGCGGATGGCCGTCAGCGCGAACGCGTAGAGCATGACGTCCATCGAATCGAGCATCCATCCGAGCTGAGCGGCAAGGAGTGTCTTCCACTGCTCTCGGGTGGCGGTTTTGTACCAGGATTGTGAAGGTGAGGTCATAGCTGCATAAAGAGTTTTTGTGAAGTGATCGCGGATTCCTGGTCGCGCAGCATCGCCCAAGCTTGATTGAGAGAAACGGGTTGGAACCGGATCTCATCCCGGGGCTTCAATTGTCCGAGAATATGAAAATCGGCAGATATCACATTCGCGATTGTCGGATAGCCGCCGGTCGTTTGATGTTCGACGAACAGGATGATAGGATTACCATCCGGTGGCAGCTGCACCGCTCCGGTTGAAACGCCTTCCGTTAGTATTTCTTTCGCTCCTTCGTGCAACAGCAAGGGTCCGTTCAATCGTATTCCCATACGGTTCGATTCTTCCAGAATTCTGTACGCTGAACTGCACAGCCGCTTGAGCAAATCCCGTGCAAACAGGTCGGACCGGGAAGTGGTTACTATACGGACAACGCTGCGATTGAGCTTGCGCGTGAGAAATGAAGCATCGATTCTTCGTGGGGGTTCAGAGTTCATTCCCCCGGTAACGCCGGTTGTCAGGACATCTCCCTTTTCCAGAGCACGTCCATTGAAACCACCCAAGCCCGTCTGGAGGTGGGTTGATGCGCTCCCGAATACGAGAGGAACCATGATGCCGCCTCTGACGGAAAGGTAACTTCGAGCGCCGTTCTTCGTTGAACTGCAACAGAGGTGTTGCCCCGATTTCACCACGAGCGAATTCCACATTGGAACGGACTGGCCGTCGAGTTCCGGCTGAAAATCGGAGCCCGTCAGGGCAATAAGACAATCCGATTCGAATTCGAACGTTCCGCCGGTAAGAGCCATCTCCAGCGCCGCGGTATTTTCCGGATTGCCGACGAGCAGATTCCCCAGCCGCAGAGACAGAGGATCGGCTGCACCGGATGCCGAGATGCCCAGATGGGCATAGCCATACCGGCCCAGGTCCTGGACGGTTGTTTGAAAGCCCGGAGAAATCACCCGGATATGTGGCTGATCAGCGTCAACCATTCTTTAGATTTTCGATTGCGGATTTGGGATTTATGTCTTTGCGATTCCTTTGCTCTCTTTGCGTTTGAAGACTCTTTTGCCGATAACTGACGAAGAGAACATGACAAAATTTACTCATGTATGACATAGTTCTGCAAACATGCTTTGTGTAATCGGAACAAACTTCACACGGTCGCCCATTTCAAGCAATGTCGGCGGGACGCGGTCGCGGTCGAAAAGGTTCAGCGGAGTTCTGCCAATGACTCGCCAGCCGCCCGGTGTGGAAACCGGATAGATCCCCGTTTGCTCTCCACCGATCGCGACACTTCCCGCCGGGACTTTCGTTCTCGGCGTCGTGAGTCGCGGCATCGAAATTTGTTTTGGCATTCCTCCAAGATATGGAAACCCGGGAGAAAAGCCGAGGAAGTACACCGGGTAGCTTGCCGAGGAATGCAGGTCCACAACATCCTCCGCCGACAATTTGTTGTGGGACGCAACGTCTTCGAGGTCGAGGCCGAATTCTCCGCCATAACAAACGGGAATTTCTACCGTTCGCGGCTCCGGCAGCGCCACCGCGCCGGCATTCTCCATCAGCGGTCGAATGTATCGTTCGAGGTCAGTCGGAGAGACAATCATCGGGTCAAAGGTGACCAGGACCGATGCATACGCTGGGTGGATATTCAGAATTCCTCTGTGGGGATGGTCGAGCGAAAGCCGGCTCAACCGGAGGACATCCTGATGGCAGCGCTCGGAGATTTCATTCCCCAGAGTGACAAGGAATGACCGGTCGCTTGAAAACTGAAAACGCGGGCTGCGCGAGTGCTGGAATGGCATTTGCTGAGTATTTTTTTTTGTAAAGTAAGTAATTTCACGGGCTTAGTCAATATCGCCTTGACCTTCCCGCGTAAGGTTTGTATCTTACAGCGTCAAATCCACCTTACCGTCGAAGTCACAATTTCACGAAAGGAGCGTCATGCAATGAAAAACGTCAAAAGAATGCGGTGGCACGGAATAATTGTCCTTGTTACGGTTCTGGTCCTTGCGATTGCGGCAATCGGCCAATCGAAGAAGACCAAATTCCCATACAAAGACGCAACACTCCCGACCGCGCAAAGGGTCATGGACCTTCTCAGTCGCATGACGCTTGAAGAGAAAATCGCGCAATTGCAGTGCGAGATCCAGGATATTGAGGGCAAGGATTCTATTATAACAAGGGATGTCGGTGAATTGGCGTGCACGCTTCGCCCTCTCGGTCCGAAAGAGGCTGCAGAACGCGCGAACAAAATCCAGAAACTTGCGGTCGAGAAGACGCGCCTCGGGATTCCCATTATCATCCACGATGAAGCGCTTCACGGCTTGATCGGCAAAGGCGCGACGAGTTTCCCGCAGGCAATCGGACTCGCGGCAACGTGGGACCCGGACATGATGGAGCGGATCTCAACTGTTATCGGGAAGGAAACGAGAAGCCGCGGCATTCGTCAGGTGCTGTCTCCGGTCATCAATATCGCGCGGGATGTGCGGTGGGGACGCGTCGAAGAAACATACGGCGAGGATCCTCTGCTGACATCGCGTATGGGAGTGGCATTCTGTAAGAACATCGAAGCCGAGGGTGTTGTCACGACGCCGAAGCATTTTGTTGCCAACGTCGGAGACGGTGGACGCGACAGCCATCCGATAGAATTTTCCGAAACGCTCCTCCGGGAGATTTACTTCCCGCCCTTTAAAGCTTGTTTCCAGGAAGGCCACGCCACATCCGTGATGGCGGCCTACAACGCAATCAATGAGCAGCCGTGTTCCGGCAACCGCTGGCTGCTGACCGACGTCCTCCGAAACGAATGGGGTTTCAAGGGATATGTCGTATCGGATTACGGCTCGGTCGGCGGCATACTCGACCTGCATCATACCGCCGCGAACCTGAAGGAAGCCGGAAAACAGGCCGTCGAGGCGGGTCTCGAAATCGAGCTTCCAAATATTTATGCCTATGGTACACCGCTCCTGGAAGCAGTGAAAGAAGGATCAGTGTCCGAAGCTACCATCGACACGGCGGTCGGCCGCATTCTCACGGTAAAATTCAATCTTGGCCTTTTTGAACATCCGTATGTCGACCCAGCTAACGCGGAGAAAATCAACAACGACCCGGCGCATCGGTCATTGGCTCTCGAGGCGGCCCACAAAGCGATCGTGTTACTGAAAAACGCCGACGGTTTCCTGCCGTTCAAGAAAGATCTGAAATCCATTGCCGTCATTGGGCCGAATGCGGATGCCGTGCAACTTGGAGGCTACAGCGGGTTTGGAACGAAGGTTGTCACGCTTCTGGAAGGAATAAAGAACAAGGTCTCCCCGTCCGCGACCGTTTTCTTTGCAAAAGGATGCGATCTCATGGAGACGGCTCTTCCGACGGTTCCTTCCGACTACCTTGTTCCTCCGGACGGCAAGCCGGGCGACCACGGATTGAAAGGTGAATATTTCAACAACATGAATTTATCCGGGACTCCTGAGCTCGTCCGGATAGACAAACAGATAAGTTTCGATTGGGGTGACGGCTCGCCGGACCCCCAGATTCACAGCGACCACTTTTCCGTCCGGTGGACGGGCAAAATCGTCCCAACAGCCACTAGCGGCTACCGGTTCAGCATTATGACCGACGATGGAGTCCGCCTCTACCTCGACGGGAAACTGATGGTGGATAGCTGGTACGACCGCGGCGCCTCGGCTGATTTTTTCACGATTAATCTTGTGGCCGGCAAGCAGTACGATCTGCGGATTGAATACTATGAAAACGTGGGCTCGGCATTCGCCAGTCTCGGCTGGAACGTTAAAGCGAGCGACGACATGGAAATGCAAAAGGCGGTGGAGGTCGCGAGAAAAGCCGATGTCGCCGTCGTCGCCGTCGGTATCGTGGAGGGCGAAGGAAGAGACCGCGCGGAGCTCAATCTCCCCGGAACGCAGGAGGAACTCATCAACGCCGTCGCAGCAACAGGTGTCCCGACGGTTGTGGTTCTGATCAACGGCAGCGCCGTCACGATGAACGCCTGGATGGACAAGGTCGCTGCAATTCTGGAGCCCTGGTACGCCGGTGAGGAAGGCGGAAACGCGATAGCGGACGTTCTCTTCGGCGAATACAATCCGGGGGGCAAATTGCCCGTCACCTTCCCACAGGCCGTCGGACAATGTCCGCTCTATTATAATCTCAAACCTTCCGGACGCGGGTACGACTATGTCAGCATGACCGGAAAGCCGCTCTTCGCCTTTGGATACGGACTCAGCTACACCAAATTCGAATACACGAATTTGCAGATAACGCCGAAGCAGATAGCTCCTTCAGAAAAAATCCAGGTCAGCTTCGACGTACAAAATACCGGTGTTCGAGATGGAGACGAAGTCGTGCAGATATATGTTCACGATAAGGTTGCCAGCGTCACCCGGCCGTTGAAGGAATTGAAAGCATTCCGAAGAGTGACACTTGTGCCACAGGAAAAGAAAACGGTGAGCTTCACGTTGACACCGGATGATCTGTCGTATCTCGACAAGAATTTGAAATATGTTCTCGAACCGGGAACGATCGAGGTGATGGCTGGAAGCTCGTCGGTAGACATTCGACTGAACGGGAGTTTTGAGGTGATGAAGAAATAGCACTCCATTTGCTGTCGGAATAATGATGAGAGATCATCCGGGAAAATGAGCCCTATGCCGTCGAGAGCGTAAGCAAGTACGTCATTCCCCCGAAGGGGTCACCACGTGACGGTATGCATCTGACCTGCCCCGAACTTGTTCCGGGGTCGGGATCTAAGTTGAGTGCCAATGTGGGTCGCGCATTCATGCTGACCAGAAAGAAGTCAGCTTTGGCCGGTGCTTTCTGTGCTTCGGAAACTTTATCCGTCATTTATTAGTTACCATAGGCATGAAGAAGATACTCATTGCCCTACTCACTGTTTTCACATCTTGTTTTTCCCAAAAAGGAAAGCCCATGGACCATCTTGAACAAGCGACCTTCGGGGCAGGGTGCTTTTGGTGCACCGAGGCGATCTTCGAGCGGCTTGACGGCGTAAAATCCGTCATTCCGGGCTATGCCGGCGGCACTATGGCAAATCCTGCATACGAAGACGTCTGCACGGGGACGACGGGCCACGCCGAGGTCTCCCGGATCTTCTTCGACCCGGCGAAGGTCAGCTATGAGAAACTCCTGGAAGTGTTCTGGGAATGCCATGACCCCACCACGCTGAATCGTCAGGGCGCGGACGAGGGAACGCAGTACCGGTCGGTCATCTTCTACCATGACGAGAAGCAGAGACTCGCCGCGGAGAAGTCGAAGAAGGAATCTCAGAAGAACTTCGGCGACCCGATCGTTACAGCAATCGAACCGCTGACCACGTTCTACAAGGCGGAAGATTATCATCAGAAGTACTACGACAATCATTCAAACGCACCGTACTGCAGATTCGTTATCAAACCGAAGTTAGACAAGTTGAAGCTGAAGTAATCCTCCGGGTTCATGTCCAACCCGATAGCTCAAGAGTAGCGAGTTCAAAGTTTTTCTTATAAGTTAACGTCAACGAGGGGTTACAAGAAAAGCAATGAAGAAACTTTATCACTTTTCAATTACCGCGGTTATCTCCATTCTCGTCACGCTGGCCGGGGCGATAGCCCAGCAGGAGGCGTCCAGGGACTTCGGGAAAGCCGACGAGCATGCCATGAACGTACCGCCGGAGAAGGCATCATCGATGGATTCGCTTGCGGCATGGCTCACCAAACCGTTCACGAGCGACGAACAGAAGGCACGCTCGCTCTACCGATGGATAACGGAGAACATCACCTACGACCTCGAAAGCTACTTTTCCGGTCATCTCACCGGGGGAAATGGCGAGACCGCGCTCAAGAAGCGGAAGGCCGTGTGCGATGGCTATTCCGGCTTGTTTGAAACGATGGCCCGCACCAGCGGCCTGGAGGTAGTAAAGATCAGCGGCTACGCGAAGGGTTATCAGTACTCGATCGGCAAGGACATCGGCGCAAAAACAAACCACGCCTGGAATGCTATCAAGATCGACGGTGAATGGAAGCTCATGGACTGTACGTGGGGCGCAGGCTATATCGGCGAAGACAAGAAATATCACCGGAGATTCTCGCCCTATTATTTTCTTGCTCCACCTGAAGAGTTTATTTACGCCCACTTCCCGGAAGACGAGAAGTGGCAGCTATTACCTCACCCTTTATCGAAGGCCGAATTCGTTCGACTTGTTTATCTCCGGCCAAAATTCTTCTCGCTCGGAATGCGCATCGCCGACCAGCCAAAGGCGACCATCCAAGCCAGCGGTGGAGTAACAGCGAAGTTGTTCGCGCCGGGAACCGTTTTCTGCATGACGACGCTCACGGAGGGAAACAAAACTCTCGGCGACCGGTTTACGTTCGTCCAACAGGACGGGGACACGGTGACCATGAAGGCCTTGCTCCCGTCGCGCGGAACTTACATTTTCCGGCTCTTCGCAAAAGACAAGCAGGATACCGGCAAATATGAGTGGGCACTGGATTATAAGGTGGAATCAGACCGCGGGGCGAATGCTGTGTTTCCGAAGATGTACGGAACATTTAGCGACGGCGGCGCGGTGCTGCAGGAGCCGTTCTCCGGCAATCTGAAAGCCAAAACCCCCCAGCACTTCAAGCTGAAAGTGCCGCGTGCAGAAAAAGTGGCGGTCCTGGTCAACAACCAATGGAATTACTTGAATCAAGTATCCGAAGTGTTTGAGGGAGACATCAATATCAAGCCGGGTAAAATACTCGTACTAGGCAAGTTTCCCGAGCACAAGGACTTCGACGCTCTGCTCGAATATTTCGGTAAGTAAGCCGGGAAGATCAACCGCGGAGACGGGCGAGTTCCTTGAATTCGCCGGCGACCGCTGGATACAGGGAACAGTACCTCCGATAGTATTTTTCATAAATCGCTGCCGATGGACCCGGTCTCACAGATCCGGCGATACGCGTCGTTTTCTCGCACGCTTCGCTGACATCTTTGTAGAAGCCTGCACCAACGCCCGCCAGCAGAGCGGCACCGTACGCCGCGCCCTCGGTAACATTGACCGTCACGATTTCGGTGTTGAACACATCGGCAAGGAGCTGCCGCCAGAAGGGACTTTTCGCTCCCCCGCCTGAGGCACGGACTTGCTTGATAGAGATTCCTAAAGACCGCATCAACTCGAGCGAATCGCGTAAGCCGAAACTCACGCCTTCGAGCACGGCGCGCGTCAGGTGGGCCTTCGTATGGCGGAGCGTGAGTCCGAAGAAGACACCACGCGCATCCGGGTCGGGATGCGGCGTTCGCTCGCCGCCGAGATACGGAAGAAATATTAATCCCTCACACCCCGGCGGGATTTCTGCCGCCTCATTCGTCAATAAGTCGTAAACGTCTCTCCCCAGCACATCGGCTTTTACTTTGTCCCAGCCGCACAACGCGTCGCGGTACCACCGGAAACTACCGCCCGCCGAGAGCATCACCCCCATTACATGCCACGTGTTCGGCACTGCATGGCAGAATGCATGAAGTTTGCCATGCGGTCGAAATGCGTCCGACGAAGCGAACACGACACCCGATGTTCCGATGGTCACCGAGACCACGCCTTCCTTGATAACGCCGGCCCCCACGGCCTGGGCGGCCTGATCTCCCGCCCCGCCGACGACGGGAGTCCCCTCAAGCAAACCGGTCTCTTTTGCCGCTTGTGAACTCACAGAAGAGCTTGGCACCGGCGACTCCGTCACATCAGGCAACCATTCTCGCGGAATGTTGAGTGCTTGAACCATTTCATCCGACCATCTACGCCTCCCGACATCAAACATCGACGTCCCCGACGCGTCGGAGACATCACTCAGAAAGCTCCGCGTCAATCGATAACGGATGTAATCTTTCGGCAGGAGAATATTTGAAATATGCCCGTACACTTCAGGCTCATGCTCTCGCACCCATAGAACCTTTGGAGCCGTGAAGCCGGGCAGAACGGGATTACCGGTGAGCTCCAACAATTTGCCTTCACCGACCGCGTTCGTGATTGCCAGGCACTCTTTGGCGCTCCGTTGATCGTTCCACATGATGCAGGGACGGAGCACGTTGCCCCTTCCATTCAACAGCACAAGGCCATGCATTTGTCCGGTAAGTCCGATAGCGGCCACCTGGTTCGGCAAAATAGCGCTCTCGCCCATGACGCGTTTGATACTTGCGACGGTCGCGCGCCACCATTCATCCGGATGCTGTTCGGCCCACTGCGGCTGCGGGGTCATCATCGGATATTCCGTTGTCGCGGTTGCCTTGAGTGCGCCTCCCGAATCGATAAGCAGCGCTTTGCTGCCGGTGGTCCCGACGTCAACGCCGAGAAGAAATATCGGCATGGTGATTTTGACGGAATACGACCATAACTCTTTATTCCTTGATAATCGATAGATTGGCCTTAAGATAGGCAATCAGGGAATTAGACACAACAAGCATGCAGAGACCGTAAAAGCGTTTGATGGTACACGGTTATCACGGTCAACCGGATCATGCGCGTCGAGTTCTTACATACGTCGGATTTCATCGGAACGGTAGAAGGGAGGATAGTAGTTGGGATGATTCGAGGAACAGCAATTGTCTCCCGGGTATATTGTTGTTGAAGAAATTACCTCACCGGTACATTGAGTGCAGACATTTCAGGTTGCGATTTCGACACGCGGCTCTTCCCGGTCTGCACTCGCCGCAGTGGCGAGACCCGGTGAAATTGTATCCATCAGCATATGGTCCGCACAATTTATTCCCCATCATTGGTCATGTCGCCGTCCGGATCGGGCACGGCCTGGCTTCTACGGTCATTATATCGCATCGATTCCATTTTATCAATCGGAATTCTATCCAGTACGTCCTCTTCTTCCACCATCATATCATGTGCCTTAATTCTCCTCTCCTGCGTCAGAGGAATTCGGACGACATAATACCTGGGAGTTTTGTCGGGCCAACGCTCTGCGTCGTCTATTCTTGAATAGACGAACTTCGCCTCAATTTGACCCTTGAAATCCTTGGCGAAGCTCAAAGCTTCGTATATCCTCAACGCCTTCGATAGACATATTACCCTGATTTTCATTGTATCCTTCCTTTCTCCATCTCCCGTTCCGAAAGCGATAATTAACCGGCGTTGTCGTTGAGCATTAGCCGTAATGCAAAGAACGTCGCCAACGCAAGAAGTCTTCGACCGCTGTGGCTGTGACATCGCGGGCATTCTTAATAACAACATACGACAGAATGACCCTGAAAAAAATAGGATTTTGTCTGTTTTCCTTGTAAGAGTGAGTGGAGATAAAGTGTAGGAATTATCCTACGGAGAGAAAATAACGTGGAATGGAGATAAGAATCCGCGGTTTTCTTGAAGAATTCAATTATTCAAGGAGTTTGCGCTCTATCACATAATGGATGACCTCGGCGATTGATTTCATTTCCATTTTCCCCAGCATGCGGGTACGGTACGTACTGATCGTTTTTATACTCAACGACATCTCCGCGGCAATTTGGCTGATCGTCTTTCCCGATGCGAGCATCAACATGATTTGATACTCCCGGTTCGAAAGCCGTGAGTGCGGCTGTTTGTCGGCCTGCGTGTCCAATTCGGAAGCCAGTCTCTCCGCTAGGGACTCACTGATATATTTTCGCCCTTCTAGTAAATGGCGGATCGCTTTCACAAGCTCCTCCGCTACATCCGTTTTCGCCAGGTATCCCGAGGCCCCGGACCTCAGGGCACGAATGGCGAACTCCTCTTCGGCGTGCATGCTGTAGACGAGAATCGGGAGTTTGGGGTTATCCCGCCTGATCTCCTTGAGGACATCGAACCCGCTGCGCCCCGGCAGGACAATATCAAGAATGACGACATCCCATTTTTGCCGTCGAACAAGGTCGAGCGCCTCTCCGGCATTCCCTGCTTCACCGAATCGTACTTTCAGAAAATCGTCTTCGAGTATCTGTTTTATGCCTTCCCTCATGACTGCGTGGTCATCGATCACGAGAATATTTTTCATGTGTTCATTCCTTTCTTACACCGCGACAGGGTGCCGAATGGGTATTTTCACGGTCACCGTCGTGCCCTTGCCCGCGATGCCTCGGATATTTAAGTTGCCGCCCAGGAGCAGTGCGCGTTCACGCATTCCCAATATTCCCAACGATTTGGTGTGACGAACTTCCTCTTCATTGATACCGACGCCATTATCCTGAACCTCCAGAATGATAAATTCATTCTCCAGCCGCAGAAGTATGGAAACCTTCGTCGCATGAGCGTGCCGGATGATATTGGTCAAGATTTCCTGATATATTCTGAAGATATTTGTCGATTGCTCTTCATCAATCTGATATCCCTGCACATCCACCGACACGGTCGATTGAATCCCCGTGCGGCTTTGAAATTCTCTCGTCTGCCAATCGATCGCGGCCGTCAACCCCAGTTCCAGCACTCCCGGCCTCAATTCTGTCGAGACCTTTCTTACCGTCTGGATCGCCGTATCGATGAGATTTGACATCGAGATGAGCTTGTCGCGTGCCGCACGTTGCTCTTTGGACATTCGCTTTTCCAGCCACTTGAGGTCGATCTTCAATCCCGTGAGAGTTTGACCCAATTCGTCATGGATTTCGCGGGCGATCCGGGTTCCCTCTTCTTCCCGGACGGTCTGGAGGCGGGCGGCCAGATCACGCAATCGTTCCCGTGACGAAAAGATTTCTTCCTCGGCAAGTTTTCGTTCCGTAATATCTCGCGCGACACCGACGGTAGCAATGGGCTTCCCGGATTCATCCCGCACCAAAGAGGTCCAGAGCTCGATGGGAAATTGCGAACCATCCTTGCGGCGATTAACAAGCTCGCCATGCCAACCATCTATTTGTGTTTCACGGAACAGCGTCCTGCCGACCTGGGGTGAGACCTGTGGCGCCCGGACGATGGTGATTTTCCTGCCGACGAGATCATCCTCCGTGTAGCCATAGGTGGCATGAAAAGCGTCGTTCACAAAAATGATCGTGTCGTCGAGCTCCGTGATACTGATGGAATCTTTCGCGGACTTCAGCGTTTGTGCGAGAAGCGTGTTCATGCGTTCTGTCACCTTGCGCCCGCTGACATCATTCATCATGCCGATTATACGTCCGGCTTTCCCCGTTTCGTCCGGGAGAAAGAATCCCCTGTCGTGCATCCATCGATAGCTTCCATCCTTGTGACGGAAACGATACTCTTTGTCGTACGATGCCAGTCTCTTTTCAGAAATATCGAGCTCGCGGAGGGTCTCATCTTTATCTTCGGGATGGATCATTGCTTTCCATTGTGCAATTCCACCCTTCATTTCTTCCGCGGATAGACCTAAGACTCTTCGCAGGTCGCCTCCCCAGACGATCGCTCCGGTGGAAACATCGTAATCATACACCAATTGGCCCGATGCTGCGATCACGAGGTCGTAACGGTTTTTCCAGTCCGAAATTTCCTCCTCGGCACGAAGCCGTTCCGTGATATCGCGGACCACTCCCTGCATTCTTCCATCGGTCAGGAATTTGGCAGTTGTCTCTATCGGTTTAATCGAACCGTCTTTACACACCATGCGACGCACGTTAATGACAATCTTGCCCGTTCGGAGATCGTCGAATTGAAAAGGGGTTGATGCAAGGTCTTCGGGATGAATGAGATCCATAATGCTCATGCGAAGGAGTTCTTCCCTGGTATATCCCGACATTTTCAAAGCGCTCGTGTTTGTTTCAATGATGTTGCCCTGATTGTCCGCAATGAAGATGCCGTCGGCGGCTTGTTCCACGAGCGCGCGATACCGCTCCTCGCTTTCCCGGAGCATGACTTCCGCCTGCTTGCGCTCGGTGATGTCGTGGATGGTCGAGAGGATGTGTGATTCTCCGCGGAGGTCGATCAATTCTCCCGAGAGCAGGCCGATGCGCTCTTCACCCGGCCTTGACCGGAACTTCAGCTCCAGGTTGATTGCCCTGCCCTTTTCTCTCATCATCGACATATACCGGTCGTAATCGAGATTGCTGGCCCATGTTTCCAGTTCGGGGGCCGTTTTACCGACCGATTCATGGCGTTTGTACCCGGTAAGTCGTGTGAAACTCTCGTTTACATCTATGAGTCGCTCATTTTTCAAATCAGCAATGAAGATCGCGTCGGGAGAAGTGTTGAAAGCTTTCGCGAACTTTTCCTCGGATTGGAGCATCTGTTCTTCCAGTCGTTTCCGCTCGGTAATATCCGTGAAAAAAACCAGGAGGCCGTCGGGGGAAGGGAAAATCCGGGTTTCGAGCAATCGATCTCTCAGCGGAAAGTAATCTACCAGCGAAATCGGCTCCTGGGTCTCTACCGCTTTGTAGAAATTCCCGATGGCCGATCGTCCAATCCCCTCAGGAAACTCCAACCAGAATTGTTTGCCTACAAGGGTCTCGGGCGAACGGCCGAGAATCTCACCCGCTTTCTTGTTGACGTACATACATCGCCAATCCGTGTTGAGAACAATCAACGCATCCGAGATGCGCTCTAAGATTTCAGGAATGCGCTCCGGCGATTCATAGACCTCGCGACTCTCTGGTGATTGAGCCATTGCGGAATTACCTCGTAGGTATTTTCGGAAATAGAGTTTCTCCTTACAAAATGAATATATTACTTTTCCGCTCAAATACCAACGCCCAAACGCGGTTCTCCCTGAATATCCGGGGATTGCGAACGATTCGGTGCCGAAATGTTGCGGGCCAGGGCGCAAGCAGGCCGGCAAGCAATTGAAAGGCCTATCCAGTATCGTGTCACTCAAATAGTTTTAACAAGTCCTTGGATCGTTATGTCACTCGCTACCCTCTCCCCTTCAATTCCCCTCTCCCGGATTCGGGAGAGGGGAAAGGGGCGAGGGTTAAAAGCCGCAAGACTTAATCAATCTATTTCCGAGACAGGACACCAGGTGAGGAAAACGGGCACCGGGCTTCAAAAGAGCGTCCGCGCGTTCGACATTGACACGGACTTGAACACACCGAACGGATCTTACTTCAGGAAGGATCATTCATTCTGTTCATTTGGTTACCTCACGGGGCAGGAAGGAATCGGGGGTGAACGGGAAGAGGATATAAATGAAGAAGGCCAGATCGCTCTGGCCTGTTCTCCATTTCTAATCCACTAGCTGTTCCCTGAGCTATTCAAACCACTGGCTCACGGTATTGACGAAGTACTTGCTGAGCTTTGTCATGCCCTTGACGATCTGAATCGTCGAGCTGCTGTACAACACCTGAGCATTGTCCTCCAATTGGAGGTCTTGACCATGCTGCATGAAAAGCAGAGATCCGAGAATTGTGCTGTTTCCATCTAGTGTCACATAGCCGGATGATCCTGCCGCGTTACCATAGGAAATCACCAGTCCATTCCACCGCAGGGTTCCCGGAGCCCAAGCATTTCCTCGTATGATGAGAATCCCCCATCCTACGTATTGGCTGTCAAAAACGGCAGAGTTGAAGGTACCAGCATCGACGTATACGATGACTGGATTTTGAGCGGAGCCCCACGTCGCGTTGGGCAAATGCATCTGTGTGGTTCCCGCTGCCCGGTATACATAATCCGCGCTCGCCACCAGAGTATCGATATAGGACGAGGGTGTCACACTTGCGTCAACTCTTAATTTCAGAGAAGTTCGGGAAACACTGCCCTGGGGCTGCTGCGACCCGCTGGCATTCCACATATACGAAGAATAAAAATTGATATCCAGGCTATCCTTCGTCGTCGGTACCGTTACGTCAGAGACGTCATTCGTTCTGGTAACCGTCAGCGCTCCGGAAGTGTCATGGTCACGTCCGTCAATAGTCAGTGGCAAACCAAGCGTTGAATCCGGTGATGCCTCGAAGCGGACCGCCGCTTTGTAAGTCGGAGTAGGCAGATACTTGATATGATGGAAGAGACCGGCACTCGCGGTATACGAATTGTCTTGATAATTTCCGGTCGATTGCACCCTGATCGTGTCGCCGGTAACGACGGCATTGACAACGTAACTTCCACCTGCAATATCTCCTGAAAGGGTGAACGATGAGACATTGGCAAAGCTGGAATCAATCTTGAGGCGAGCCAGACTCAAACCATCATAAGCAATCTCTCGAGCGGCATCGGTGTTGACGTACGTAACAATGTTCTCGGAGGACTGAACGTTCTTCGTGTTGAGTGTCGTATTGATGATCCCAAAGAACACCATCAATCCGAGTACTGAGAGTATTGCGTTGTTTCCCATAAGCTTCCCTCCAATATATATAGAGATGCCCTATCGAAACAATGGGCACGAGACGCATTTTCTTGTAATCCGGCACTCGTCCGTACGTAGTCTTTGGACTACACTGCTAACTCTTTATGAATCATTGAATTATCGGAAAGCCTCTCTGCATCCCCCCAAAAGGGGGAATACTCGGACGGTCTTTTTGTGATGCAGAACACATCTCTTGGAGGTCCACGGAGGGAAAAACTACTTCACTTTGCATACCTGGCTCCGGGATTAGCCCGGCCTAGATAACCCCCATGGGAAATATACGCTGACTGCTGGAATAGCGGCAGGCCGCCGCTACCAAAGAAAAGAAAACTTAGGTAGGTGTTAGGTGATCGGTGTCCGGGGTTAGGATTTGTTTAGAGTTTAGGAATTCGGGTTTGACACATCTGAAAAATCCTTGAATGTCATCCTGAGCGAAGCGAAGGATCTCCAACGATTGAAAAACGAGATGTTTCGCTTCGCTCAACATGACAGTCGTTTTAATAATTCAGAAGTCTCGATTTAGGATTTGTCTCAGATTCATGCCGGTGAGACAATCGGAGAGCTTGATGGAACACCGGTTACCCGGTGAAAGAGCAACAGAATAAAAGCTTCCACTATTACCGAGATGATTATGATGAAGAGCGGGAAGTCTTGATGCCCTCCGGAAGAGTGAACATACAAAATAAGGATGGCCAGAAAATTGTTCGTACAATGTGCCGCCATCGAGGGCACCAGACTCCGGGTCCTGTAGTAGAAATATCCAAACAGAATTCCCATGAGAGAGAGTGACAGAAGTCCCAGCGGCTGCATGTGAAAGAGGCCGAAGATCACACCCGTCACCAGGACGCTTTTCCATCCGATGGTCCGTTCCAATGTTCGCTGGACATACCCTCTGAACAGCACTTCCTCGCAGACAGCCGGCGTCAAGGCAATGACAAATATCAGCCAGAATAGTTCTCCGGGTGACGATGCCGTGAACAGAGTCTGATTTATCTTGATCAGAAAATCGGGCGCATGAATGGCCCGCTCAAGAAAACTCGTTACCGAGAGATTCACCGGGAAAAAGAAGGCGGTCCCCGCGATCGCAAGCGCGACATCAAGGACGGGACTGTTTTTCAACCTGATGTATTGGCGATAGTTGCTGGAATGCCAGCGCCGGACCACCCACAACACAGGAAGGAGAATCAGAGTATACTGCGAAATCACGATCGACAGACGAAGCGGATTTTTCATTGCCACCGCGTAGTAGGCGAGCCGGTCGAAGAAACCGGCTGGTTGGTCAGTTAATTTCCCGAAAACGTCTGAAAAGACCATGGTCAAGGAAATGAGAATCGATTGACCGTTGAAATAGAGGGCGCCAATCCCCAGCATCGCGAGAATGGCTGCGGCCTGCGGACTTCGATGCGCTCGTTCCCAAGAACCGTCAAGAAGAGTCTCCGAGGTCATGGGTTCTTCCACGATCCCTTGGCCGGTTGATGGAGATTCGTCCATCAGATCTCGTCGGGTATAACGAGCGTCGTCCCGCTCTCCGGCTCGGGCCCGAACTCGCCCGTTCTCGCCCTCAAGTCGAAGTAGAGGACACTGACGTACACCGGTTCGACGAACATGGTAAGGATAGCGCTCAGGCAAGCGGTCAATCCCATCCCGAGACCCATCGACGAGAGGATCTGCAACGAGACTTCCGGGTTAGCTTTCTGAGGGTTCGTCGTGCTGAGGAGTTTAAAATACTCACTGAACGAATCCCACATTGCAATGAACATCACCGGTGCTGAAACGAGTGAAACCGCAAACTGTACAATAACACCCAGGAGTAACAATATGCCGAAGACGCGCCACCATTGTCCTTTGACGAGGAATTCGCTCCGGCTAAACGAGCCGAGGACTCCTTGCTCTTCCCACGCTATCGTATTGAGGGCCATTGTCCAGCGGATCCAATACATGACCGCGAGAGGAATCGTGATAAAGAAGGCCAGAACCCCGATAATACCGAGGAAACCCGACCCCGCCGACGCTCCAATGAGAACGAGAACAAAAGGGAAGAGAAAGAAACCCGCCACGGCAAGATAGCACAGTAACGCCTGACCTACGGTACGTCCGAATCGTTTACTAAGTGTGCGCTGCAATGCTTCCCTCCAGCTCAACGGTTGGTCGTTCATCTCCCCGCAGGCTATCGAGGTTACGGCCAGTTTCGAAGCCAGGTAGGCCAGGAAATAGATGACGCCAACGCACGCAATGAAAAGCATCGCGCCGATAAATACCGAGAGATCTTTGAAACCGCCCCCTCCACCCGCCGAGGCCTCCTGCATTGCATCTCCCACCATCGAGTAGAATGCCTGGAGCCCGAGGACGAGCAGCACAGAAGGAACTCCGAGGAAAATCAGAATAAGGATGATGTTGCGGCCAAACGACTTCGCAACGACCTTGAACGTCCGGTCAAAAATGTCTCCAAGCTGCAGTGGGGTAAGTTGAATAGTCATTATCGTGCCTGATTTCATGTCAGCACAAACTTACTAAATTGCAAGGACAAATGCAGCCGGGGCTCAGGTTTTTGGGGCAGATGTTATGATGGTCGGCTCAATTCACGCCTATATGAAGCGTCCCAGATCATGCGAAGAACTGGTCTGATTCTCCCTCAGTTAGGAAGAAAATTCCATCCGACGGAAGATTTTACCGATTTCCTAAATACCGACTGGAGGATTTCCGCAAAGTGACGTGGTCTGGGCCGATTTCAGACGGTAGTTGGGCATGGCACGGACATTGCCGCTATTTAACCAGAAGAAGATTTTAATTCAATTACTCATTCATTGTGTAAAGGAGCGATACAATGGGACAACAGCAGCTTTTACTCATCATCCTCGGCGTTATCATCGTCGGTGTGGCAATAGCGGTAGGTATCTCGATGTTCAGCGGACAGAGCATCCAGTCGAACAAGGATGCGATTCTTTCCGACATCAACAACCTCGGTGCCGATGCATATCAATTCAAGATTCGCCCGTCATCGATGGGCGGCGGCAACGGTGCGTACGATAACAGCTCGGGCGGTGCGGCCTACGCGGTAAAGACGAACGGACCGTGGGGTACGAGCAATCCGAACGCGACGTACACCATTACCACCCAATCGGCGACTTCGATCGCGTTCCAGGGTTCATCGAAGACTGTCACGACTTCTACGGTTACCATTACCTTTGATGCGAACGGCAAAGGCAACACGCCCACATACACCGGGCAGTTCCTGTAAAATCGTGAGGGGAAGTACAACAAACTCACATCAATCATAACTAATAAACTATAGAGGAGCGATATAATGGGACAACAGCAACTTTTACTCATCATCCTTGGCGTCATCATCGTCGGTGTCGCCATCGCGGTAGGTATCTCGATGTTCAGCGGACAGAGCATCCAGTCGAATAAGGATGCGATTCTTTCCGACCTGAACAACCTCGGTGCCGATGCGTATCAATTCAAGATTCGCCCGTCATCGATGGGCGGCGGCAACGGTGCGTACGATAACAGTGCGGGCGGTGCGGCCTACGCGATAAAGACG
>Ga0209777_10000995_pt1 | contig 43381 bp, 30 predicted proteins | sample FrelakmetHBP12HB_FD_187147 | JGI IMG/M metagenome (GOLD analysis project Ga0209777, IMG submission 187147) | Freshwater lake sediment microbial communities from the University of Notre Dame, USA, for methane emissions studies -HBP12 HB (SPAdes)... | ecosystem: Environmental > Aquatic >...
GGATTTGAAACAACTTAAGCAGGTTTTGCGGGAGTTGGAATGGCATGTTGTACATCAGGTCACGGAACCGGTCTGCAAACCGGAACATCTCTTCAGGGCTAAGCTGGCGTATATCGTCCATGGACTTGCCCCAGAACATGTCAAACATCGACGCGCTCATCTGCTCAAGTTGTTTCAAATCCGTGCCAGGCAGGAGCACGTGCAGGGTCTGGAATGAGCGGATCAGCCGGGCTGCATCCTGCATTCCTATGGCAATCAGCATCTCACGTAGGCCAATACGCAGGTTGTCGGGGACGCGTCCCACCATGCCGAAATCCACAAAGGTGAGCCACCAAGCCGGTTTCTCGTTTTCCATTAGGCTGGGCAGAGGCGTCACGAACAAGTTGCCGGGATGCGGGTCGGCGTGAAAGAAACCGTCCTCGAAAATCTGCTTAAGGTAAATGCCCAGCAATTCATTCGCCACCTCGGCCCGGTCGATCCCGGCGGCGGTGATGGCATCATAATCGGTGATCTTGATGGCGAACACATCCTCCAGCGTCAGCACCCGCCGCGTGGTGTGACTCCAAACTACGCGCGGCACGTGGACCCGTTGCACATCCTTGAAATTTTCCGAGAACGTCTCGGCATTGTGCCCCTCGGCCAGGTAATCCACCTCCTGGCGGGTGCTCGTGGAGAATTCCTCCAGCAGGGACGGCACGTCCACCCGCTTTGCCACCGGCGGGTATTTTTGCAGCCAGCGACCCACCTGCCGTAAGGCCGCAAGATCCACCTCGATCAACTGGTCGATGAACGGTCGCTGAATTTTGACCACTACATCGCAGAACTCCCCCCGTGCGTCGACCACGCACAAACGGGCGCGGTGAACCTGTCCAAGCGAGGCGGCGGCCAGGGGAGTTTCCTCGAATATTTCGAATTTATCCTTCAGGGAGGCGCCAAGTTCCGCCTCGGCCAGGGCGCGAATATCCTCGAATTTTTCCGGCGGAACCTCGTCCTGCAGACCCGCCAGTTCCTCTGTGATCTCCTGCGGTAGGACGTCCAGCCGCGAGGAAAGGAACTGCCCCACCTTGATCATCACCCCACCCATGCGGATGGCCAGGAGGCGGAAACGCGCCGCCACCTGCCGGTAGCGGTTCGAGCGCGTCCGGCGCGCCAGCCCGCGCAGGCCAATGCCTGACAGGATTATTTCCCAGAAAATAAAATCGAGCGTAGCCCGTCCGAAGAAGAGCATGATGCGCCAGTAACGGGCGCGCAGTCGTGGTGCTTTCATCCAACCTCCATAACAATTTACCGATTGTATCATCTCCCAGTCCGGCGCTCTGGCAGTTAATTCAATCCTAAAAGGAATCGTCGGAATGTCTGATAATGAATATTCGATCCCATCAATTGAGGATCGGATGGCAAAGTTGAAAAACTTGACTCGTGCGGTCTTGTATTAAATCTACAGGTTTCCACATACCAATCATCTAGGAAATAAGTTATTTTTAAAAAGCATGTTATCAAATGCGTTTCTATATTACAATAACTTATGATTATGATTTATCAGGGAAAGGAGGTTTCAAAATATGGAAGACTATGAAAAATTAGGCACCTTCTATCTTGGGCGGGTCTATGATCTGAATGCTAACAAGCCCAAAGATGAGCTCCTGCTCTATGATTCAAAAGATCTTGTAACGCACGCAGTGTGTGTTGGCATGACAGGCAGCGGTAAAACTGGTTTGTGTCTTGCCCTCATTGAAGAAGCTGCCATTGACGGTGTCCCCTCAATATTGATCGACCCCAAGGGAGACCTTGCCGACCTTTTGCTGACCTTTCCGAATCTTTCAGGGCAGGATTTCCTTCCCTGGATCAACCTGGATGATGCCCAGCAAAAGGGAATGTCGCCAATAGATTATGCCAACAAGCAGGCCGATACCTGGAAAAACGGCCTGGCGAGCTGGGGAGAAGATGGTGCGCGGATCCAGCGCCTGCGGGACGCCGCTGATGTTCTAATCTATACACCCGGTAGTAACGCCGGTTTTCCCGTTTCCATTCTTAAATCTTTTGCCACACCTCCTTCGGCGATCATGGAGGATGAAGATTTATTGCAGGAACGCATAGGTACAACCGTTACGAGTTTGCTCGGATTGGTCGGGATTGAAGCCGACCCGGTCCAAAGCCGGGAACATATCCTTCTTTCTAATATTCTTGATACTGCCTGGAGGCAGGGACAGGATCTTGACCTTGCCTCGCTTATCCAGCAAGTTCAAAAGCCTCCAATTACCAAGATCGGCGTGCTTGACCTGGAATCCTTTTACCCATCAAAAGATCGTTTTACCCTGGTTCTGGCTTTGAACAACCTGCTTGCCTCGCCAGGCTTCAATGTCTGGCTGCAAGGCACACCTTTGGATATCAGCCAAATCCTGTACACACCCAGTGGGAAACCGCGGGTGGCCATCTTCTCGATCAGCCATTTGAGTGATCCCGAGCGCATGTTCTTTGTCTCCCTTCTCATGAACCAGGTGCTTGGCTGGATGCGCGGCCAGTCGGGGACCACCAGTCTGCGCGCCATTGTCTACATGGATGAGATATTCGGCTTCCTGCCGCCAACCGCCAACCCCCCATCGAAATTGCCTATGCTTACATTACTAAAGCAGGCCCGCGCATTCGGCGTTGGAATGGTATTGGCTACCCAGAACCCGGTGGACCTGGACTATAAAGCGCTGGGTAACGCCGGTACATGGTTCATCGGCCGCCTGCAGACCGAGAGGGATAAAGGTCGCTTGCTGGACGGTCTGGATAGCGCCGCGGCCAGTTCTGGCGCTCAATTCAACCGGTCACACATAGAAAAGATACTCTCCAGCCTGGGCAGTCGTGTATTCTTGATGAATAACACACACGAGGACACGCCGGAAATCTTCCAATCCCGTTGGGACCTTTGTTACTTGCGCGGCCCTCTCACCAGGGATCAAATAAAAACGCTCATGGATCCTTTGAAAGCCGCTGGTTCAACTGGAACGATTGAGAGTCCAGCTTTAAGTGCCGTGCCTGCCTCACCTGTCCCGGTTTCAACGAATACAACGCAACCAACCTCGTTACCTCCAGATATTACCAGTTTTTACATCCCGGTGCGAGGCAGTGCTGCCCCGGGAAATAAATTATTGTACCTGCCTAAGATCCTCGGAGCTGCCAAAACCAATTTCTCAGATCCAAAAGTTAAAATTGATTTCACAGAATCCAAGGCGTATATTACTCCTGTAACCGACAATGCGATCCCGGTCGTGTGGGATAACGCTTCGGAGATTGATGTACCCGCAACCGACCTTGAGAAATCGCCTCAGGGTAACGCATCCTTTGGAGAACTTGCATCATCTGGCACCCAGAGTAAGAATTATCCGATCTGGACTCGCGATTTCAATAACTGGCTATACGGAACCCAAAAAGTGGAACTGGTACAAAGCCCCAGTTTGAAAGAAGTCTCCCAACCTGGCGAGGGCGAACGCGAATTCCGGGTGCGGTTACAGCAACTCGCCCGCGAGCAGCGTGATCTACTGGTAGAACAACTCCGCCAGAAATATGCCCCCAGAAATGCAGCACTACAAGAACGTTTACGCAGGGCACAACAGGCTGCAGACAAGCAAGCTGAACAAGCCAAACAGGCAAAATTCCAAACTGCCATTTCTATTGGCAGCACACTTTTGGGTGCCTTCACAGGAAGAAAAGTAAGCAGTTCCACGATCAGCAGGGCTTCAACGGCCATGCGCGGTTTCAGCCGGGCGATCGATGAAAGCAAGGATGTTGCCCGGGCTGGAGATACCGTGGAAACGATCCAAAAGCAACTGGCAGATTTGCAGGTTGAATTTAATAATGAAACAGCGGCCCTGGAGGCAAAAATTGATCCAAGCACCGAAGCTTTGGAAACAATCGTGGAAAAGCCAAACAAATCAGATATTATGGTCCAGCTTGTCTCGTTGGTCTGGGTGCCATACTGGCAGGACTCGCAAGGCAACGCTATGCCTGCTTGGTAATTACCCCCGGGTCTGCTGGTGCATTTGATTTTGGCCCGAGTTTTAGGTTGAATTCCAAACCCTAAACGGTCCATTAAAATGGCGCTGCAAATTTATTAACACAAATGGTAACCCTGTCAAGACAGCTAAGAACTTGCCGGCAAATGGGTAAAAAATCTTGGGAAAAAGGAAGAATAGTATAATGTAAGGGATAGAAGCAGCTATAGAATTTCTGGAGCACATCAGAGATTCATTTCAACCCTGTGGTAACCTTTCAACCATATTAATAAAGGAGAAAAATCATGAAAATAAGCGCTATTGAAGGAATTGGACCAGCGTATGCCGCCAAATTGAGCAAGGCCGGTATTCGCTCCGTGGAAGCGCTCTTGAAAAGAGGCGCATCCGACAAAGGTCGCAAGGAAATTGCAGCTGCAACCGGCTTCACTCATACTTCAATTCTGGAATGGGTAAACCGGGCTGACCTGTTCCGTGTCAAAGGAATCGGCAGCCAGTATTCAGACCTACTCGAAAAAGCCGGTGTGGATACCGTGGTAGAATTGTCCAACCGCTTGGCAGACCATTTGTATAGCAAAATGGTTGAAGTCAACAAGGCCAAGAACCTGGTCAACAAAATGCCGGGCCTCAAGCAGGTCAAGAAATGGATCGTTCAGGCCAAAAAACTTCCCAGGGTCGTTACCTACTAGAACCTGACTGCTCGCACACGAACATCAACCTCCTCTCCAATTCCGGCGAGGAGGTTTTTTTCATAGTACATTGCATTGCCAAAAACTTTGACAAATCCCCCTGCACCTGCTATACTGACTCCGCCTTAAAAGAATAAGCCCTTCGTGCACTTTCATCATAAAAGTAAACTTTTACTGCCTCCGGGCAGTTGGCAAACTCACAATTTACCTGTTCCCCCAACCCCTGCAAAATGCAAGGGGCGTTTTGTGTTTTATTTAACAGGGCGGGCAGAATTGCAAAGGATAACACATGAGTAAAGAACAAAAACTAAGGATCATTCCCATTGGCGGCCTGGGCGAAGTAGGCAAGAACATGATGGCCTACGAGTACGGCGACCGCATCCTGGTGGTGGACGCCGGGCTGATGTTCCCCGATAACGACATGCTGGGGGTAGACTACATCATCCCTGACTTCCAGTACTTGCGTGATAATGCCAGGCGGGTGGACGGTATTATCATCACCCACGGACATGAAGACCATATTGGTGCCATCCAACACCTGCTGGCAGTTGTACCGGCGCCTGTCTACGCCACCCCCCTGACCCGCGGCCTAATCGAGGTCAAACTGGCGCGTAACGGCCTTTCGAGCAAGTCCGAATTGCTGACGATTCAAGCCAATGAAACGATCCGGATTGGCCCGTTCCAGGTTGAGACCTTTCACGTCTGCCATTCCATCCCGGATGCTATTGGCCTGGGCATCACCACCCCCGCCGGGCTGATCGTCCACACCGGCGATTACAAGTTTGACCAGACCCCGGTGGATAACTGGCCGACGGACTTTGCCAAACTGGCCGAGTTTTCAGCGCGTGGTGTGGCCGTCCTGCTGGGCGATTCAACCAACTCCGAACGCCCGGGCTGGACACCCTCCGAGCGGGTAATCGGACCGGCTTTCGATGAGGTTTTTCGCACTGCCCCGGGTCGCATCATCATCGCGACCTTCGCCTCGCTCATCGCCCGAATGCAGCAAGTGGCTGACGCGGCCGTGCGGCATGGCCGCAAAATGGCTTTTGTGGGGACAAGCATGGTGGATAACGCCAAGATCGCCCAGAAAATGGGCTACCTGGAAATACCAGAAAAGACCTTGGTCAGTCTGGAAGAGGCTCTGCACCTGCCGGATAAGGATGTTGTATTGATGTGCACCGGTTCCCAAGGAGAACCATCATCCATCATCGGGCGACTTGCCACCGGCACCAACCGTCAATTCGACGTGGAAGCCGGCGATACGATCGTGCTCTCATCCCATCCCATTCCCGGCAACGAGGAAGCCATTAACAAGACGATCAACCGCCTGATGCGGCGCGGCGCAGAGGTGGTCCATGAGGCGATCTCACCCGTGCATGTTTCAGGCCACTGCAGTTCGGAGGAACAAAAACTCCTGCTCAACCTGGTGCGGCCTACGTTCTTCATACCCATCCACGGCGAACTTCACCAGTTGAGACGCCACGCCACCCTGGCAAAACAAGTTGGCATCCCGGTGGAGAACATCGTTGTCGTTGAAAATGGACAGGTGGTGGAACTCACCGATGGTAAAATCTCGTTAGCCGAACGCATGCCTGGCGGATACATCTTCGTTGAAGGCGAAAGCGTGGGCGAAATCGACATGGATGTGATGCGCGAGCGCGAGCAACTGGCCCGTTCCGGGATTGTTCTCATTACAGCAACACTGGATAAATACTCCAATCGCTTATTGAAAGATCCCGAGGTTATCACGCGCGGCTTCATCTCCCCTGAAGATGCCGAGACGCTTGTCCCGGCCGTCCGAAAAAAGGTCACCGACCTGGTCAACAGCAGCGGGTTTGACGACGAAAAAACCATCACCGACGCGGTGCGCAGCCTGCTGCGCAACCAGACCGGCCGCCGGCCAATGATCTTTGTGGCAGTAACGAAAGCTTAAAACCGAAAACGGAGCTGCAAATGGAACCGGATTACGGCGGGCTGGACCCTGATGAACGCTACCATAGATATATGGCTATTGCATCAGTTTCTTTGGGGATCATCAGCCTTTGTGCGGCCTTGATCCCAATCTGTGGGATCATCAGCAGTCTCGCTGGTATCGGGCTGGGAATTCTTTGCAGGAAATCAGAAAGCCGCAAAATGGCAATCGTCGGTATTGGATTGTCAATATTGGGATTTATGATCGCGGTTACCTACCAGTTTCTTGTGTATTATAAAAATGCTTGATCCATCAAAAACAGGATGCGAGAGGAATCCTCGCATCCTGAAAGGGTTGATCCTTGATTATTAATAGGAGCACGTGGTATGGTGCTCCTATTTGCTTCTACCCGGTGCGCTTCCTGACGAGGAATACGACCAACCCGACAGCCACAAGAATGGCGCAGACTATGCCGAGGAATACGAGTGGAGACAGGCCTCCCGATCCTGCTGCTGTGGGCTGTGAAGTGACAGTCGCCTCGGCAGCAGGTTGAAGAACGGGATCGGCCGGGTTGTTCGATACAAACACGGCCGTTGTACGGCCAGGGACAGTGAAACTACCGGTGGCAGAGTCAAAAGCAGCAGTGCGAACGACCGGGTCAGCGGAGTTCTGCTGAACGGGATGCAGGCTGTACTCCTTGCCGATAAAACCACTGTTAGCAAAAGTAAGGCTTTCCTTGTTGGCATTAAAGAGCACCACAATATGATTAAAATTTGGGTCAAGGTTATCCGCATCATTCAAGTGCATCACGATCAAGCCGGGGATCTGGTTTGGTCCGGTATTGAGGAAGGTTAGTGAACGCTCAACCTTGTTCGCAGTCGGCAGGCGGAAGAGTGGCGAGCTTTTACGAATCTGCAGGTATTCGCGAAAAACGGCTGAGGCATTGACAATATCGGTCTGAGTGGGTTTAAGTGCCGGGTCTGCAAGAAGCGGGCGGAATATATCCCAGCGATCTTGGCCCTCGCCGGGGAGTCCCACACCCCAGTTATCGGATTGGTAAGTCCAGTCCAACTTGTTGAACCAATCGCCAGAATCATAGGAATTATCATCAAGCGATTTGGAGCGCAGAATATCGTCGCCAGCATGGAAAAACGGCACTCCCTGGCTGAACATGGGAATGCTGAGAGCAAGATTGTTCATACGAATCCGGTCAGCCAGGGTGGCATCCGCCGGGGCTTTGAGTTGGATGGCATCGAAAATTGTTGCATTATCGTGCGCCGAAACGTAGACGATGTTTTCCTGAGGATCAAGGGTATAACCGGCAGCCGCACCGTTATAGAGGATATGTGCGCCGTCCACTACATCACCGTTGGAGCGCGTGATCATATAGTCGCGCAGGTTGCCTGCCAGACCGAGGCGGATCCAATCGGTGTAGCTGTCCAGTTTGGCTTGCTGCTCGGAGAGGGTCCGGTTTTCGGCAGCATTGGGGTCGAGGAACAGGCCGGTACTGAAGCCCTGTTCGCGCGGGTCGCTGAAGGGATTGCCACCTCGAACCCCATCGCGCAGGCGGTCATTGAAAACCCCAATGCCTGTCCCTCCGATATTGAGCTGTGTGGCATTCACGCCGCGGGCGTTATTGGCCACTTCGCCGAAGTCCCAGCCTTCACCGTAGATGTAGATCGACTTGCCATCCACACCATCTTTCTTAAGAGTAAGGGCATCCAAGGCAGCACGCACAGCCTGCATATCTTTGAGCATATGAAACCCCATCAGGTCAAAACGGAAACCATCAACTTTGTAGTCGCGCGCCCAGGTGGTGACCGAGTCCACCATCAACTTTCCCATCATGGCATGTTCCGTGGCGGTGTCCTCACAGCAGGTGCTCTTTTCCACCTGGCCGTTAGTATCCAGGCGGTAGTAATAGCCAGGCACGATTTTATCAAGCACCGATTTGGGACTCTGCCCACTTTCGGAGGTATGGTTGTAGACCACATCCATCACAACGCGCAAGCCTGTCTGGTTCAACGCCTCCACCATCTGGCGGAATTCGACTATGCGCGCCGTGCCATCGGGGTTGGTGGCGTAACTGCCTTCAGGTGTGGTGAAATGATACGGGTCGTAACCCCAGTTAAAACCATCCTGACCTTTGATCGCGTCCACCGCCGTAGTTTGCTTGTCTGAATCTGGAGGATAGGTGGCAAGCAAGGCTTCGTCCACGGTTTGCCAGGTGGATTTATCCTCGTTGACACTGGCAATGTCGAAAGCAGGCAAAAGGTGAATATGGGTCAACCCGGCCTGCGCCAGGGCTGCCAGGTGCTTCATGCCATCAGAGTTTTTGACCGTGAATGCCAGGTAAGTACCGCGCAACTCCTGCGGTACGGTCTGGTCGTGGATGCTGAAATCACGGATATGCAGCTCGTAGATGACAATATCTTCCGGAGCAGCCAGGGCAGGTTTCTGGAGTGTATCCCAGCCCTGGGGCTTGAGCGCAGGAGCGTTCAAATCCACGATCTGGCTACGCAGACTATTCATCGAAAGGCTGAACGAATACGGATCTGTCGCCAGGTTCGTTTCGATTTTTCCGGTCGAGGGGACGTACACTTGTACTTCATACAAATAGAACTTGTTTACACAGTCCGCTTTGCCGGTCACACTCCAAACGCCGGTGTGGGCATCCCATTTCATCGGAAACGTCTCATCGGTTGCCGTAGTTGAATCAGCAAAAAGATGTAATTTAACCGATTTTGCAGTCGGGGCCCACAAGCGCAGGGTTGGGACGGATCGATTAAATGTCACACCCAGGGGACCGGTGTACGTGTAAAGGGCGTCCAACACGCCCGGGATCTGGACCCCGGTCGCATCCACTACTTTGCCTTGTGCATCGCGGGCAACAATCGCCAACTGTCCCTTGACAGCTTCCGGGATTTTCTTGAAGTCAGCAGATCTAATTTTAAAGGCAGTATACCCGGCAAGATATGGGTTTTGCTGGAATACGTCACCACCGGGACCAGACATGCTGTAGGTAAGAGGGATCTCAATGCCGCCTTGCACTCCGTCAGATGTAAGAGCGAGCGTGGCATCTGGCGAGTAAAAAAGCGAGTACGAATATTTCGGTGAACCGGTGATATTCCACAGCAGAGTATCCTGGTTGACCCATATGGCCTGTTGTTTAGCAAGGCTGCCCTTCGGCGCGCCGGTAGTGCTGATAACCAGTTCTTTTTTCATGGTGTCATATCCAAAGTAAATCTCATCACCATCCGCATTGACGGTGAAGGTTTGGGGAGTCCCAACGGCATTTTTGATATCTTCGTTGAGCGCCAGCGTGACCTTATAAGTTCCTTTCTTGAGTGCGTGAGTGACAAATGTAAAGGAACCGTCCCCTTCCGGGTCTTCCAGCCAGGAGCGCAGGCAACCCGCGTCATTGTCATTTCTACAACCAAGCTGGGTTTGGAAATCACCCACGGCGACAACGATCGGGGTATTGAAATTGTCCGTAACCCATTGGGTTTTATGGTCATAATAGAATTTTACCTGCGTGGAGGCAGTCACGACAAGCGGGATATCCGCACCACCGGCAACAGCATTTAGGCCGTAGTTCACATCCCAGGTGCCGTTGAGCGCCACTTTATAGCGCGGGCCTTTTTTATCCTGATCATTGCCGGGTGTTACTTCAAATGTGCCCTGCCAGACATCGTCTTCAGTGTCGTAGGTCAGGTTCGTTTTATCACAGGAAGGCATCCAGTCGGCAGAACAGCCCAATTCCGACTGCATTGTGCCGGCAATGGTGACAGTACTCGGGGTCGGAGTATTGTCAACGGCAAGAGCGGGAGTTGTGAAGGGGGTTATAAAAACTGAGATGAGCATGAACAAAACAACCAGGAGGTTAAAACTATGAACTGTGGTTTTCATCATTTCACTCCTTGAAAAGAGAATCTCCTATTCTCCGAGGCTCCCAAACATCATCCGGTCGAGGAGGGTGCGCTGCAAAATCAGGAAAACGACCACAACCGGGATGGAAATAATGAGTGCCAATGAACCCAGGTAGCTCCAGGGCTGCGCTCCGCCCTCGTATTGGGACTGGACCATGGCATAAATGGCCATGGACAGGGTGACCGTACCAGGTTTTTCCACAAACAACCACCCGATGGCAAATTCGGAATAGGACATCAAGAAGGCGATCAACCCCGCCACGGCGATGGACGGGATGGCGAGCGGCAGGGTGATAAACCTGAAAGTGGTGAAATTTCCCGCGCCATCCAGGAAGGCAGCCTCCTCCAATTCCTTGGGGATGGCCTGGAAGGCAGCGCGCATGTTCCAGATGCAGAAAGGCATGCCAAAGGCAGCATAGACGATGGTCAGGCCCAGCAAGGTGGCGCGGATACCCAGCATGCTCAAGAGGATATAGAGCGGCGTGGCAAATGCTATGGGAGGCAGGATGGCGGTGAGCAGAAGAGCAAAAATCCCCGGCTGGCGACCCGGGAAACGAAAGCGCGCAAAGGCATAAGCCAGGCTGGCTCCCAGCACAATGGCGATGAACGCCGCACCGAACGAGACCACCAGGCTGTTCCTGAGAAGCATCGTAAAGTCCACTGATTGATAGGGTTTATCGAGCACCTTGAGAAAGGTGACAAAAGAAAATTGCTTTGGGAAAAGACGGAATTCAAGCGGCCTGGCTCTGAGCGAGCCATCGAAAGCCAGCCGGGCCATCCCCAATATTGGCAGGAGCACGAACAAGCCGATGACAAAAAGGATCAGTTGGGTGAGGATCTGCCTCCAGAAGGATACCTTACGCATAAGTCACCCCCTTCCCGATCTTGCTGCCGCGATTAAAGAGCACTACGAAGCCGATCAGGATGATCACAGCAATGATGTTGATCACCGCCGAGACGGCAAACTGTCCACCCCCCCCACTTGGATTGAAGACGTTGAAAGATAGAGTAGCGAGGGTACTATCAGTATAATGGAAAGCCTGGAACAGGTAGAACTGGTTGAAAGCAAAAATACTGCGGATAACAATGGCCGGAACGACAAGCGGCAGGAGCAGGGGCCAGGTCACGTATTGGAAAGTCTGCCAGGGAGTGGCTCCGTCCATTGCAGAAGCATCGAATACCTCCATAGGGATCATTTTCAGCCCGGCGCTTACCGCCAGCATCATGAATGGGAAACCATACCAGACAGCGGGGAGCAAAAAGACGAGCATACTAAGGCTGGAATTTTGCTGCCAGTTCATTAAGAAACCAAAGGGGATCTTCGAACCATAGGTTTTTACCGCCAGGCTGAGCCAGCCCCAGCCGGGCTCAAAGATATTCCACCACATCAACGCGCCGATCATTTCCGGGATGGCCCAGGGCAGGATGAATAATGCCTGCCAGAACCTGCCAAAACGCACACCTCTCTGCCATAGCAGAAAGGCTGCGCCCAACCCCAGACAGGTCTGTAACAATACGGAGAACACGGTCCACAGGACATTAAAGACCAGCACACCGTTCCCGGTAATGTAATCAAACACAGGCAGGTAGGCCGCCAGCCCCATATAGAGGACTTTGCTGCTATTCTCGAACATGGATGCACGCACAGTCGGGATCTGCCCGGTCAACCCGCCCCAGATGGCGCGCCATAGACCTCCATGGAATCCATCACGGATGGAATTGACGCTGAAATTTGTGAGCGACACGCCAAATTGGAAAATGAGGGGGAAGAGTGTCAATACGGCAAATGCAACCAGCCCGGGGATCAGCCAGGGTAAAGCCCTGCGCAGGTCCGCGGCACGGCTGCCTTTTTCCCGGACTGTCTTCTCCTTGCGCCGGACCAGCCAGTTTCGGACCGGTCGAACTGTCAGACCAAGCAACCCCTCGGCCGCGGCCAGGGAAAGCGGCGCCGTGACGACAAGGATATATTGAGCCCACTTGGCGGGCCAGATAAAAAGGAACAGGAACGCGACCCCCAGCCAGAGCACATAAAGCCGTTGTTTTTTCCAAAGGCTCACGAGTCCAAAAGCAGCCAAGATCAATATCGGCGTGTCAAGAGCAACCGGGAACGCTTCCGGCTGCCAGCCCAAAGCCGCTGGTGATGTACTGAGATAGACCAGGGATTGGTAGAAAGGTAGATTGGCATTTTTCACTTCGCTTGCCCCGGTGGAATAGGTAAAGTGGTAGAAAACCGATTCTTTCAACCTAGAAAGCGGCGCCGGCCACAGGTAAGGATCGGTGGCAAAGAATATGATCATCGCCAGAACTCCCCATAACAGGGCACGAGGGAAAAAATCCTTCAACCGGCCTTTCTCTCTGCAGGCAAGGAACCAGTCTATCAGAACAGCAATCCCAATCACACAGTAAATGTATTTTGATGCAGCAGTCAGACCCATAAATATCGCCGACGCAATGATCCATCCATTGATCTTTGTCAGTCCTTTTTTCTTCCCTTGCAAGTAGCACAACACCATCGCAAGGCTGGTAAATGATGGTAGCGCCTCCAGCATTACCTGGCTCACGTACTTGATGGTAAAAGCATGCGCAGCCAGGAAGAGTCCTGCCAATGGATTGACCAGCGCCACCAGCGCCACGGTCAGGGTGCCCAGAATAGCGTTCGCTGTGCGGGCATCGCGCAGTTGCTCTTTGGGCAGGGACTGGTCTGGATTGGCGGAAGTGGGCCGGTCCGGGATGAGCGGTGCTTCCGGGGCAGGCAGAATACTGAAGCCGAAGATGATCTTTGCCAGAGGGGGATGCTCCGGACGGTAATTCGTCTCCATGAAACCTCGCCAGTCACCGGAGCGAATGAGCGCCGCGTACTGCTGGGCGGCCCGCAGATAATCATCCTCGTCGTAATCAACATTGAGGGTCGTTACAGCATGCCAGCGCAGGACCCATGCAATGGCAACCACCGCCAGAACGGCAACGATCCAAATATATGGTTTGATACGTTTGTTGATTTTCATTGTTTACAACCGGTTTGCGTTCAGAGAATGGGAAAAGACCTTGCCGAACTCAGATGATGTATTTAGCTTACAGAGTACTGCGTAATTTGCTAAACCTAGATCTTAATTTTCGCCCATGTTTTCGCACCCGAAAGTTTAGAAATTTATGCGACAAGCAGTATCCACCAAATATCCTTATTCTACTTGCGGGTAATCAGGAGGATATACGTGCTGAAGGGGGATAATTCCGCCAATGGTTGTGAATTATTAAAAACACCGCCAGAAATACTCAGACTGGTTCCCATCCCGGTGCCAAGAAGGGTCTCCACCTGATAGGTACCATCACGGAGGGAGGCTGCTGGAAGACTCAATGAGTAGTTATTAATCGGATTCTTGGTTAGGTTTACGATGATCAAAATGGTCTCTTTGCCAGAAACGCGCAGTGCGGCGTAAACACCAGTGTTGGTTGTGACCACTCGGGAAATACTGCCAGTTCGTAAAGCAGGATGCTGACTTCGGGTAGTGATCAGCGTGCGGTAATACGAAAGTAGCGAGTTGGGATCGTTGATCTCGTCAGCCACATTGGCTTGCTGGTAATTTGTTGCGGGCGCCCGCCAGGGCACACCTGTCGTGAATCCGGCGTTATCAGTTTCAGACCATTGCATCGGGAGACGAATGTTCTCATCCGGTTTTTCCCCTTGCATGCCGATCTCTTCGCCATAGTAGATAAAGGGTGTCCCGGGCGAGGTGAGCAGCAGGGAGGCGGCGACTTTGGCTTTTCCAAGGTTCCCGCCCAGCGTGCTCATGATCCGGTTCTCGTCATGGTTCGAAAGGAAAGTGGCGTACTCGCCTCCCGGCATATCCTGCAGTGCAAAGGCAATGGCGCTGTTGATACCGGTATTGGACCCGCCGAGGGCGCTTCCGGAAATCCCGTCAGACATTTCAAAACTGAATATCTGGTCCAATTGGTCGCCAGTATATCCCTTGGCTGCAAAAGCACCTGCCCCAAAAACTTCACCGACTGTGTATGCTTGTGGGTTTTCGGCCTTATACATTGTATAGAATTTCCTCAACCAGGCGTGGGTGGACTGAGTGTCTGTCAATTTCTGGTCTTCCTCAATGAGGTAATTGACCGCATCAAGACGGAAGCCGTCAATGCCTATATCCTTCAACCAGTAACGGGCCACTTTGTACATCTCTGCAGTGACATCCGGGTTCTTGTAGTTCAGGTCAGGCATGTCGCTCCCAAAAAATGCATAATAGAACCCGGTGGTTCTGGTATACCAGTGGTTGCCGGGATTTGAGTCTGACCAGACGTACCAGTTACGGTGGGGAGATTGGGGGCTGCTGTTGGCATCCACAAAAAAAGGATGCTGGCTGGAGGTATGGTTCAAAACCAGGTCAATGATGATCCGAATACCTCTCTTATGCGCCTCGGCCAGTAAGTTCTTAAAATCATCCATGGTTCCATACTGGGGGTTTACCGAATAGTAATCGAGCACATCGTAGCCATGGTATGAAGGAGAAGGGTTGATCGGCATCAACCAGATCCCCGTGATGCCGAGACTCTGGAGATAGTCCAGTTTTGAGGTGATCCCATTGAAATCCCCTATCCCGTCGCCATTCGAGTCACAATAGGAGCGGACAAATATTTCATAAAATACCGTATTCCGCCACCAGCTCTGCTGGCTTTTATCGGGGCTTGAAACCAGCACACAGGCTGAAAGGATCCCGAGCAGAAGGACAAGCAGGATGGTTCGTTTCATAAAGTCACCTGGTGGTTGCTTGAAAAAAAAGGGCGGCTTGTCGGGCCGCCCTGTTGAGTTGCTTAGCCTTTTATACCACCGGCGGTCAGGCCGCTTACTATTTGTTTTTGCAGTAGGACGTAAATGACCGCGATCGGTAAGGCGACAATCACTGACATGGCCGCGAACCGGTTCCAGGGGATGCTGGTGGCATATTGTCCGACCATATTGTACAGGGTCATCGACAGCGTGTAGTCCTGCGGCTTGGTCAGGAACAACCACGGCGTAGCAAATTCCTGCCAATAACCCATAAAGCTGAGGAAGAACGTAACCGCTATTTGCGGGACGGCCAATGGGAGCACAATTCTTGTAAATACCTGATTAGCATTCGCTCCGTCGATCTTGGCTGCTTCTTCGAGTTCGAGCGGGATGGTATCAATGTAGCCCTTGAGGATCCAGACTGCAAACGGTAGCGCGCCGGCTGTCATGGCGATGCCCACACCGAACAAAGAATCGCGCAGATTGAATAACACTGTTGCACCCCCCTGGGTGCAAGTCATGAAGGGGGAGATCACGAGGCTACCTCCGCAGGAGGTTACACGGAAACTATTCAGGAGGAGAAATAGCGGTGTTAATAGACCTACCCCGGGCATCAGCAGCGGGATGAACACGAGCACCATCAAGACTTGGCGCAGTTTGAATTTAAAACGCGAGAAGGCGTAGGCCGCCAGGACAGCTATCAGGATGGCTACAAAACCAACGCTAAACGAAAGCAGGAAGCTGTTTCGCAGGAGTACTAGGAAAGTGACGGGATTGGCGGTGGGGCGATTGAAAACTTCCTTATAAGCGATCAATGAAATTTCTTTCGGGATCAATTGCAGTGTGGATGGGCGGGTTGACTTTGAACTGAATGAGAGGGTGATGATGTACAGGATGGGGAACATCACCTCGAAGGCGATGACCAGAGCAAGCAATTGGAGCATGAGTTGCCTCCAGAGCGGCAGTTTGCGTCCGCCCACCTCTCTGGAAGTGTTCATCGTAAAGAAACGTACAATGAAATTCTTCTTTCGTATGGGTTGAGGATTTGCAGCCATAATCTCACTCCGAGTACGTTTCGGTGGCGTGCGTGATGCGGTTGGTAACCAGGAATACAAGCATAGCCACAATGAAAATGATCACCGAGAAAGCCGCCGCCGCGCCGTACATATGCAGGTCACGGGTCAGGGAATAAACGAAAGTGACCAGTATTTCCGTGGTGCGCGCCGGACCTCCACCGGTCATAAAATATACAAATGCGAACAAGTTGAAGGACATGGTAAAGCCATATATTGCTGCGGGCACCATGGCTGGACGCAGCAGCGGAACAGTCACGTTCCAGAATTGCTGGGAGCCGGAGGCGCCATCAATCGAGGCGGCCTCATACAGATCTTTGGGGATACTCTGAAGAGCACCGGTGGCCACCAGGCACATGAAGGGCCAGCCAAGCCAGAAGTTGGCGATCATCATGGCGTAATAGGCCAATGGTAGGGGGCCGTTCGGAAGAAGCCAGGGGATGGGGGGCTTGTATTCAGTCAGCCAGCGAATTCTCACCGGGGCAGTTGCGCCAAACCAGTGCGTTATCGTAGTCAGAAGCTGGTTCATGGCCCCATATTGCTCGTTGAAAATATTAGTCCAGATCGTTGCCACCACCAGGGGCGGGATGACGACGGGAAGAATGTAAATGGCGCGATAGAAACGTTTGAACCACACGCCGTTCGTATTGAGTGCAACAGCAATGAGAACACCCGCTGGCAAATGGACGGCAACATTTGTGATTGCCCACCAGAAATTATAGGTCACGACGCGGAAGAAATCAAAATTTTGAACTGGCAAGCCGCCAGTAAAAATCTTGATGTAATTTTGAAAGCCAATCCAATGCAGGGCCGGGGACTTGAGTTGTCCTAAAAGATCCTTGATCCCAAAATCGCTAAAGGAAATGATCGTCTGGAAGACCAAGGGATAAAAGGTGATGATGGCCATGATCACAAATGCAGGTAACAGATATATATAAGGAAGAATGGCTCTGCGGAATTTTGGATTGCGTATTCCTTTAGAAGGTTTTACAGGTGCAGCCAGAGTTGCCATATCCATTTGCTCCTGAAACAGGAAATCCTGCTTTCAGACATTATATTTTCAATTGGAAGAAGCGAACAGGGGAAACCCTGTTCGCTTCTTTATGTATACCTTGAAATTACTTATTTGCGTTGGCGGTGGCTTCTGAAATCCAAACAGCCGGCGAAACACCCTTCTCGTAGACCTGGTCAGGACTGCAGAAGTTCGACCAGTAGTTGCCAAGCTGCTCGACCTGCGGGCGGACGTAGCCATTCTTGAAGGCAGCCGCGAGGCCTTGGAGCAGCGGGTTGGTGATGGTGGCGGTGGTGATGGCAGGCACGTGGCCGGCATTCATCATAATCGCTTCTGCCTTGGCGCTGGTCAGGTAGAGGGCAACCTCAATCGCTTTATCTTTGTTGGCGCTGTTCGGGTTGATGTAATAACCATCAACGCCCAGCATCGGGGAGGCAACGCCAGCGGGTCCAGCGGGTAGCGGAGCCATGGCTAGTTTATCGCCTAGGGCAGACTGGTAGTCGCCCATGGCCCAGTTGCCATTCGTGATTGCAGCAATCTTGCCTTCCTGGAAGGGGGACAGACCATCGGAGTCAGTCTGCGGCCAGCCATTGGTCTTTTCAATCTGATACAGCTGGTTCAGGTAGGTCATGGCATCGACCATGCCAGTGCCCTGGTCAGCAATGACTTTCCAATTGCTGTCGAAGATCTGGCCGCCAAAGTCACTGTAGAAACCCCATACATGGTAGCAGCTATCGGAAACATCAACAGGCGTACCACCTTGCATCAGGGTCAGCAGGTCATCCGTGGTGGCGGGAGGAGTGGCAAGCAAGTCCTTGTTATACCAAAACACTACGGCCTTCAGGGATTCCGGAACGCCGTAGATCTTCCCACCAGTTGACATACCGTCGATTGATAACTTGCCATAGTCGCCCAGCTTGCCGCTCACCAGGTCGGTGATGTTGGCGATCAGGCCGGCGCGGGCTTCGGAGCCCAGGTTATCATTGGGGGCAACGAACATATCGGGACCGCCGCCGGCTGCAACGTCGGTGGTGTACTTGTTATAGATATCGTTGAACGGTACCTGCAAGACGTTGATCGTGACATCGGGCAAATCTATGGCTGCCTGGGCGAGAACTTGGGTCAGGGCTTGCTCTTCAGCAGAGCCGGTCCCATAGGCATGCCAGAAGGTAACGGTTGGTTTGGCGGGCGTCGGTGCAGGGCCGCATGCGGTCAGAAGCAAGGTCCCAGCCATCAGGATGCTGATCAGAACAAAAATCGTGCGTTTCATTATTCTCTCTCCTTATGAAATTGGGTGAAATTTGGAGCACTTGCAGTTGGCAAGGCTTTTCCGATGGTGGATAATTTATTCATGTTGTTGTCACCAGACTCGATTCGCGAGTCTTCTGGGCAACCATCACCTCCTTTCGGTCTGCAACTTGGTGGAGCGCTATGGTTAAGGCTTGAATAACTGCGCCCATGCTGGAAGAACGATGTCCCAGCATGGCGGTCGTAATCCTAGCTACGCGGGTTGCAGCTGGCAAACTGCGCCTTTGCACAGTCTGGCGCATCGGCTCCAGGAGAATATCGCCAGTTTGAGCTACGCCGCCACCAATAATCACCATGCCAGGGTTAAACATGTTGACCAAACCTGCAATGGCTATTCCAATATACATACCGGCACGAGCCAGGATTTGCTGGGCCAGAAGGTCGCCCCGGCGGGCGGCTGCAGCGACATCTCTGGCAGTGATACCTTCAACCGGTTGGATGCTTGCCAGTTGTGTCCGCTGTCCATGCTGAACAGCCTGCTGGGCTTGCTGTGCAATCGCACGGCCACCTGCAATGGCTTCGAGGCAGCCCTGATTACCACATGCACACACCGGCCCATTTTCATCAATGGTAAGGTGTCCAATCTCTCCGGCAGAGCCGGTAACGCCGCGGTAAATTTGTCCATCCATCAGCAAACCGGCGCCAATTCCTGTACCAACCTTGATATATACCAGATTCCGCTCGCCGCGTCCAGCGCCAGAAGCCCATTCACCCAACACGCCGAGTTCTGCATCATTGTTCACTGAGACGGGGCATCCCCATAGTTCTTGCAAAGTATCTCTTATGGGATAGCGGTCCCAGCCGGGCATGATGGGCGGGGCAACGACCATGCCTGCTTCGGCAACGATTGGCCCCGGGACTCCTACTCCGATCGTCAGAATATCCTTCAGGTTGAGATGTGTCTTCGCCAATAATTCCTGGACCCGGGAATTAGCCTCTGACAAACAGGCTTCCGGTCCATCCTGGATATCAATCTCGACCTCGATCTCCTCCAGAATGCGGGCTGAAATATCAGCAGCCAATAAATTCAGATGTGTTGCCCCGAAATCAATCCCGATTACGTACCCGCGTTCCGGATTGACTTCAAGCACAATGGGCGGGCGCCCGCTGCGGACGGCACGGCTCTCGGCTTCCCGGATAATCCCGGTTGCCAGTAAATCATTGACAATAGCCGTCACGGCTGCCCGGCTCAAGTCCATCAGGCGGGCAATCTCAACGCGGGAAATTCCTCCCGGCGTGAAGCGGATTAAATCCAGAATCGTATGTTTGTTAATGTTCTTTACATTCTGAACAGGAGTATGCCATAAATAACTATTCACGTCTTGTTTCCAAGATAAAAAATGCTCTGTCCCGCTAAAAAAGCATTTTAATCTTGTGTTAATAATAGCATAACTCAAGACTTTGTCAAGTTATTTAACTAATTGGTTATCTTAAAGAATTTCCGCATACCCGTTGGCGTGCGGAAATGGACTTGCTTATCTGGATTCTAGCGGCCAAGCGCAGCCCAACCGGCATATTTGGCGGTGTCGGCAAGCTCGGCCTCGATGCGTAGCAACTGATTGTACTTGGCAACGCGGTCCGAGCGGGCCGGGGCACCGGTTTTGATCTGGCCCATGTTCAAGGCTACGGCCAAGTCGGCGATGGTGCTGTCTTCGGTCTCGCCAGAGCGGTGGGACGTGACCGCCCGCCAGCCGGCCCGGTGACAGGTCTCAACCGCCTCGATTGTCTCGGTCAGCGTGCCGATCTGGTTGAGTTTAACCAGCAAGGCATTGGCAGCCTTCTCTTTAATGGCGCGCCGGACGCGCTCCGGGTTTGTGACGAGCAGGTCGTCGCCGACGATCTGGATTTTGCCACCCAGTTCCTTCGTCATTAGAATCCAAGATTCCCAGTCGTCCTGGGCCAGGCCGTCCTCGATGGAGACGATCGGGTAATCCTTCACCCACTTGGCCCAGAACTCGACCATCTGCGGACCGGTCAGTTTTTTACCTTCCTTGCGCAGGTTGTAGGTTTTGGTTTCTTCATCATAAAGTTCGGAAGCGGCCGGGTCGAGGGCAATGGCGACCTGTTTGCCGCGGCCGGCCTTGAAACCGGCTTTGGCGATGGCTTCCAGAATGACTTCCACGGCCTCGTTGTTGGCCTTGAGGGCCGGGGCGTAACCGCCTTCGTCGCCGACCAGGGTGACGTAGCCCTTATCCTTGAGCACAGACTTGAGGGCGTGATAGATCTCCGCACCCCAGCGCAAGCCCTCGGCGAAGGTCGGTGCGCCGAACGGCATGACCATGAACTCCTGGGCATCAGTGGACTGCCAGGCAGTGTGTGCGCCGCCGTTCAGGATGTTCATCATCGGGACGGGCAGCACATGGGCATACACGCCGCCAATGTAACGGTAGAGGGGCAGACCGAGCGAGGCCGCGGCAGCTTTGGCGACCGCCAGAGATACTCCCAGGATGGCATTGGCGCCGAATTTAGATTTGTTGGGAGTTCCGTCCAAGGCCACCATTTCCATATCAATGGCTTTCTGGTCGGTGGCATCCCAGCCAAAAAGATCTTCGGCAATCTCGTCGTTGACGGCAGCAACAGCTTTAAGCACGCCCTTGCCATTGTAGCGTTTCTTGTCGCCGTCGCGCAGTTCGAGTGCTTCGTGGATGCCGGTTGAGGCTCCGGATGGGACCGCCGCGCGGCCCCACGAGCCGTCGGCCAGGACAACCTCGACCTCCACGGTCGGGTTGCCGCGCGAGTCGAGGATTTCCTGCCCGGTGATGATTTCAATTGTTGAGTCCATAGATTTACTCCTGTTGTTTGAATTCGGACAGATCGTCCGTTGATTTCCAAGGCGTGAGTATAACTCACTTTTCTTCCTTGATCCCTGCTTTTTCACCCGCTGCCTTCAGCAATCCCACGAACAACGGGTGCGGGCGCATCGGGCGGGAGAGAAACTCCGGATGGAACTGGCTGCCGACCATGTAGGGATGATCTTTAAGTTCGGCAATTTCCACCAGCAAGCCATCCGGCGAAATGCCGGAGAAGGTCATCCCGGCTTTTTCGAATTCTTCCCGATATGCGTTATTAAATTCCCAGCGATGACGGTGGCGCTCCTCCACCAGCTTCTCACCGTAGGCTGCGGCGGCTTTCGTCCCCGGCTGGAGCACGCAGGGGCACAACCCCAAACGCATGGTACCGCCCATGTCGGTTATGGCGCGCTGCTCCAGCATCAGGTCGATCACCGGATGAGCCGTGCTGCGGTCAAATTCAGTCGAGTTGGCATCTTCGTAACCAAGCACATCCCGGGCGAATTCCACGCACATCACCTGCATCCCCAGGCAAAGACCCAAGTAAGGGACCTTCTCCTCGCGGGCATATTTTGCCGTCTGGATTTTCCCTTCAATACCCCGTGAACCAAACCCCCCTGGGACGATAATGCCGTCCGCTGATTTAACAAGGTTCCAGCCCTTGCCCTTCTCCAGGTCGCTGGAAAGCACCCACTGGATATCTGCCTCCAGGCCCAGCGACAGGGCTGCATGCGCAACTGCCTCCCGCACCGACATGTACGCATCCTTCAACTCGACGTACTTGCCAACGATAGCGATCCTGACCTTTGGCTTCTCCTTTTTAACCTGCTCAACCAGTTTCTTCCATGGACCCCAATCTGGTTTTACGCTGGCTTTGAGTCCCAACCGCTCCACCAGGTAATCCCCCACCCCTGCTTCTTCGAGAAGGAGCGGAACTTCATATAATACCTGTGATGTGATCATCGGGACGACCGCTCGCACGTCGACGTCGCAGAACAGGGCGATCTTGTCGCACAGGCCGTCTTCGACCGGGTAATCCGAACGGGCGATGATCATATTCGGAGAAATACCGATTGAACGCAATGCCGCCACCGAGTGCTGGGTCGGTTTGGTCTTAAGTTCCTGCGTGGCGCCAATATAGGGAAGCCAGGTGACATGGACAAAGAAAGTATTCTCGCGTCCCACTTCATTACGTAGCTGGCGCAAGGCCTCCAGGAATGGCTGAGACTCGATATCGCCCACCGTGCCACCGATCTCGAGGATGACAACCTCCGCCCCGGTTTCCTTGGCCACCAGTCCGATGCGGCGCTTGATTTCGTTGGTAATATGCGGGATGACCTGGATGGTGCCGCCCAGATAGTCGCCGTGGCGCTCCTTGGCAATCACCTCGGCATATACCTGTCCAGTGGTGAAGTTGCTGAAGCGGCCCAGGCGGATATCCACAAAGCGTTCGTAGTGCCCCAGGTCCAGGTCCGTTTCCGCTCCGTCGTCCAGCACATAGACTTCGCCGTGCTGGTAGGGAGACATCGTTCCGGGGTCCACATTAATGTACGGGTCGAGTTTCTGGACCGTAACCTTGAATCCGCGCGATTTAAGCAACAAACCGGTGGCCGCCGCGGTCACACCTTTCCCAACCGAACTGACAACACCGCCAGTAAAAAAGATGTATTTTGTGGGCATGATCACCTCTCAAAAACAAAGGGCGTGGGGAGGGCCAGTGAGTGGCGTCCTCCCCACGCGGGTTGACGTGTACAGCTTAAGGTGGGTGAGGTTATCGGCTTCATCCGACCAGTTTGACCAGGTCCTCTGCGGCCCGGCGCATCTCCAGGAAAATAAGACCCAGCTTGGCCTCCTGGCGGGCCAGGGCGGTCAACACAGCTTCCGAGCCGACCGAAGTCAGGACAATAAAGCCATTGCTGCCCTTGATATAGACCTGGTTCAAACCGCCGCGGCCAAGTTCCTCGGCGATACGTTCGCCCAGGCTGAGCATGGCCGCTGACATGGCCGAAACGCGGTCTTCTTCCACTTCAGCTGGCAGGGCAGAGGCCATGATCAACCCGTCCACGGAAACAATGGCAGAGGCTTCTATGTCTGGTGCGGCTGCCTGCATGGAGCGTAAGCGGTTGACCATCTGTTCGCTGCGATTTTGACTCATTCTGGTAACTCCAGAGGACAATTTTCAAAAGATGCCCTCATTATACGGGAAACTAAGAAATTGTGCATGTTATTCCGATTGCAATTGCTCATTTATAACGTTTGACCAGCATCTTCCAAAAAGCCCGGCGCAGGAAATTTCCTGCTAACGCTCCAACGAAAAGCGCCACTACCAACCCGCCGAAAAATACAACGCACGTCAAATTGGTCAACAAATTTCCGGAAAGGGTTTGGGTAAACAATTGGTCTTTCAACAGGAGAAAAGCAGTAATCCACAGTCCCAGGCAGAAGACGACCACGATGAATGTCAAAGCGCTGACAACACGCCCGGCACAGGTGTGCTCCAGCGCCCGGTCAGCCTGGCTGACAGCGGTCTTCTTGCCAGACTTCCACAGCTTGGTCAGTCGTTTTCTCATTTCAGTTCAATCCTGCGTCAACTGGTAATTCGGCGCTTCCTTCGTGATGATGACATCGTGTGGATGGCTCTCGATCAGACCGGCATTGGTGATGCGCACCAGCCTGGTTTTTGTCCGTAAATCATCCAGGGATATCGCACCTGCGTACCCCATCCCGGAGCGCAGCCCGCCGACTAGTTGGTAAACGAAATCGTGCAGTTGACCCTTGAACGGCACGCGCCCCTCAATCCCCTCTGGGACAAGTTTTCCAGCCTCCTGCCCGCTGGCATAGCGGTCTTTACCATAGCCTTGCAGGGCGCCCATACTTCCCATACCGCGGTATTCTTTGAAACGCCGCCCTTCCAGCAAAACCACCTCACCCGGCGATTCATCCAGACCCGCCAGCAGGCTGCCCAGCATGACCGTATCTGCTCCGGCAACGATGGCCTTGACAATCTCCCCGCTAAACTTGATCCCGCCATCGGCGATGATGGGAATATTGAACGGGCGGGCCGCCTGGGAACAAGCGTAGATGGCAGACAACTGCGGCATCCCGGCCCCGGCAACAACGCGCGTTGTGCAAATGGACCCGGCACCGACTCCCACCTTGACGGCGGCTGCTCCGGCCTCGATCAGCGCCTTCGTCCCTTCTGCGGTAACAACGTTCCCGGCAATGACCGGAAGTTCCGGCAACTTCTGATGAACACGACGGATGGCATTCAGCACTCCTTTGGAATGACCGTGAGCAGTATCAATAACGACTACATCCACACCAGCCTCCGCCAGATACCCAACCCGTGTTTCAAGATCCGCGCCAACACCGACAGCAGCCCCAACCAGCAGGCGCCCGCGCTCGTCGTGGGCCGCGCTGGGAAAGTCGCGCTCCTTCTGGATATCCTTGACAGTCAGCAGTCCTCTCAGACGGCCGGCATCATCCACCAGTGGGAGTTTCTCGATGCGGTGCTTCTGGAGAATGGCTTTGGCATCCTGGCGCGAAATTCCAACCGGTGCCGTGACCAGCGGCTGGGGAGTCATAAACTTGCTGACCGGTTGGCCAAAATCGGATGGTTCGACGAAACGGATATCCCGGTTGGTCAGGATACCCACCAGTTTCTTCTCCTGATCCACAATGGGAACACCGCTGATCTTGTAAGTGGACATGATGTCTTCCGCCTGCTGGAGTGAGGCCTCCGGAGGCAGAGTGATAGGATCTGAAATCATACCTGATTGCGAGCGTTTGACCTTGTCTACTTCATTGGCCTGTTGTTCCGGCGACAGGTTACGATGGATGATCCCAATGCCGCCCTCGCGCGCCAGCGCAATCGCCAGGCGCGCCTCGCTGACTGTATCCATGGCTGCCGAGAGCAATGGAATATTCAAGCGTATATCTGCCGTCAGGCGCGCAGTCACGTCTGCTTCGGCAGGCAGGGTCTCGCTATAAGCCGGGACGACCAGTACATCATCGAAAGTAAGAGCTTCAGAAGATCGGAAGAGTTCTTGGTTGATATCCATTATTCTCCTGGAGAAACGCTGGCATTGTCTGGACGATTTTACATCAAAAGCGAATGGAATGGAGCGCAATTTACTGCTTCCTGACACGGTTTTCACAAACTCAGGGTTTGGGGTATTGGCGGACAGCTTTGCCGTCCGCCAATACCCTAAGATCTTCTTCTAGCCAAGGCTGTGTTCGCGGAGCAGCCCCATGGACCAAGCCGCCATCGGCAGTTTCGGCGTCATGGGGCGCCGAAACCTCCACTTTGGGGCGAGGTGTGGGTTGGGATTCTCAGGTTTCCGACTTTGTGAAAGGTCTGCTGCTACCTGACCAAAAATGTTGACCCGCATCTTCCTTCGTGTTAGACTCAATCTTCGACATTTTATGCGCATCCTTGCCTGTTCCTTGCTCCTCGGGATGGTTTTAGCCTCACCGGCTCTGGCACAAAATGCCCAACTGGTCGATCCGGTCATCGTTGCACCGCGCCCCGGGGATGCTCTTCAGGGTGTCATAAAAATTGCCGGTTCCAGTGATGTGGCCGGGTTCGTCTCTGCAGAGGTCTCCTTCACTTATGCGGATAACCCCACCGGCACCTGGTTCCTGATCGCCATGAGCAGTCAGCCTGTTTCCAACGATACGCTGGCCAACTGGGATACGACAGTCATTACAGATGGTGATTATATTTTACGCCTGCGCGTTTATTTAACAGATGGAAGTACCCGTGAGGCTATCGTGTCTGGCTTGCGCGTGCGCAACTACACTCCAGTGGAGACGTCCACACCTTTACCGCCAACCTCTGCACCAACTCCGACCATTACGCCGACTGCCACGTCCTCCCCAACCCCGCAACCAACACCCATTCCGACTATCACGCAGACTGCGACACTCTTCCCCACACCGACTGCGCTACCGACCAACCCGGCCACATTGGTTCCAACGGATGTCTCTGCCAGTATTCTCTTTGGCGGATTGGCGACAATATTAACCTTTATCATTGTCGGTATTTTTCTTTGGCTGCGACGGAAATATTTATGACGGAAACTTATCTGATCGCCGGCCTGGGTAATCCCGGCCGCGAGTACCGCGAAACCCGCCACAATGTTGGCTACATGTTGCTGGACCGGCTGACGGTCAAACTCAACGCGCGCTTCACCCGCTTGCAATCCAGGGCGTTGGTGGCAAGCGTGAACTACCAGGAGCGCAAGATCATCCTCGCCAAACCGCAGACCTTCATGAACCTTTCCGGCCAGTCAGTACAGGGGCTGATTCACTTCTATAAACTCCCGCTGGAAAACCTCCTGATCGCCCACGATGACCTGGACCTGCCGGTCGGCACCATCCGCATCCGTCCCGACGGCGGATCGGCAGGACAAAAAGGGATGACATCCATCCTCGAGCGTCTTGGCACGGACGAATTTGCCCGCATCCGGCTGGGGATTGGTCGCCCGCCTGGACAGATGCAGGCTCCCGATTACGTCTTGCAGGATTTCTCGAACGCTGACTTGACAGTGATTTCAGAGACACTCAACCGCGCCGCAGAGGCCGCCCTGACGTGGGTTACGGATGGATTGGAGGCGGCGATGAATAGATTCAACGGTATCGTTCCGTAGAGACGGGGTTTGACCACGCCCACTGCTACCACGAAGGTCTCCTCTATTAAACATGGAATTTCTCCTCCAACAAATCCGCTCTCTTCCTGCCTATCAGCGTCTTCTGTCTGACGTGAAGACCGGGAAAAAACTGGCCGGCTTGGGCCTGCCGCGCGCCGCGCGATTACCCGTCCTGGCTGCTCTGCACACAAACCTTGGACAACCCACTGTATTGGTGACCGACCGCGCCGATCACGCCCTCCAGTTGCACGACGAACTGGCGTTCTGGATGCCGGCCGTTTCGCGCTACATATTCTCCGAGCCAAACCCGCTCTTTTACGAAGACGCCGCCTGGGGCAGCGCCACGCGCCGCGAGCGCCTGCAAACGCTGACCGCCCTCTCAGCCTACCATCTGCCATTTGCGGAAAAACCATCCCCGCCTCCGGTCATCGTCACCTCCGCACGCGCGCTAATGACGCGCACCCTGCCGCGGCGCGATTTTCTCAAGGCCAGCAAATTGCTCAAGGCCGGGCAAAGCATCCCGCCCGGTTCCCTGCTGGAAACCTGGGTAAGCATCGGTTACCAGCCCGCCGATACCGTCCTCGAGCCGGGTCAGCTCTCCCATCGCGGCGGCCTGCTGGATGTTTGGCCGCAATCCGAACCACACCCTGTTCGCCTGGATTTCTTCGGCGACGAGATTGACACCCTCCGGCGGTTTGATCCGGCGTCGCAAAGAACGGTCGAGAAACTTGAATCCATCCTCGTTACCCCGGCGCGCGAATTCATTCTGCCTGGCAACCCTGATAAATCCGACCAGCCCGACAAATCGGAGGAGTCTGGCGGGGTAGAACCTTCAGACCTGTCAGACCGCCTCTCCGAGTTCCATATTCCACTGTTGTACCAATTCCCAGCCAGTTTATTGGATTACCTGCCTCCGAAGGCGCTCGTCCTGGTGGATGATCTGAGCATACTGGAAAGCACCGGTTACGAGATTGAAGAACAGGCTATTAAACTACGCAGCGAGTCAATCGCCGAAGGGACACTGGCTGAGGATTTTCCGGTTCCTTACATCTCCTGGTCAGAGTTGGCGGATAACCTGCAAGACCACACCTGCCTGGAACTGGGACACTCGACTGCTGGGGAAATCACCGGCGATCTCGCCTCTCAATTTGGTCACATTGAGCGCTTTGGCGGACGCCTGAAGCCCTTTACCGAGTATCTGGCAAAGATCGTCAGCAAGGATAATTCTGTCGTTATTGTTTCGCGTCAATCCTCCCGCCTCGAGGAACTCTGGGCAGAACAGGGATCGGGAATAAGGGATCAGGCCTCAGGTAATCCTCAATTTCTCGAAGCATCACTCTCCGAAGGCTGGACGCTCACTTCCGGATCCCGAATTACCAACTACCTGATCACTGATTCCGAGATCTTCGGTTGGGAACGACCACAACCGCGTCAACGGCCGCGGCCCGGCGCCGAGACCCCTGAAATGGCCTACGCGGACCTGCATGCGGGCGACTGGATCGTGCATGTCGATTACGGCATCGGGCGCTACGTAGGTCTGGTCCAGAGGACACTGGAGGGGTTGAGACGCGAATTCCTGTGCATCGAGTACAAAAACAGCGACCAGGTCTATGTGCCCATCCACCAGGCTGACCGGTTGACCCGTTACATCGGTCCGGACGGCTCGCCGCCCGCCCCGGGGAGTCTGGGAACCCAGGAATGGCCGGAAACCAAGCGCAAGGTTCGGGAAGCGGTTCAGGAGGTGGCTCAGGAATTGCTTGACCTGTACGCCCGCCGCCATATCGCCGAAGGTTTCGCCTTTAGTCCCGATAATGCCTGGCAGGGTGAGTTGGAGTCCAGTTTCCCGTACGTTGAGACCGATGATCAGGTTAAAGCGTTGACCGAAATCAAACGCGACATGGAAACCCCCCGCCCAATGGATCGCCTGCTGTGTGGCGACGTGGGCTATGGCAAGACCGAGGTGGCGTTGCGGGCAGCGTTCAAAGCCGTGATGGACGGGCGGCAGGTGGCGGTGCTCGTCCCAACCACAGTTCTGGCGCAGCAGCACTACGATACGTTCCGCCAGCGTCTCTCGGCTTTTCCGGTGACGGTCGAGATGCTTTCCCGCTTCCGCACGCCGCGCGAGCAAAGCCAGATACTGTACGCCCTGGCGCAGGGCGCAGTGGATATCGTCGTTGGCACGCACCGGCTCATATCCGCCGATGTGCAGTTCAAGGACCTCGGCCTGGTGATCATTGACGAGGAACAGCGCTTTGGCGTGACCCACAAGGAACACCTGAAGAAACTGCGCACTGAAGTGGATGTGCTGACGCTGACTGCCACGCCCATCCCCCGCACGCTCTACATGGCGCTGACCGGGGTGCGGGATATCTCGAACCTGAACACACCGCCCGAGGAGCGTCTGCCCATTATCACCCACGTTGGCCCATACTCACCGAAACTGGCCCGTCAGGCCATCCTGCGCGAACTGGAACGCGGCGGGCAGGTTTTCTTCGTCCACAACCGCGTCCAGACGATCGACGCCATGCGCATGCATGTGGAAAAACTGGTACCCGAAGCACGCATCGCCATTGGTCATGGACAGATGCACGAGACCGAGCTGGCAAGCGTGATGCACCGTTTCACCGCAGGAGAGATCGACATCCTGCTCTCGACTTCCATCATCGAATCAGGTCTCGACATCCCCAACGCCAATACGCTTATTGTGGACCGGGCGGATGCCTTCGGTTTGGCCCAGTTGTACCAGTTGCGCGGGCGCGTGGGGCGCGGCGCGGCGCGTGCCTACGCTTACTTTTTCCGGCACAACAAACTGAATCCCACGCCCGAAGGTCAGGAGCGGCTGGAAATCATTGCTGAAAATACACAACTGGGGGCAGGTTACTCGATTGCCATGCGCGACCTGGAAATGCGCGGGGCGGGGGAATTGCTGGGAACGCGGCAATCGGGACATATTGCTGCGGTGGGGTTTCACCTGTACACGCGGCTGCTGGCCGCGGCGGTCAAGCAGGCCCGAACGCTCGGCAGGTTCGAAGGCTTTAAAGTTGACCTGAAATCTGCAAACCTGGATTCTGTCCAGCCGCTGGGTCTGCCTGTTAACGTAGACCTGCCACTCGCCATCGGAATCCCCGAAACCTACGTCTCCGACACAAATCTGCGCCTGCGTCTCTATCGCCGCCTGGCAGACCTGACCGACGAAGCTGCCCTGGAAGCCCTCGCCGCTGAATTTACCGACCGTTTTGGTCCTCTCCCGGAGATGATCACCAACCTGTTCTACCAGATGCAGGTCAAGCTACGCGCAGAAAAAGCCGGCTTGGTTTCGATTGGCATGGAAAGCGGGCAGATCGTGCTGCGTTACCCGCCCTCCCTGGAAGGGACAGAGTCAAAGCGCTTGCCTGACATGGGGCCGGGGATCCGGGGCGGGAAGAATGCCTACTGGTGTTTATTTGGGAAGGATGCGGATTGGCAGGAGAGGCTGTTGGAAGTGCTGCAAAGATTGCAGAAGTAAACGAAGCGGCTGGTTTTTCTCCAGCCGCTTTTTTCAGTGGTATTAGTTACACCGGCTATCTTAAGCCATCTTCCGTATCCGCACCTCGATGCCTTTCTCCGCTTTCAGTAAATCCACCAGTTTTTTCGTATCTGTATCACCCGTGTGATACGGGTACAGGATGCGCGGGCGGAAGGATTTGGCTGCATCCGCCACCATCTCAGGTGTCATGGTGTAGGGCAGGTTCATCGGCAGGAAGGCAATGTCAATCTCTTTCAGCTCCTTCATCGCTGGGATGTTCTCGGTATCCCCGGCAATGTACAGGCGCGTCCCTCCAAAGCTCAGGATATAACCGTTGCCGCTTCCCTTCGGGTGGAATGGGTCCCCGCTCGGACGCTTATGGATGAGGTTATAAGCCGGCACTGCCTCGACCGGTATACCGGATACCGTCTGCCGGTCCCCGTTGCGCATTACTATCCCGCCTTTGACCATTTGTTTGCAGGCCTCGGTATAGACCAGCACGGTTTTCTCCGTCCTGACGAAGGACAGGGCCTTGGGATCCAGGTGGTCAAAATGCTCGTGGGTGAGGAAGATTATATCGGCTTTCGGCAGTTTGGAATAATCCGCCACTTCACCGTACACATCCACGTAGATGTTCATCCCTTTGAATACCATCAGCAGGCTGCCGTGTCCCAGGAATGTGATGGACAGGTTACCAGCAGAAGTGGGGAGTATGTCAGTTTCGAATTGTCCTTGTGTGGTCATAGTCACCTTCCTTTTTCAGATTCTATTCTGCATTTTCATGCTTAGCATCGCAGAAAGGTTTAATTGCAGATTTTCCACAGCGGCAAAGCGTAACGCGGTTGCGGATCTCGTAAAGGGTCCCATCCGCCGCCTCAACCGGGATCCCTCCCCGCACCCAGATCGGACCGAGCACCTGTTTGACCGGGTCTATCTCCAGGCCGATGGACGGTTCGAAATTGGGTTCGAGCAACTTTCCGTTTTTATCGTGCAGTACCAGCCTCCCTGCCGGGCAATCCCACACTTCCTGAATGGCAATTTTCTTTGCTTCCGGGTTATCTGAGGCACGCGTGTTATCCCACACGCCACCGGCCCGGTCGCAGAAGCGTGCATTGGCGCAGAGAGCGATTACGTCGGTCAGGACAAGCTCCGGACCGATTGTCTCCGGCTCGATCTGTTCGACAAAAGGCTTCCGGCTGGCCGTTTCGGTCCCGTCGAAAAAGATCTCGTCATGCGTCATATCACAAAAAGGCTTGTTCTTGGAATGTCCGCACCGGCACAGGTCGTATTCTTCCTTGACCTCGTACTCCTTGCCTTTATGCCATCGCACAGATAGTCCCTCGGCATCGGGGACCAGAATCTGGTCTGCCAATGGGATGCCGCCAATGACGGTGTAAGGACCGTCCACGTTAACTTTGATCTTCATCTTTTCGTTTTTTATTGTCATTATTCATTCTCTTATTCGGTATGGTAATCATACACCCTTTATCCGGATGGTTCAATCTCCGAATCTTCGGTAGAACCATGTCTTGATGACCTGGGTCAGGAGGACATAGGCCACCAGCATTCCCAGCAGCCACAACCAGTACGACCATGGCAGGGGAGTGAAGCCGAGCCACCCGGCTAGAGGGGAGTAGGGCAGGTATGCACCGACCGCCACGATTGCCAACGAAGTGAAGATGAGGGCCTTGCTTGCCCGACTCTGTAAGAAGGGAATCTTGTTCGTGCGGATGACATGGATGATAAGCGTCTGTGTAAAGAGCGATTCCACGAACCAGCCGGTGTGGAAAAGGTCCGCGTTCGTCCAGCATTTAAATACATACAGCATGATGAAGAACGTGGCGTAATCGAAGATGGAACTGATCGGACCGATGAAAAGGATGAAGCGGCGCAGTTCGCCGATGGCCCACTTGCGCGGCCGGGTCAGCCACTCTGCATCCACTTCGTCGGTGGGGATGGTGGTCTGCGAGAAATCGTAGAGCAGGTTGTTGGTCAGCACCTGGATAGGCAGCATGGGCACAAATGGCAGGAAAATGCTGGCGCCCAGGACGCTGAACATGTTGCCGAAATTGGAACTGGCAGCCATCTTGATATATTTGACGATATTCCCGAACACGCGACGGCCCTCTATTACGCCATCCTGCAGGACCAGGAGGCTGTTTTCCAGCAGAATGATATCGGACGACTCCTTGGCGATATCCACCGCACTGTCCACCGAGATGCCAACGTCGGCGGCCTTGAGCGCCGGGGCGTCGTTGATCCCGTCGCCCATAAAGCCGACCACATGCCCCTTGCTCTGCAAGGCGTGGATGATCCGTTCCTTGTGCGACGGCGAGAGCTTTGCAAAGACGGTGTTGGCTTCGGCAGCCTCGGCCAGTTTCGCCTCATCCATTTCTTCGATTTCCGGGCCGAGCAGGATGTGATCCACGGGCAGGCCGACCTGCTTGCAGATGGTGCCGGTAACGATGTCATTGTCGCCTGTCAGGATCTTAACGGCCACATTATGCTCATTTAGTTTGCTCAAAGCCTCGGTGGCAGTGGCCTTTGGCGGGTCCAAAAAGGCCATATATCCCAGCAAAGTCAGGTCTGACTCATCCTGGATGGTGTAGTGGGGGGTATCATCGGTTCCGGGGAATATCCGGTAGGCCACAGCAATGACGCGGAAGCCCTCGGAATTCAATTCCCTGACGCGCCGTTTGCGATGCTCATCGTGTTCAGCGGTCACTGCCAGGACCTCCCCGTTGATTTCAACGTGCGTGGAGAGCTGCATGATCTCCTCGACCGCGCCCTTGCAGATCAGGATGTGCTGATCCTGGTCGTTTTCCACTATCACTGACATGCGGCGTCGCTGGAAGTCGAAAGGCAATTCATCAATCTTGCGATAAAGTTCATCCACCTGAAGGTCGTCGTTCAGGTTGACATGGTTGAGAATGGCCTCGTCCATCAGGTTCCGGAGGCCGGTCTGGTAATAGCTGTTCATGTAGCCGTAGTCCAGAACCCGCTGGCTGGGGTTGCCTTTCACGTCCAGGTGCTTTTCCAAGACAATCCTGCCTTCCGTGATGGTACCGGTCTTGTCAGTGCAAAGCACATCCATGGCGCCGAAGTTCTGGATTGCGTTCAGGCGCTTGACAATGACCTTCTTCTTCGACATGGAAATTGCGCCCTTCGACAGGTTGACCGTCACGATCATTGGCAGCATTTCAGGGGTCAGGCCGACCGCCACCGCCAGGGCGAACAGAAAGGCTTCCAGCCAGTTATGCTTGCTCAACCCATTGAACAGGAAAACCAGAGGAACCATGATGGCGATGAAACTGATCATCAGCCAGGTAAATTGGTTCACACCCTTATCGAAACTGGTAAGCACGCGCTGACCAACGATGCTGTTCGCCAGGGAACCAAAGTAAGTCCCGCTGCCGGTCTGGACGACGACTGCCGTACCTGTGCCGCTCTCGATATTGGAGCCCAGGAAGCAGATATTCGTCATCTCCAGTGGGTTCTGGATCGCCTCACCAACGACAGGGACGGTCTTCTCCACCGGAAGCGATTCCCCGGTCAGGGTGGCCTGGTTGAGGAACAGGTCTTTGGCCGAAAGCAGGCGCACGTCTGCCGGGATCATGTCGCCTGCCGAAAGGGTCACAATATCCCCTGGCACCAGTTCTTTCAACAGGATCTCTTTGCGCTGGCCCTCGCGAATGACTGTGGCGGTCGTCCGGACCATGGCCTTGAGTTCCTCCGCCGCGTTGTCGGCGCGGCTTTCCTGAACGTAGCGAAGCACAATGCCCAGGATCACCATGGTCAGTATGACGATGGTGGCGCGCATGTCACCAGTCAGGTAGGAGATGGCCCCCAGAATAACGAGAAGAATGACCAATGGATTCTTGATGTTATCCCACAGGCGCATGAGCCAGGTGCGGCGTTTTTCCCTGGCGATATCATTCGGTCCGAACTGTTCGAGGCGCCTCTCGACTTCGGCCTGTGACAGGCCGTTGGATGTGGTATTCAGTTGCTCTAAAACGGTTGTGATCTCTAAACGGGCACTATCCACCAGTTTCTTTGAGATCTGCACCCCGCTTGTGCGCCCGGCGCCAAGCGGCCGGATGGGAATTTTAATGGTGGGCAAGAAGCTCATGGTACACCTCCGGAAGAAAATAATCCGCCCCCGCGCTGGTAGACTCGCGGGGGCAGGGGTGTATCGCCGTATCGGGTACGGTTAACAGGCCTGGAACGCGCCCAGAGTCCATCCGGCGGAAAGGGAACTCTTACTATGGTCGGTATCGAGTGAAAGCTTTGTTTCCATAAAATCCAGTTTGTTGAACCCGGGCAGTATATGCCCGCCATACCAGAGTGTCAAGAGGCTAATAATTGAGAATCTAGGTTTTCATAAACTCGGGGTTTGGGGTGTTGGCGGACGGCTTTGCCGTCCGCCAACACCCCAAGATCTTCTGGCCGAGGCGGTGTGCGCGGAGCAGCCCCATGGGCCAAGCCGCCATCAGCAGTTTCGGCACCATTGCGAAGCATCCCCGTGGGATGAGGCGCCGAAACCCCCGCCTTGGAGCGAGGCATGTGTTGGGATTCTCTGGCTTTCCAACTTTGTGAAAGCCCTGAATCGGGAACTATGGGCTATCGTTTTCTACCGGTTTCTGCCCTATAATGGAGTGGAGCAAATCAGGGGAGATCATCGTATTCCTGCCAAACATCTGAAGAAAGAGAGACTGGATGCTGTCCAAATTGAAAGACCTTTTGATTGGTCCCGCCCTCCCCACTCAATCCATCGGCCATAAACAACTGAACAAAATCCGTGCTCTGGCAGCCTTCTCGCCGGATGCGCTGGCTTCCATCGCCTATGCCAACCAGGAAATTTACCTGGGCCTGATCGTAGCCGGGAGTATGGGCTTGAGCTATGCCTGGCCGATCGGCCTGGCGATCACAGGGGTGTTGGGTATTGTCGCACTATCTTACTTTCAGACCATCCACGGTTATCCTTCCGGCGGCGGGTCGTACATTGTCGCCCGGGCCAACCTGGGCGTTTTGCCGGGACTGGTAGCCGCGGCTGCGTTGATGATCGACTATGTCTTAAACGCGGCCGTCAGTTTAACTGCAGGTGTGGCCGCAATGGCTTCGGCCTTTCCGGTTCTCTGGTCATATCGCGTACCGCTGGCTCTTGCCCTTTTGGCGGTGATCACGCTTGTCAACTTGCGCGGTTTACGGGAAGCGGGCACGTTCATGGCTGTGCCGGTCTATTTTTTCCTGGCGACATATCTATCCATGCTGGCGTATGGACTGGTACGTCTGTTCATCGAAGGTCCTACGCCGATTGTATTGTCCGCTCCCCAAGCGATTGAGCCGCTGACATTGGTTCTGGTCTTACATGCCTTTTCTACAGGCTGCACTGCTTTAACGGGCATCGAGGCAATCAGCAATGGCGTCCCGGCCTTTAAGTCTCCGCAATCAAAGAATGCCGGCCGCACATTGATCGTGATGGCTTTGTTGATGGGGACATTATTTGTGGGGAGTATCGGTTTGACCCAATTCCTCGGCGTGGTGGCCGGGCCGCAGGAGACGATTTTGTCCGCCCTGGCACGGCGATTGCTGGGAAGTGGCCCCCTCTATCTGATCATCCAGTTTGCTACTTTGCTAATTTTGGCGGTTGCCGCCAATACCAGTTTTGTGGACTTCCCTCGCGTTGCCTCAATACTGGCCAGGGATGGTTTTCTCCCCCGCCAGCTTACCGGACTTGGAGACCGCCTGGTATTCACTAACGGCATCCTGTTATTATCTTTTGCGGCGGGCGGCCTTATTCTCTTCTTCAATGGCGATACTCATGCGCTCATCCCCCTGTTTGCCATTGGCGCGTTCCTGGCTTTTACCCTGTCGCAGTCTGGCATGGTGGTGCATTGGTTGCGTGAGCGCGGCAGGGCATGGCTGCTTAAAGCAGTTGCCAATGGCGTTGGTGCCCTGGCAACCCTGACGACATTGGTGGTGATCATCACCAGCAAGTTTTTGGAAGGTGCATGGATCACCATCCTGCTCATCCCGTTGATCGTGCTCGGTTTCCATCAGGTTTTTACACACTATAAACGGGTTCGTGAAGAGCTCTCGCTGAAGGGGCTGCCACCCTCGCTGAAACCGGTGGAACCCACCCGGGTGGTCATCCCGATTTCCGGCGTCCACCGTGGGATGGTTGGGGCGGTCAATTTTGCCCGTTCCATTTCAGATAATGTGACCGCGGTCTACGTGGAACTGGAACCTGGGTCAGGGCAGAAAGCACGCCTCGAATGGGAAGCCTGGTGGCCGGACGTGCCGCTGGTGGTGGTCCCTTCGCCATATCGCTCCATCGTTGGCCCGCTGCTGAAATTCCTGGACGAGACGGACGCGCAGCATAATGACGGTCAACTGGCGGTGGTGGTCCTGCCCGAATTTATCCCCGGCAAATGGTGGCAGACGCTTTTGCACAACCAGTCTGCCTGGTTGATTAAAGCGGCGCTTCTATATCACCGTAACCTGGGACGCGAGCGCGTCGTCATCGATGTTCCTTTCCATCTGCACCTGTAAGCAGGTTGGTTGATTTTCATGGCATGCTCATTTTTCTTGAATTTCAACAGGTGCTCCGCCCCTGCGATGCGATATATAATACATGGAATTGCGAACAGAATTGTTCTATAATAAGCACAACATTCTCGATTGGAACGCTGAAATCAATTGTATTCGTGTGCACGTGACGACTGCGTTTTCGTTCCCGGCGAAAATACTTCCGCCTCCATATCGAAAATGATGGAGTACTTGTACAAATGAAGCATATCCTTCCCCGCCTGGCAGTCACTGGTTGTCTCGTCCTTCTGCTGGCAGCCTGCAAATGGCCGCAGTTCGGTGCAGCCACTCCGGATAATCATCTCGTCGCCACCATGGTGGCTCAGACTCTGACGGCCTTGGCCCGGCCTGCACAGCAGACGCCGCAGACTTCACCCACTTCCCCAACATTGTTACAGCCCACAAATACCCGCCTCCCAACCGGGACGAGGGGCCCTACATATACCCAGATCCCTACTCTGTTCCCCACCGGGACGATGGGCCCTGCAAATACCCAGGCCCCCACTCTGATTCCCACCGGGACGAAGGAACCCACTAATACACCCATCCCGCCTCCGGGTTCGATCGCAGGGGCAATCCTGGGGTATCCCTATGGCTCTCTCCCGAGCCTGGCGATCGTGGCATTCGGCCAGGAACCGCCTTATTACTATTCCTGGTTGATCACCAGTCCTGGCGAAACCTATTTTTCAATGAGCAGTGATTATTTAATTCCCGGCCACTTTCAGGTGGTGGCCTATGACTCGTCCGGCCACACCGGTGGCTGCACTGTTATTGTACTGGTCATCAGTAAACAAACGGTGAATTGCGATATCACCAATTGGGGCGGAGGCTACCCGGCAAAACCATCCGACGTTCCTAATCCATAGAAAATCCCCACGCCATCCGGTCCCGTATGGGTGCGCTGTGTGCGCCCACAATTCTCTCCGCAAATAGGAGCAGGTATGCAAAAACCTCGTTGGCTCGCTTCTCTCCATCTCGATCTCGTGATCGCTTTCCTGATCGCTATCGTTTCGACGACCCTGGCGCTCGCGGCCTGGCGCGGCAATATGGTTTCCTCCAGCGCGGCGGATGCCAGCCGTCTTGGCATCATTAATACGATCAAGAAACAAGCTTCCACGAACGAAGACTGGCGCGCAACCTACCAGGAAGCCAATTACGCCGAGAATTACGCTGTCTACCTGGCTGAAGTGCAAGCCCTGGAAGCCAGCGGTGATCCCGCTGCGGTTGCCCAGGCGGCAAACCTGCGCCAGTATTTGCTTCCCAACCTGCAGCTTCCGGCTTCACCACTGGCTTCCGACCCCGTCTATCAGAATCCGGATGGCACCTACAATCTCAGCAAACGCTTCGATGACCTGGAGGCTGCCGCCCCTGATCTGAGCGGCCTCAACCCCCAGGCGTCATTTCAGCTCGCCGGTCGTTACTACTCCGAACAACGCTGGTTGACCGTCACCATGGTGCTGCTGGCGGTCAGCCTGTTCTGGCTGGCGTTGGCTGAGATCGGCGGGAAGCGCCAGCGCCTCCTGACTCTCTTGATCGGAGGCGGTGTGTATGGCCTGGGATTGGTGCTTCTTGCCGTTGTTGAGGTGCTCTTCTTTATTCTGCGCGGAGGTGTGCTGTGACCGAATCCATCCCTGAACCAGCCTCCCAATCCCCGGGTGCGGAGCGTTACAAGACCCTGGTGGTCGTCCTGACCGTCATCACGACCGTCATCACCGCCATCGTCGCCAGCCTGCAGGCAGATGCCAACATCCGTGCTTCCACCAACAACGGCGCCTCCCAGGAATATGCCATCCAGGCTTCGGGCGAGCTCCACCGCCAGGGCTTGCAATCCGCCTACGATATCAATGTGTTCTCCGGCTATCTCAAGGATACGCAGGAATCTCTCGTTTTCAGTTTGACCGCCCTTGAGTTGCAGCAAAAAGGAGATCCGCAGGGTGCCGCCGCCAGTCTGTTGAAGGCCGCCATATCCCAGGCGCGCGCCGACAAGGCCAGGCAGTTCTCAATCTTTTACACCGACCCCCGCTACGCTCCCAAGACCGCCGACGGGTTGCCGGATATGAAGGCCTATCTTGCCGATTCCAATGCCCTGGCAAACGACCTGGTCAAATCGCAGAATGCCGCTGCCGATGCATACAATCTCTGGAACCACAAAGCCGATTCGTATACCAGCATACTGACCATTCTGGCAGTTGCCTTCTTCCTGTTTGGCTTGGCGCAGGCGCTCTCGCCGCGCCTGCGGCTGTTGTTCGCCATTTTCGGGATGGTCGCCTTGGCCGGCGCAGGAGCCTGGATGGTCCTGATCCTGGTCATCTAAGGACACTGCTTTCTTAAAACCTACATTCAGATATTCACCCCTAGCCGAGGCGGCCACAAGCCGCTACAAGCCGAGGGGGAGTCAAGCCCCCATCGGCATTCCCGGCGACAGGAGTCGCTGGGATCGGCTGTTTCGGCGCCGTGAGGCGCCGAAGCTCCATTCGGGTCGGGGGTGGGGCTGCCGATATGAACTTTAAGAAAGCCCTTACCTGAGAACCAGTCTACTTGACATGGTTCAGATAATTTGGAGTTGACTGTCGCCTGGTATGCCAGGCCGAACGATACCTGGTTGTAAATAAAGCTCGGCAGGGTAAAACAAACAGGAGAGTGCAGACTTTAGCCTGCACTCTCCTTTTGCTACCATCGGCTTACTTGCTCAGAGCAATATTCATGTTGAAATTTGCCGGGTCACTGTCTTTCCAAACCAGATTATCGCCAGCGATACCTTGATATCCTTCGGCGCCGCAAACGAGGCTGTACGGGGTGTTGCGCGCCAGCTTCATCGGAAGGGCGAAGTGACCGTTGGAGTCGGACTGGGTGTAGGTCAGGACATCACTATCGGGGTAGTTCGCCGCCGACCAGTCCTCATAGGTGACACCCGAGTTCAACACGATCACATACGCACCCGAGATCGGGTTGCCGGTAGCCTTGTCGGTCACTGTTCCGGAGAGCTGGATGTCGCCCGCCGCGCTTGGCTGCTGCGGCCCGGGGGTCGAACCGTTGCCCACCACTACATCTGCCTGGGAAAGTGGATCGCTGCCTTGGCCGGCAAACAGTTCGAGGTGATAGGTGCCATCTGCTATGGGGGCGCCCTGATTGCTGAGGGATGTCCCATAGGTGCCCTCGGCACCCTGATCCCAGGTATTGGAACCTGAATATACTTCTTGGCCTGCCACGGTCCACTTATCGCTCCATGGTTCGCCGTTGGTGAAACCGCTGAATTTGAAAAGACCCACAAGCACTGTTGCTCCGCTCGGGTATGAGCTCACTTGGTCGCCCAGGTTGCCCTGTGCATCGACTGTGAACCATCCGATTGTACCAATTTGCTCACTGCCGGTGGGCTGTGCAGGAGTTGTTTGGCCGACATTTTGCGAATAAGGGCTTACGTAAGCGAGCCCGCTCTGGGCTGCCTGGATCAGGGGAAGGGCCAGGTTGATCGGTCGCAGGGCGTTGATGAAACCACCGATCGGGATGCAGTTGTCCCGGTCGTCGATCTTTCCGTCGCCGTTTGTGTCTTGAATGACCCGGCAGTCTGTGGGTGCTTCGTTGGCACCCGAGGAGGCGATGCTCGGTACGCCGATTAGCTGTCCTTTATCATTGGTGGCCATGCCTCCCGAGTTGCCGCCCGAGATGGTCGCATCAGTCTTGATCCAGGCCCGGTCCCCGAGTTGATCCTCGGCAGTGAAGCCGGCCACGTTCCCGGATGTGTAGGTGATCGTGTTGCCGCCGATGAGCGGGAAGCCCAGGATGTTGATATGATCGCTAACGTGGATCTGGTCCGAATTGCCCAGGGCGACATAAGGCAGGTTCAGGCTGGCGGTGTCAACGCTTTCGCCCTTCAAATTCGTTGTGATCTGGATCACTGCCAGGTCTGCATAGCCGTCAATTGCCCTGATTTCAGCCCGATAGGCGTAGACCGGCGGTTGATCCTCGGAATTGACGATGCCGATCACCAGCGCATCAGGTGTCTGACCGGTTTCGCCAACCGCAGCTGGATCGGCCACGTGTGCATTGGTCAGGATAAGGCCGTCGGAGCTGATGATCGAACCGGAGCCTACGTAGAACGGAACGATATCTCCATTCTGGATATGGACGCCGTAAATCTGAACCGTTGCCTTGATCAAGTCTGCCCGGGAAGTGGCAGCAGTGTTGGCATTCGAACTAGATCCGGTCGTCGATTGGGCGGATGCTGTCGGAGTGGCGACGGGGGTAACCGGGCCGCAGGCCAGGATTACCAGGCCAAGCATCGCCGCCGCAACCCAGATTCGCAAATTGGTGATGTTCTTATTCATATTGAACCTCCGGGTTTAATATTTGACCGAAATCAGGAAGCGATAGAAACGGCCCAGGTCCGCCTCGTAATCAGATTGGTCGGCGCGATAACTTACGATCACGGCCTGGCCGTTATTGACGAAGACGTAATCCTGTCCGCGCACCACCGCAGGGATGTCTGCGTGGTTCAGGTTGGCAGCCGATTCGACATATACGTAATCGATCTCAATGGCATCATGCCCCTGAACGACGACTTTCTGCTGGTTGAGGACACGGTAAGCGGTCAACATGTTGCCGCGCTCGAGTGTTACCAGGCTGACGATCTGGCCCAGCTGCTCATCTGCCGGGACGGCTTGGACCTCGATCAGGTAAGTGGTACCGAAGCCACTGGTCGTGAGATCGGTGGCATGCAGCACTTCGTCCCCGCCCGGTTGTTTTAACAGCCAGCCCGCCGGTGTCTGGGCGGTAATGTTCCCACTCTTGAAGGCCACGCTACGGTTTTCCACGCTTGATTTAAACAGCCAGCCCGCCGCCAGGGCGATCAGGGTCAGAAGCAAAACGGAGAGCGCTGCAAAACGATCGCTCACTGATGCAAATTTCGTAACTTTGGCAGTTGTAGTCATGATCTCCTCCTATTTCGTCGCCAGCGCGGATTTGATGTTCCGGCGGATCAACCAGACCACCAGTCCCATGATGGCGACTGCCACGATTGCTGCCAGGAGCAGGCCCCACCAGGGGTTCGCTGTGCTTCCTGTCAGACTGATGCCGCCGCGCGTGATGCGGCCTCGCAACCAGTTGAACAATCCGTTGGCAATTGCAGCCAGGGTCACACCCAGCGGCATCCACCAGATGGGATCCGCTTTGAATTTGGCCTGGCCGAGGAAATAACCGGTGATCCCGCTGAAACTGGCCTGGGCCAGTGCCATGACTGCCATGGCGATGACGCCCGCGCCCAGGTTCACACCGCCATTGGCGACCACGAACTGGATATTCAGGACGGTCGCGTAACCGAGGCCGGCGGCGGTCGCATAGATGATGCCGTCCGTGGGCTCGTCGAATTCGGCGGAGTTGTAGATGCTGAACCTTACTGCCGCATATTTCAAAAATTCCTGGGTGAAGCCCACCACCAGAATGCTGCCGAGGATGGTGGTCAGCGTATCCGTGTAGAGCCAGCGGCCAACGCGGAAGAAGTTGTCCAGCAGAGGCGTACCCACTGCGGCAGCCAGTAACGCGCCCAGTGCGAACACGCCCAGCACATAGCCAACCGGCTCCGGCTCCAGCCGGTCCTGCTGGTAAAAAAAGACCAGCCAGATGGCTGCCGGTACCAGGGCTAACACCACCCCCACCAGCACCAGGGTGGACGTGGTGAACACCGGCTTGATGATTGCATCGAGGGCGTAGACCACGCCTACGAAGACGACCAGCGTCACGACCAGGGCCAGGATCGCTCGCCAGCTGCCCGGGCGTGCATGCGTGGCGCGATCGTAGTGTTCGTCGCAAAACCAGCGCTTGTCAATTGTCTTGACACCTTCTTTTCCGCAAACACAGCAACTGTTTTGGGGCATATTATTCCTCCATTCTGGATTATGATTTTCAATATTATATTTGAACCGAAGTTTGGCAGCTACGTACCCGGAGCGCAGGAGGTAACAACATAGTTATCTTTGTTGCAAGTATATCATTTTCAGTTAGACTATACAACAGCCTGATTAATAAAGAAATTCCCCTTGCTAATTCAGCACATTTGTTCTATAATAACAATGGTGCAGGGGTGCGCGCTGGCAGCTTCACTAGCCGAGGCGGCTTCAAGCCGCCACACTTGCACCGCACGCAAGTGCAGGTGTCGGCTGGTAG
>Ga0209777_10000996_pt1 | contig 43330 bp, 33 predicted proteins | sample FrelakmetHBP12HB_FD_187147 | JGI IMG/M metagenome (GOLD analysis project Ga0209777, IMG submission 187147) | Freshwater lake sediment microbial communities from the University of Notre Dame, USA, for methane emissions studies -HBP12 HB (SPAdes)... | ecosystem: Environmental > Aquatic >...
CGCCTCCCGACTCGCCAGTCCCATTGCTGGAACCCACGCTCGTTCGGCTACATGCTGAACAGGCAATTTACATGGTGAACTCCTTTCAGTTCACAAGATCAGCCAGGCTTATCCTGGTAACCGACCGTAAGGGAGTCGGCCAGGCCTCGGATCTACCGCAGCGCGCGAACCACAACCGCGTCCGTTCCGAACCACAACCGCCGAGTGGGACAGGCCTCCTGGCCTGTCGAACGTTGTGGCATGTCAGAAAGACAGGGTCGAAAAACCGCCCACTGATCCACTCTCACTCGGGCCTCATCGCTCCACACCTTCCCATTCTGCCGGGGCTCGGGATGTTTTTCATGAAGTTTCGCGGGCCGCAGGCCAGAGGCTAGGAGCCTGGCCAGGAGGCCCCTTTCTGGAGTCTCTAATTCAGGAGCGTATCGGGACATGATCGGCTTTGTATCAGGGCATGGCTTAAGCCGTGCCGCACCGGTACGGAAAGATATAGGGCTTCAGCCCCCGGTGATGGGGAGACCGTGCGCAACTCCCGCCCCGCCGCAGAGGGCAGGACCAGCCGATTCGACCGAGGAGTTTTCCTATTGTTTCGCGCATAAGAGAGAGGGAGCAGGGGCTGAAGCCCAGTGAGTGGCCGCGTTCTTGCGGCACGGCTGAAGCCATGCCCTGATACAAGGCGGCAATGTTGGGTCCGGAGTGCGAGCGGCAGCGCAACCCGAGGAATGCCGTGCTGAGAGATAGAAACTGCACGCGCGGACCTCCTCGCCGGTCTTCACACCGTTGAAGACGTATCGCAAAGACAGGGTCGAAAAACCGCCCACTGATCCACTCTCACTCGGGCCTCATCGCTCCACACCTTCTCATTCTGTAAGAGCTTCTCGACGTTCTTCATGCGGTTTCGCGGGCCGCAGGCCCTCGGGTACAGGCCTCGTCCGGCTCGCAAAATACTCAGCGCCCCGAAGAGCCCGGCCCTCCCGCACGCGCTTTGAGTCGATCGAACTCCGCCATCTCCCGCAAAGCGTCACCGGTGCGCCCGGCGATCCGGTAGGCTTCGGCAAGCGCATAGCGGGCGTCCGGACTTGCGGGCGCAAGGTCGCGCGCCGCTTCGAAGTGGAGGATGGCGCGGGCGGTCGCGCCGCTCCGCATCTCTACGCGCCCCATGGCGATGTGGGCAGCGAAGGAACGCGGGCCGGCCGCGACGGCTCTTTCGGCGTACGGCCGTGCACCGTCCAGGTCGCCGGCGCTGAGAGCCATCACGGCGATCTCCACCAGCGCCGGAACATGATTCGGATCGATTTCCAGCTCTGCGGTGAACTCGGCTTTGGCCTCGTCGGGTTTCGAGCCGGCCAGCAGGAATGCCCCATACAGGAAATGCAGGTACGGCGACCGCGGATGTTCCGCGATCAGCGAGCGGTACTGCTGTTCGGCCTCGCGCGGGTGGCGCGTGAACGTATCCCATACGGCCCGGCCTACAGCGGCGATGAACTCGCGGTCCGGCGCCGGGACTTGATCAGGTACTAAAGGCTTTCGAAGCGCGGCCAGCCCCGCGGTTTCAAAAGGCGGTTCTGTGCCGGAGTAGGATTCGGCGTAGCGGGCCAGCAGCCCGAGCGCCTCATCGAACTGGCCGGCTCGGGTGAGCAGCAGAATCATCCGGTACCGGGCTGCGTTGGCGATCTCGGGATTGCCGCCGAATCGCAATTCATCGGCGCGGAGAAGCGATCGGAGCGCGGCGTTATAGTCGCCGGTCTGATAGAGGCAAAGGCCGAGCAGCGCGTGTCCCGGACCTGAATCGGGCGCCAGGCGCAGGAAGCGGCGGAAGGCGTCGCGCGCATCGGGATAGCGGTCCGCCTCATAGAGGAGGGTTGCGAGGTACCACCAGCCCTCGCTCCAGCCGGGCCGCAGTTGTATCGCCGACCTGTAAAGCCTGATCGCTTCGCCGGTCTGATTCGCCTCGCGCGCCTGCGCTGCGCGGCGGGAGACGTCGGCGAAAGAGGCGCCGGGCGCGGGCCTTGCCTGCTCCGCGAGCAGCATGCCGCAAACCAGGAGCAGAAATAGAAGACCACGAATCATACAGCGTGCAACCTATGAGTATAGGCGCTGGCTCAGGCGGCGCCCTCGCCGATGTGGGGCAGGCAATCGTGCCTGCCGCCGCCTTTCAGGCGGCGCCCTTCTCAGCCGGCGTCCCTCAATTTCTGCTGAGAGTTTCCCCTTCCTCCGCCCACCAACTTCACCATGGCATTCTACCAACGACGCTTACCCCACTGGGATGTGGTCCACCAGCCCCTCTTTGTCACCTTTCGGCTGTGCGGCGGTCTCCCCCGCCATCGAGTCTTTCCACCCCATCAAGTGACAACGGATGGACATGCCTTCGCCGCGATGGACCGGCTTCTTGATACCGCCACAAGCGGTCCCTTTTACTTGCGCCGGCCGGAAATCGCCGCTCTGGTGGTAGCCGCCTTGAAGAAGGGAGAGACACACTTGCGTCGTTACGAGTTGCACGCCTATGTCGTGATGCCGAATCACATACATTTGTTAGTCACCCCGCATGTGATTGCCACGCGCTGGCTGGGGCCGCTGAAAGGCTTCACCGCCCACGAAGCCAATCGCAGCCTTGGGACCACCGGTGAACCGTTTTGGCAGGATGAGAGCTACGATCATTTGGTTCGGGAAGGCGAGTTCGAACGCATACGGAAGTACATCGAGCTGAACCCGGTGAACGCGGGGCTGGTGGCGGAGGCTGAGGATTTTCCTTGGTCCAGTGCGACGAGGGTGGGCAGCGGCCACGCCGCCTGAAAGGCGGCGGCAGGCAGAATTGCCTGCCCCACTCAAATAGAAAAGGCGGCCCTTGGAGCGGCCGCCTTTCGAACTTCGGGTTCTGCCTTGCGGCTGAACCTTAGAAGTAAAACTTCAGTGCGAGCTGAATTACGCGATGCCCGTACTTGTAGTCGGCATAACCGAACGTCGGGTTCGCAAGCGTCGGCGCGCCGGTGGCGTTGTAGTTGTACGTGAGCTTCAGGTTGCTGTCGCCGGCGTTGATGAAACTGGGCAGCGGATGGTTCAGGAAGTTGTACGCGTTGAACCGGAGCTGGATCTTCTTCGATTCGTTGATCTGGAAATTCTTGAACATCGCGAGGTCGCTGTTGACGAACCAGGGTCCGCGAATCGCCGGAATGCGCGTCGGGCCGTTGGCGTTACGCTGCGTCGGGTAGGCGAAGCAAGCGCCATTCATGTACTGATTCTTGGCGAGCCCCTTCGTCGGATCGCAGGTCAGAATCGGCTGAACCGTCATGGAGTCTGTGCCGAACAGGTACCGGGTTCCATACGGGTTGACGAAGCCGTTGCCTGGAACGTTATTCACGGTGATGGTGAAGTTGTCGGAGCTGTTGTTGGCGTTCGAATTCGAAGCCAGGTCAACGCCGCTCTGGAGCTGGGTGATGCCGGAAAGTTGCCAGCCGTTCACTAGGCCTTGAGCCAGCTTGTTGCCCTTCACGAAGTTGCCCAGTTCGACCGAGTACGCGCCGTTGAAGATGTGCGCCCGGTCGAAGGTGAGCAGGCCGTAGTTGTTGTTGATGTTCCACGGGTCCATAGCGTTCGAGATGCCCAGAGCCTTGGACCAGGTGTAGTTGAACTGGTAGTTCCAACGCCCCTTCTGGCGCGCCAGCGTCGTCTGGAAGCTGTTGTAGTTCGAATACCCCAGAAAGTGAGCGATGTTGATGCTCTGGTAATTGTTCAGCGGGCGGTAGTCGTCGTAGTTGCCGGGCGGGTTGTTCGGGTCCGCGAACTTCCACAACGTGCCGACCGGGACTTTGTTCATATCGACGTTGTACGCGCCCTGGCCGGCGCCGCCGTGGTTGCTCTGGCTGCCGACGTACGACAACTCCCACTGCGTGGCGCCGGGCAGGCGCTCCGAAATGGTGAAGTTGTAGTTGTACGTGACAGGCTTGTTGGAGTCGTTGCGATCCACCAGGCCGACGCTGGTGCGCGAGTATGCCTGGACGATGGCGAGGTAGTCGTTCCAGCCATAGGACCCGGACTGGTTGTAGCTGAGCTGGCCCCAGGCTTCATCCATGCCCTGCGTAGACTGCGCGTTGTTGTAACGGTACATGCCGAAACCGCCGCGGAGAACGGTCTTGCCGTTCCCGAAGAGGTCATAGGCGATACCGGCGCGCGGAGTGAACCACAGCGCCTTGGTCGGCCAGCCGGAATTCGGAATGGCGGAGTTCCGCGCCATCCAGAGGAGGCCGGTGTACTTGGTCGGGTCGGTTACGGTCGCGCTGTAGGAGGCCTGATCCCACACCGCGAAGCCCTTGCCGAGGCGATCGTACCAGTTCCCGAGGTGCTGGATCCGGACACCATAATCCAGTGTCAGGCGGGGAACCACCTTCCAGCTATCCTGCAGGTAGCCTTCAAACGTCTTGTAGCCCTCGTTGTGGACGGCGACCTTGTTGAGTTGCATGTAATTCACCGGGCGGCCGAGCAGGAGGTCGGCGTAAGTATTGCCCGACGTGTTGCCCTGCCAGTTGGCGAAGATGGCCCAACCTCCGGTGTCGCCGTTGCCCGGCTGCGCGTTGACGACGAACTCGGTGAAGAAGCCCGCCTTCATCGTGTGCGTGCCCCAAACCTTCGAGATGTTGTCGGCGCCGCTCAGCAGGTGCTTGGTCGCGTAAAGGTCGCCATGGCCCGCTTCGAAACCACCGGGGTTGTAGATGGTCGCCAGCTCGCTGCCCCAGGATCCCAGGGACGGCATCTGGTCAATACCGTCCGGGTAAACACCCGGGAAGGTGAAGCCGAGGGCCTTGCGGGAGATCTTGCTGGGATCGTGGAACTTGTTGTTGAAGTCGATGAAGGTGTAGCCGAACACGAACTCGTTGGTGAGGGTCGGGCTGAACACGTGCGTCAGGCTCGTGGACACCGACTTCGAGGTGTTCGGGGCATCGATCATGGTCGGATACGGAACCGACCCGCCGTTGCGCCACCAGAGCGTGACCGGGAAGTACTGGACTTCGCCCTGGAGGTTGGCGCGGACGAACAGCTTCGTGTTGTCGCTGATGCTGTAGTCCACGCGCGACATCGACTGCCAACTGTTCTGGTTAAATAGGACCGCGTCCACGTAGTTGTAGCCGCCCGTGGCGTTCGGGTCCTTGTTCGGCATCGGGTAGAGGTTCAACTGGTTCTGGCCGCCCGGGAAAAACGCAGACGACGGGCAGATACCGCCGGGGCAGGTCGTGAAATCCTTGATCTGCTCGGGGCCGCCGCCGCCGGAGGTCTTGCCCAGCTTTGCCAGCTCGGCCGGGCTGAAATTGCCGTTCCGCATTCCCGCGGTCGGAACCGTGGCGTCCAGCAGGCCCGTGTCGAGGGTCTGGAGGTAGTACTCGAAGCCCGTGAAGAAGAACAGCTTGTCGCGGTTCTTGTTGAAGTTGGACTTCGGGAAGAGCACCGGACCGGAAATGTTGCCGCCCGGGAAGAAGTACTTGTTGTTCGGACGGGAAACGCCGGTCATGTTGTTGATGGCATCATTCGAGTTCATCGAATAGTGCCGGGCGTAGAAGTACGCCTCACCGTGGAAGTCACGTGTCCCGGCCTTCGCCACACTGTTGATGACGATGGGGCCTTTGGAGTTCTCGGCGCTGAACGCGTTCGTCATCACCTTGAACTCCTGAATCATGTCCGTGTTCGGGTTCACCGGCGTGGCGCAGTTGCAGCCGGGATCCGAAACGTGGGCGCCGTCGGCGGTGATATCGATCGCGCCGGCGCCGAGCCCCTGCGCAGCAAAAGCCGAGTTGAGAGCGCTCTGGCTGCCGCCGTCACCGTTGCCGTTGATGCCGATGACTTCACCAGTGAAGCTCATCCTGTTCTGCACGCCATTGTTGATGGCGAAACCGGGCATGATCTTGATGAACTCGGCCGCGCTGCGGCCGACCACCGTGAAGTCCTGCAACTGCCGGGTGGTCAGAACGTTGGACTTCTCGCCGTTGTCCACCGGGGTCAGAGTCTCGAGAACTGCGGAGACCGAGACCGTTTCGGTAGCCGCGCCGACCTGCAGCACGATGTCGTTCATCGTGATGTGGTCGCCGCCGCTGATACCGATGCCCTTGCGCTCAGCTTTCTGGAAGCCGGGCGCCTCCACCGTCAAGGTGTATTCGCCGGCCGGCACTGACACGACGCTGAAGTATCCAGAGTCGTTTGTGATGGTTTTACGCTGGTCGCCTGTGCCAATGTTGGTGAGCGTAATGTTGGCCTTCGGGACGACCGCGCCCGAAGCGTCCGACACGATTCCGGTCAAGGTCGAGGACGTGACCTGGCCGTACGCCGCCATAGTTGCCAAAGCGAGACCAACGACAAGAAGGAGCAAAACTCGATGCGACTTAAACATAGGCTTTGGTTTTCTCCCCCGTTTGTATAGGGACTTAACAACTCCCTTTGTCGGGTAACCGTGGTTTAGTATAAATGCATTAATCGAAATCCTGCAAAAAGAAGGGGTTACGTGGATGCCGGCCATGGTTAATCAATCGATCTACTGTGTTTTCAATAGCTTGTGCTGACGGCAAGCGATCTTGTGGCCGGTGTGGGAGCGGAAGGCACGCTCGCGAGACCGCACCTCCGCATTCCCGAATCCCTATCCCATTTCACATAGCGCACTTGCAGACGGGCCAGAGTAAGTTCGCGAACCGTCACAGGTCGCAAAATCGAACGATCTCGGCAGTTTTCGACATGTGTGCGCCGGAGGGCGTCTGCTCTCGGTCGGCACCGCACTACAGAAATCTGGAGCGGTCCCCCGCTTGGAAAACCACCGTTACAATGTGCATTCTTGGAGTTACCTGAGGTTTCCCGACAGCCGTTACATCGTTACCCAGTCTTGGGCTGCGGGATCGGAGGTTCGCGTTACACGATCGTAGGATCCGTGATATACTGCTCCAGAATAAGGGTTTACCGTGCAGGAAAAAAGTGTAGCCCCAGATTCCGTTACGGGGTCTCCCAGATCACCGGGCAATGTCGAGGTCAGCGCTGAGATCGCGGCTGTTCTCGCATCGGAGTCCTTCACCAAGGCGCCGAGTCTCGCGCAGTTTCTAGGTTACGTCTGCCGCAAGGCGCTGAGCGGCGAAGCCGGCCAGATCAAGGAGTACAACATCGCGGTCGAAGCCTTCGGCCGGCCACCGGACTTTGATCAAAAGGAAGACGCGATTGTTCGCGTGGAGGCTCACCGCCTTCGAAAGCGTCTGAAGCGCTACTACGAGACGGAAGGTGCCGGCCATCAGATCGAGATCGTGATTCCCGGCGGGCAGTACGTCCCTGAGTTTGTGCGGAGAGAGCCTGAACCGCGGGAACTGGCGCCTGCTCAGCCGGGGATCATTGACACGGAGCCCGAGTCTCGAGAGGCCGGCGAAACGCCGCGTCCGGGCGCGCCCGAGCCGTCGTCAGATTCCGGGAACGGATCTCGACTCGCACCCTCTCCGGCTTCTACCGGCCAGCCGATGGCAAGGACGGCCATGGTGCCGGAGTTGATCCGGAGGAGCGCTGTGGCCGGAAGGCTCCGGCCTTGGGTGCCGGCAGCGGCGGGGATAGCGGGCATCATAGTGATCGCGGTTGCCGTGTCGCTCTTCATGAACCGGCGAGGGGGCTCCGCGCCCGCGGCGGCGCAGATAGCGGCCCAGAGGGGTCAGGGCGCAAGTTCGGGCGTTCCGGAAACGGCCGGCGCAGCCGAAGAGGGTTTGCGCATCGCCTGCGGCATGACTGAGCCCAAGTACGTTGACAGCGCGGGGAACACGTGGGTGAGCGATCGCTACGCGCTGGGCGGCGAAGTCCTTGCGACGCCGGCCGTGGTGATCCAGCGGACGCGCGACCCCGCATTGTTTCAGTCAAGGCGGCAGGGGGATTTCCGGTACGACATTCCGCTCGATGCGGGAGTATACGAGCTGCACCTGTTCTTTGCGGAGCGGGTGTTCGGCCCCGGGAACCCGGGCGGAGGCGGCGAAACCACGCGGTTGTTCCACGTTTTTGTCAATGGCACGCCTGTGTTGGAATTGCTGGACATCGTTGCCGACGCAGCGGGGACCAACACCGCCGACGTGCGGGTTTTCAAGGACATTACGCCTGCGCCCGACGGGTTCCTGCACCTCCGTTTCTCGCCCTTCAAGGAGGCTGCCTTCATCAACGCGATTGCCGTTCTGCCGGGAGTACCGGGCAGGATGCGGCCGGTGCGCATGGCCGCGAGCAACAACGTGGTCCGCGACAGCGCCGGACGCGTCTGGAGTCCGGACCAATATTGGGCGGGCGGCCAGGTGAACACGCGCGTCAGCCCGGTGAGCGGAACGCAGTATCCGGAGATCTACCACTCGGAGCGCTACGGCAACTTCAACTACATGATCCCCGTGGCCGAAGGGCGGTACGTGGTGACCCTGCACTTCATTGAGGCCTGGTTCGGGCACACCACCACCGGCATCGCCGGAGAGGGCAAGCGCCTCTTTGACGTCCACTGCAACGGGACGACACTCCTGAAGAGCCTCGACATTTTCCGGGCCGGCGGCGGCGAGAACCGAGCGATCGAGAAGACCTTCCACGGCGTGACCCCTAATGCGCAGGGGAAAATCCTGCTCTCGTTCGTGCCGGTGAAGAACTACGCGACGGTGAGCGCGATCGAAGTCGTGGCGGAGTAAGCCGTGAATCCGCGCGCAAAGTGCCCTTCAATGCCGCATTTTGTATGTCAAAACGCGCTTATTAGGCACTTTTTGCACGCTCTCCGGGCGGTTTGGAGCCTGCTTGAGGCCGGCGCGCTCGAGCAGAGCGGCAGGGTCCGGATCGCGGCCCATAAAGTCGCGGTAGAGTTGAGCCGGATCCTCGCTGTCCCCGCGGGCAAGAATCTTCTCCCGAAACTCGCGGCCTGCTTCCGGGTTGAAGATCCCGAGGGCGCGAAAACGGGTGAACGCATCTGCGTCAAGCACCTCGGCCCACTTGTATGAATAGTAGCCCGCGGCATAGCCGACCGGATTCCCGAAAAGGTGAGAGAAAGACGCGAGCATGGCGTGGTCCGGCGGCAGCGGCGCGGGAGAAAACTCCGCCACGACGTCGCGGGCGAACGAGATCGCGTCGCCGCAGGACTCTGGCGAATAAGTCGTGTGAAGCAGAAGGTCAACGAAGCCGAAGCCGAGTTGGCGCATTTGCTGATTGGCGGAACGGAAGTTGCGCGCGCGCTTCATTTTCGCGAACAGGTCCTCGGGGAGTGGTGCGCCGGTTTCGTAGTGCGCAGCAAACAGGTCGAGGGCCTCGCGCTCCCAGCACCAGTTCTCCATGATTTGCGACGGCAGCTCCACAAAATCCCACGGCACGTTCGTTCCCGCGAGCGTGCGGATCTCCACCGTGCTGAGGCAGTGGTGAAGCAGGTGCCCGAATTCGTGAAAAATCGTTTCCACCTCGCGGTGCGTGAGCAGCGGGGGCTTGCTGCCGGAAGCGGGCGTCACGTTGCCGCAGATCGCGCCGAGATGGGGCCGGAACTCGCCGTCCCTCGGGCCGCCCGTAATGAATGAGTCCATCCATGCGCCGCCGCGCTTGTTCTCACGCGGGAACCAATCGGCGTAAAACGCGCCGAGAAAAGTGCTATCGGTGTCGAGGATGCGGTAGTAACGTGTCTCCGGGTCCCACAGGGGAGCATCGTTTTGTTGTTCAACGCGGATGCCGTATAGACGGCGAACGATTTCAAACATGCCGAAGAGGACGCGATCGAGCGGGAAGTAGGGCCGCAATGCTTCCTCGTCGAAGTCGTAGAGCGCGGCTCGCTGCTTTTCGGCGTAATAAGCAACATCCCAGGGCTGGAGCTCGGGAGCGGCCGCGCCCTCGATCTCGCGGTGGAACGCCAGCAGCTCCTCGTTCTCCTTCTGGAAGCGTTCGACCGTGCTGGCGCGGAGGCCGCTGAGAAACTCGAGCGCGCGCGCGCCGCTGTGGGCCATGCGGTCCTCGAGCACCAGGTCCGCGAAATGGGCATAGCCGAGCAACCTCGCCTTCTGATGGCGCAGCCCGAGAATCCGTTCGACCAGAGGCCGGTTATCCCAGGGTGACGCCACCGCGCGCGTGACGAACGCACGGTAGCAGTGCTCGCGCAGGGCCGCATCGTCGAGGTAGGTCATGAGCGGGGTGTAGCTGGGCGCCTGCAGCGTAAACCGCCAGCCCTCGATTCCCTTGCGGGCGGCGCTGTCGCGCGCCGCGCGGACGGCGCTCTCCGGAAGCCCGGCGAGGCGGGACTCGCCCGTGATGACCAGCTCGAACGCATTCGTCGAATCGAGCACGTGCTCCGAAAACCTCGTCGTGAGCTCCGTAAGCTCGACATCGATCGCCTCGAGACGTGCTTTGCCGCCGAGGTCGAGCTCCGCGCCGTGGCGCCGGAAATCATCGAGCGTTTTGGAAAGGAAGCGGCGGCGAGCACCCTCCAGCCGGCGGGCCTCTTCCGTGGCCGCGCACCGGCGAAGCGCTTCCCAAAGCTGCGCGTTCAGCGGGATGGAGGTGTGGAACTTGCTGACCTCGGGCTCTACGGCGTTGTGCGCGGCGCGGAACTCCGGATAGGTCGCAACAGTCTCGAGGTGCTTCACCACGCCCATGGCGCGGTCAAGGGGCTCTGTCATCTCGTCGAGAGCGCGCAGAAAGGGAATGCAGCCGGCCTCCCATGAATCCGAGGCGATTCGACCGAGACGCGCACGTGCTTCCGAGAGCAGTTCGGTGATCGCCGGCTCGACATGCCCGGCGCGCACGGCGTCGAACGGCACAGGGATATCGATGTTGCGAAGGAGGTTGTCCATCTCCTTTCAGGTTAACCCGCATCTCTCACACGCTGTCTGCTACGACGCACGATAGGCCCATGTGGCAGTGTTCGTCAGGGGAAGACCGGGGGACAGACTGCTCCGTCCACGCGCTTCGCTTGGGACGGAGGAGTCAGTCCCCCTCGCGGTCGCCGATCGCGACGGCGAGAACAAGCGAGCCGGTCAGTATGCCAGCCGTTCAGTAGAAGTACAGCACGTCGGGACGAACGAAGGTCTTCGAATCCGCGCACGGGCCGCACTCGACGCGGTAGCCGGCCCAAGCCTTGTGCACAAGCTCGGGGATGAGCTTCGGGTGGTCCGGCGCGTGATAGGCGGACAGTGCCATGCGCGGATGGAATTTGGCGAGCGTTTGCCTGCCGCCGATCAAAGCGTTCGGCTCGGCGCCCTCGATATCCATCTTGATGTAATCGACTCGAGAGAGCTTGAGTTCGGCCACGAGGTTGTCGATGGTGGTGACCGGGACCACCGGCCCCTTGTAGGACTTCTCGGGATGCATCACAAGGCTGTCGGCTGCCGAGTTGCCTGGGTCCACATTGAGCTGCAGCGTGCCTTCTTTATCCCACACGCCCTTCGGGTAGATGATGACGCGCCCGGCGGCGACCCCGTTCACGAAGGTCCGGCGCAGACACTCCAGGTTCTCGGGGGCGAGTTCGATGGCAACGACGAGCGCCGCTCCGCTGTTGAGGGCCTCGCGGGTGTAGACTCCCACATTCGCTCCGCAATCGAGCACCGTGTCGCCGGAACTCACGGCGAACTTGCCGGTACCGTAAATCTTGCGCTCCTGCTCGGCGAGATCCCATGTCAGCGAGTAATCGCTGCCGGCGGGAACCCAATACCGCCCGCGCGGTGTATCCCACAGATGGAAATTGCCGTCCTTCTGCACGAGGCGGCTGGTTCGAACAATGCGATCGTTGAACTCCGCCTGCCGCCTCATGTTCGAAGCGCTGCGGACGGTTTCCGAGAAGGGACAGCCCTTGGTCCGCCCGGCGATGGCGAGGGCGGCCAGGCGCACTTCCGGAACGAACCAAACGATTGCGGCGATGATTGCCACCGGTACGACGAACTTGAACAGGCGCATGAGGAAACTCCTGACTATAGCACGTGTACTCCGGACGAACGCTTTAGGGATGGCCAGAATTCACGGGAGCGCACAGCGACAGGCGAAACCACGGGCGGTGCTTCCGCACGACGAACCGGCTGATGCCGGCGCCACGCGCGAGCGCCGCAATCTCGGAGGCGCGGAAGCCGGCCTGCACGGACACCTGTGAATCATGCACGCTCGCGCGGTCCCAGCGGAACAGCGGCCGGGTTGCGGGAATGAAGAGATGCGGCAAGCGCCGGCGGTCGAGGTCCACGGCAATGAGCGCGCGGCGCGCCAGACGATAGAGCCGCTTCAGGATGTCCTGCACGCTGTCGTCGGGAAAGTGATGCAGGAAGAGCGAGCACGCCACGTAGTCGAAGCTGCAGTCGCGGAAGGGCGGGCGGAAGACGTCCGCCGCAACTCGAGGCGGCCGGGCAAGCCGAAGGTAATCGGGGCGGAGGTCGAGGGACACGACCCACGCGTGGGGAAAGTGCTTGAGAACGGAGTCGCCCACATCGCCCGAGCCAGCGCCCGCGTCAAGCAGGGTGAAGGATTCCACGGGCGAGGTGAACTCGCGCAGCAGCGCGGGGAGAACGCGCCTCCCTCCGAACCAGCGGTTCATGCGAACCAGGTCCCGCATTACCGCAATTCCGGCGCCAGCGGGTCCAGTGTCGAGGACCTCCGGCTCGAGGATGCGCCGGCTGGGATCGAAGGACAAAAGTTCCATGGCGAAAAGGGCCACGCGTGCCCTTGATTGATCTTCCCACCGGCACGCATATCGACAGGCCAAGCCTGTCCGCAACAGGCCAGGAGGCCTGTCCCACTTCGCCCGCCACAGGCCGGGAGACCTGTCCGGGAGACCTGTCCGGGAGACCTGTCCGGGAGACCTGGCCGGGAGACCTGGCCGGGAGACCTGTCCCTGGAGTTCCTACATTTTTCAAGCCCGAAGGGCGAAAGATACTAGCCCACGGCGTGAGCCGTGTGGAATAGCGTGTCAGGGATAGCGAGCCCCGGAACGGGGCGAAAGGCTGGTCTCAGCCCCAGCGGTCGCGCACATCGTATGCTATGTCATGCTTCCTCAGCAATGTCGGGAATTCCTCTTGGAACGACACCCGGCGATGGTGCTCTTGCTGCGCCGCGATGTAGTCCGTCACATCAGCCGCTCGCGAGCCACTCACTGAATCCGGCCACGGGCCGCCGGAACTTCTGACTTCTGGCTTCTGACTTCTGTCTTCTGTCTTCTGCCTTCTCTCTTCTGTCTTCCGCCTCCCTTGCCCGCCTGCCGGATCGCGCCGTAGACTGGGTCGATGCGGCTTCCGTCAGGCGCTCGGACACGGGAAGGCCGGGACGTCCTCGAACTTCGCGAGGCCGCGCAATGACCATCGCCTTGTCGCTCGCGTTCTGGTTCGCTCTTCAGGCCCCGCAACCGGCCCCTCGTTGGGAGGACCCGCACCTTCTCGCCGCCGATGATGCCCTTAGGCGGAAGGATCTGCGCACCGCGGCGGCCATTTTACAGACCGTCATCGACGCCGAGCCGCAGTGCCGGCCTGCGGCCTATCTCCAGCTCGCGCAGGTGCGCCTCGACCTCGGCGACGAGCGGCAGGCCATCGTGACGTTCGAGCGCGGAGTAAAAGCTCATCCCGAATCGCCCGAGCTGAGCAAGCGCTTCGGGGGTCTTCTGTTCCGAAAGAACGCCATCGAGCCGCGCGCGGGCGAGCTTCTGGCGGCGGCCGTGAAATTGAACGCAGGCGACGCGGAAGCTCATTTCCTGTACGGCCAGTGGGCGTGCCTGAACAATCTCCAGGAGGTCTGCATCGCCGAGCTCACGCGCGCCGCCGCACTGCCCGCCTCCGGCAACCAGGCCAAAATGCAGATCTACACGCTGGTCGCGATGGCCGAGGATAAGCTCAATCGCACGGATCGCGCGGAGGCCGCCTTCCGCAAAGCGCGACAGGCGAACCTGGCGCTCACTCCGCCGGAACCGAATTCGCTTCTCGAGTACGTGAAGTTTCTGGCCAAGGAATCGCGCGACGCGGAGGCGCAGCAGGAGATCGAGGAACTACTCAAATTCGCGCCGCAGTTCGGCCCGGCCTACCTGGAGCGCGCCAAGTTTTTCAGCCAGCAGGGCCGGCAGGAGAAAGCTGCCGAACAGGCGGAGCTCGCCCTTCGCTACGCCGGCGCCGATAAGGGGGAGCAACGCGCGGCGCACGTCTTCCTTGCCAAGACCTATTACGCCCTCGGCCGCGAAGAGCAGGCCAAGCCGCACCAGGCCTGGGTGCAGTCGCACTAAGCCGATCTCCTGACCCACCCGTCCACCGAAGTGGGACAGGCGTCCTGGCCTGTCTCTGGAGTTTCTACATTTTCACCACGAATTGTTTTTCTCTGACGGCATAGCGGGGAGCCGAGGGATCGGCCGGTGCAACCACCCGTTCCGCGCCGCGACCGTAAGGGAGTCGGCTAATAAATCGCCGGCAGCTTCCTCCCGCGACTGACGCTTCCAGTGGGACAGGCATCCTGGCCTGTCGTTCCGATATGGCTGAACGCACTTGACCACCGAATAGCGGAGAATGTAAGGATATGGCTGGTAATTCGACGAGGGTTCTCATCGTCGACGACGAAGAGAATCAGCGGATCGGGCTCGCGAGCATGGTCACATCCTGGGGTTTCGCGGCCGAAACCGCCGCGGACGGACAGGAAGCCCTCGACAGACTCGGCACATTTCCCGCGCACGTCATGGTGACTGACCTGATGATGCCGCGCATGGACGGCTTCGAACTGCTGCGCCGCCTTGCCGCGCAGGGCGGCGGCCCTCCCGCGATCGTCGTCACCGCGTTCGGCAATATCGAGACCGCCATCGCCACCATGCACGACCTCGGGGCTTTCTGGTTCCTCGAGAAACCTATCGAGCCGCGCGCGCTTCGCGTACTGCTCGAGCGCGCCGCCTCGCAGCAGCGGCTGGCCGATGAGGCCGAGCGGCTCAAGCGCGAGCTGAGCTATCAGGGCGTGCTGGCGGAGCTGGTCGGCCGCGCCGCTCCGATGCAGGAGGTCTTCTCGCTCATCCGGCAGGTGGCTCCGAGCAAAGCCGCCGTCCTGGTCACCGGCGAGAGCGGCACGGGCAAGGAACTGGTCGCGCGTGCCGTCCACAGCCTCAGCCCGCGCGCGGGAGGGCCGTTCGTCGCCATCAACTGCGCCGCCATGCCCGAAACGCTCATGGAAAGCGAGCTGTTCGGCCACGAGAAAGGCGCGTTCACCGGTGCGCTGGAGCGGCGGGCCGGCTGCTTCGAGCTGGCGCAGAACGGCACTCTGCTGCTCGATGAGATCGGGGATATGCCGATCGCCACGCAGGCCAAGCTGCTCAGGGTTCTCGAGGATTCAAGAGTGCGGCGTCTCGGGGGCAAGGGCGAGATTGTCGTGGACGTTCGCGTAATAGCGGCCACGAACAGGGTGCTCGCCGAGGCGCTCAAGAACAACATTCTCCGCGAGGACCTCTATTACCGTCTGAACGTTTTCCACATCAACCTGCCGCCGCTCAGGGAACGGATGGAGGATCTGCCTCTGCTCTGCGAAGCCCTGATGCGGGACATGAACAAGAAGCACGGCACCAAGGTCGTTGAGGTCCAGGCGGAAGTCATGGAGCAGTTCCGGCGGCACGCCTGGCCCGGCAACGTCCGGGAGCTTCGGAACACTCTCGAGCGCGCCGTGATTCTAGCCGGGGAAGGCGCCATCAGCGTGGACCACCTGCCCTCGAATTTCAACTCCGCCGCCGCCCCGGCGAGAATCAGCGACGACGGAGACCCCAGCACCGTGCGGCTGCGCGTCGGCACGACCATCAGCGAGGCCGAGAAGGTGCTCATCCAGCGCACGCTGGTGCACACAAAGAACAATAAGACCCGCGCCGCTGAGATCCTCGGCATCAGCCTGAAAACCCTGCACAACAAGTTGAAGGAATACGGGGCCGCCGAAAGCGAGGCCGGGACGGCGGGCTGAGGGCGGCCGGCTCGACGGCATGTGCAGCGGGGCAGGCGCGTTCCATAATAGAGCAGCCGCATGAAAGAGGTGGGTCCAGACCGGGCGGGAGCGGTGATCCGCCGCATAGTCTCGGGCGGCAGCGCGATGTCCCTGAAAACCCGCCTGCGCCTCCTGGTGATCGTGCTGATGATCTCGGTCGTCAGCGCCCTCTCGGTCCTCCACCTCTATACGCTGAGCAAGAGCCTGTTCGACGACATCCTGCAGCGCGCCCAGTTCACCGCCAACGACGTCATGAGCTACGTCAACCAGCGCCTGAAAGAGCTGGTCAAGAGTCTTCCGCCGGAGCGGCAGGCGGAAGATCCCCGTAAGCTGTGGGCCGAGCTGCTTGCAAACGACACCGACACCTCCATCTACCTGGAGAACACCGCCCTGAACGCGCGCGCCGTCGTCGAGATTGCCATCACCGACGCCAACGGCCGCATCGTCGCGGACTCGCTCCCGTTCCGCGTGGGCCAGCAGGCGACGCGCCTCGCGAGCTTTGAGAAATGGGCCGGGCGCAGTCCCTGGGGCAAGCTCGGCGAAATATTCACGGCCAGCCGTGACTACGAGGTCACCCGGTCGGTCGGCGTTCGCGGGCAGGATACGCCGGTATTTAAGATCAAGGTGGTCCTCTATTCGGCGTTCCTCCGCAACATCGTCGTGCCCCAGGTGCAGACCGTCGCTCTAATCTTCCTGGGGGGGCTGCTGCTCTCGATGCTGCTGGCCGTTGCGGTCTCGAACCTCGGCCTTCGGCCACTCGACGACCTCAGCAAGGCCATTGATCGCATCGCCCGCGGCGAACTCGCGCAGCAGCCGTGGATCCCCGACGGCGCAGCCAAGGAGTTCGCCACCGTGCAGTCGAAGCTCAACCTCCTCGGCCAGCAATTCCTCGGAGCGCGCCAGGACGCCATCCAGCTCCGCAGCAACGTCGAGCAACTGCTTGAGCGGCTCGAGGAGGTGGTTTTTCTCTTCGACCGCGATGACCGGCTCGTCATGGCAGGCCGCGCCTCCGAGCGTATCCTGGGCCGCGGCCGCTGGGAGATCATGGGCCGTAACCTCACCGAGCTGTTCCCGCCCTCGGGCGCGCTCGGTGCGGCCGTCCGCAATGCCATTGAGCTCCGGCAGCCCCTGAAAGACCTCCTGCTCACGCTCGAGCCCGAGGGCGCGCCCGCCATGCGGGTTCTCCTCAATGTCGAGGTCCTCGAGGCCTTTCCCGATCACCAGCGCATCGGCACGCTCATCACTTTGCGTGATGCGGAGACGCGGCGCCAGATTCAGTCGCAGCTCGACGTCTCGGCGCGGCTGGCAGCCATCAGCCGCCTCACCGGCGGCGTCGCTCACGAAATCAAGAACCCGCTGCAGGCCATCACCGTCCACCTCGAAGTCCTCAAGTCGAAGCTGGCCGATCAATACGACTTCGTCGGACCCGAGATCGAAACGATCGCGCGGGAGATCCTCAGGCTTGACCGCGTGGTCAAAACCTTCCTCGACTTCACGCGGCCGGTGGAGCTGAAGATGCGCGACCTGGAGATGACCGCGCTCGCCCGGGATCTCTCATCACTGGTCGGCCCGTCGGCAGAGCGCCAGAACGTGCGCATCGAATTCGACGCCGAGCCGGGAGAGATCTACATCCACGGCGATCGCGACCTGCTGCAGCAGGCCATCCTGAACGTCGTAGTCAATGGTGTGGAGGCGATGAAGACCGGCGGCGTCCTCCGCCTTCAGGTGAAGCGCGAAGGCGACGAGTGCTGTGTAACGATCGCCGATCAGGGCTCCGGAATTTCTCCCGAGATACGAGACAAGATCTTCAACCTCTACTTCAGCACCAAGGGGAAAGGGTCCGGCATCGGCCTGGCGATGACGTTCCGCGTCGTCCAACTGCATAATGGTACCATCGACTTCACAAGCGAACCTGGCCAGGGCACGACGTTCCGTGTGCGCTTTCCCGCCATATACAAGGAGGCGTTCCGGGGAGCGCGCACGACGGCCGCCGAGGGCCAGGCTGGGCGCTGACGAACCTGCACCATGGCACACCAAAGGCGCTTGCTGAGCACGGCGGCTCTGGCACTGACGATGCTTGCGCCGTCCTGCTCCTTGTTCCACAAGTCCTCGCGGAAAGCCGTTCCTCCGCCTGCCACTCCGGTCCCGGCAACCCAACCCGCGCCACAAGCGCCTCCCAAACCGGAGCAGGTCACGCTTCCATCCCCGCCCCAGATTTCTCCGGAGCGGCCCGACGTCAGCCAGCAAAAGCCGCCGGTTCCCGCTCAAGCAGGAACGCTTCCGCCGCCGCCGAAGCGCCGCCGTGGGCGCCCTGCCAAACAAACCACGACGCCCGAGGCAGGCACCACCGCCGGCGGGCCTGCAGCGGCCCAAGCGCCGCCGGCAGCCGGGCAGCAAACACCCGCCGCGCAGCAACCTCCCGCGAACGAAGCGGCGGTGCCTCAACTCGAAGAGATCCTCTCACCCGAACAGCGGCAGGCGTTCAATGAAGCGATCGACCGCGACCTCGCCCGCGCTCAGCGCGCTCTGGAATCGCTTCAGGGCCGCCGTTTGAACCGCGAGCAGCGGACGAACTTCGAGCGGGTCCAGACCTTCATGCAGCAGGCAACGGATTCCCGCAAGGTTGACCTTCCGCGCGCGAAGAACCTCGCCGATCGCGCCAGCGTGCTCGCCGACGACCTCCTGCGCACCGCGCAGTGATTCTCCTCGGCACCGTGCGCTGGTGCCGTTGCCGGCTCAACGTCGTCACTCGAGGTGCGCGCGGTAGCGCATACAGCGAAACGCCGAGCAACAGCCAGAAACTCATGATGCGGGAATAACGAGTGGAAGACCTGCGGGAGCGCGCTCGGATGTGCCCCAGTCACATCCGAGCGCATGGTGTCGATCCGCGGTCCAGGTACGACCCTGAGACCGCGTTTCAACGAGGCGACGGCGGCGTCTGAGCCGGCGTTTCCGGCTGCGTCTGCTGCATCGCCGGCTGCGGCGCCGTCTGTGGCTGGTTCATCTGAGACTGCGGTGCGGCCGAACTCGCCGACAGTGTGGTTTCGGGCGCGTAAATGTTAACCGTCACCCGGCGCATCTCCTTGCGGGCCGCGCGACCGCTGCGCTTATCGCCCGCCATCTCGGTCGTACCCTGCTGGGCCGTGCCCTGCATCTGCCGGCTCTCGGTGCCGGCTGGGCCCTGCATTTGCGCCATGGACGGCGTCTCCGAGCCGAGGCCGATCATGTGGATGCGGCGAAGCGGAACACCCTTGTCCACCATATACCGCACGACAGCATCCGCGCGGCGGCGGCTCAGTGCCAGATTGTAATCGCGCGGACCGGTGCGGTCCGTGAATCCCTCAACTTCAACAATGTACCGGCCCGCACCTTGGGTCTGTTGAAGTATCGAATCCAGACTGGACTTGTCTGCCTGGGTCAAATTCGCTTTGTTGAAGCCGAACAAAACGTTCTCCGACGAGACCAGCTTGAAGTTGTCGATGTTCTCAACCGCGCGCGACACATCCGAAATGCGCGACTGAGTCTGTTGCGCGAGATCGGTGGCATTGCGGGCGGCGTCGCCGGCCTGAGTCGCCTTTTGATCCGCGGCCTGCGCAGCGCGCGCCGCCTCATTAGCCCGGTTCTCCGCGCCCATGGCACGCTCTTCCACTCTCGAGACGTCCTTTTGCTCCTTGCCTTCCAGGTTGGCAAGAGCTTCGCTGTGTTTCTTGTCTACCTCGCTCACCCGCTGGTCCACGGGTCCGACCTGCTGGCGAACGTATTTCTTCGTGGCACAGCCTGGAGTGGCGAGAGCAACAATCATCAGGAGCCCGCTGGCCCCTAACGAAGCTGTTCTTGAAATGGTCATCTGTACCCTCCCGCCCTGCTCAGCGCACTTGTAGGGCCATTCGCAAAACTGTTTGTACCTCGCTGAACCTTAACGGAATCAGCGATGCCGAAGTAGAGCGCCGCAGTAAAACTTACGCGTGCCCTTCATAAACGGGCGGTAAAAATTGCCGTGTATTGAGCAGTTTGCATGCCATCTCTTCTAAACGAGCGTTTAATCTGAGGTACCAACGGTCCGCCGTGGTTCAGAGCGCAAAAGCGCGTCAATAAGGCCGATTTGCATGCAAAAAACGCCTAAGCAAGACCCCTTTGCGCGCTATTCCCGCCGCTTTCCTCCCGGCGCCTGGGCATGCCTACCGGCCAGCCGATTCAGCGGAGGGCTTGAGCGCCCACTCGAGCAGTTCTTCGAGCTCGCGCGCGCGGTGCTCGGCCGTGTGTTCTTCGAGCGTGCGCTGACGAGAGGCCTGCGCGATCTGCCGCAACTCCCCTTCGGGCAGGTTGATCGCACGTAACGCGTCGGCAGCCCTCCGCGCCACCAGAATCTCCCGGCCGGGCGCGAAGAAGGTGTCCAGCCCCTCCCACCAGTCGCTCAGGATCGGGGCGCCGCAGGCCGACGCCTCGAACAGCCGTCCCGACGGACAGAACCCTGTCGCCGCCATGGCACGGCGCGTCACGTTCAGCGTCAGGCGCGAGGACGAGAAAAAGGCCGGATGTTCGGCGGGTGGCAAGTGCCTAACGAAATGAATGTTCCGTGCCCACGGGAAATCGACAGGGTACATCGCGCCGGCGATTACGAACCGGCGGGCTGGCAGCCGCCGGGCGGGCTCGATGAACAACTCCTCCAGCGCTTTCTGCCGGTCTTCGGCGTACGTTCCCAAATACGAGAGGTCCGCTGAAAAACGCTCCACCGGGTGAACGGGCCGGTGGAACGTGGGATCAACACTGCCGTAGAGCGGGGCCACCCGCCGCGCGCCAAGACGGAGGGTTAACTCACGCAAAGAGCGGCCGCCGGTGAAGCTCAGCACCAGATCGAAATCCTGTAGTCCCCGCGGGCCGATATACGGCAGCGACTCGCCGGCATGCAGCCTAGCAAGCGTGACGGGCGTATCCAGATCGTAGAAGCAGCGAACCGAAACCCGCGAGGAAATCACAGCCTCCGTGGCTTCAACACCATCCGGGCAATAGGAGGTGACCATGCCCACATCGGCCCCGGAGAGCTCGCTCACGGCGTCCTCCCGGATACCGGCCCAGTCGGCGTACAGCTTCAGTTCCAGCCCTGGCAGAGCTGTGAGGTCCCGGTGCTCGCTGTAGTAGGGAACGTCGCGCTCGAAGAAAACTGTTTCGTGTCCGCGCGCGGCGAGCGCCCGGCACAGACCACGCCACAAGGTGGCATGACCATTGCCCCAGGAGGAACTGATGGAGAGACCGAATATGACGAGCTTCATGGCGCCCGGCGCTCCCCCCTAACCCTGTGAGCGGGTAGTTCCGCGCCCCTTTCGGAGCCGGAACTCCGCTGTGTTAATGTTCTTTAACTTAAGTGTATAGCAAAGTTGTTGTGCCGGCAGCGACGCGGGACCCGACGAGTTCTGACCCTTTGCAGGAGGATCAGGACGTATCCCGAAGTGCCAAGATGGTAGGCGAGCCTCTTTTTTAATGGCAGGCTCGGCTCCCATGAACACGGCACGGCGGTACGGCACGTACGATGCCTTCGCGTGGTATTACATCCAGGGCTGGGCCGACGGATTCCACGCGGAAGCGCGGCCTGTCCTCGAAAAGCACGTGTTCCCGCTGCTGCGCCAAGGGGCCCCGGTGCTTGACCTCTGCTGCGGTGCGGGTCACCTGAGCCGGCTGCTTGTAGCGCACGGATACCGAGTCACCGGGATCGACGGCTCCGAAGAAATGCTGCGCTTTGCGCGGGGCTTGGCGCCCGAGGCCGAGTTCCGCTGCGAGGACGCCAGGGAATTCCATTTCGAGCCGGCCTTCGACGCTGTGCTGTGCACCTTCGACAGCCTGAACCACGTTCTCAATCTGGCGGAACTGGAGGCGGTGTTCGCGAACGTTCACCGCGCTCTGAAGCCCGGCGGGGTGTTCTTCTTCGACCTCAACATGGCCGACGCGTTCGAGGCGCTGTGGCGCGGCGCCCATGCGAGCGTGAATGAGACCGCCGCTGCCATCACAGCCGGCAGCTATGACCCCGTGGAGAAGATCGGCCGGGCGGATGTTACGCTCTTCCGGCTCGAGGACACCTGGAAAAGATCCGACGTGACCGTACTCGAGAAATGTTACACCGTCGAAGAAGCGGCAGCGGCGCTCGAGAGGGCAGGCATGACCGAGGTCCGCTCGCACGAGGCGTGCGAACTCGGCATGCGCGGCGACATCGCACTTGGGCGCCGCTTTTTCTTTGCACGCAGACCTTCCGAATGAGCACAACCATCCTTTTGATCCGACACGGCGACAACGATTATGTAGGCCACACGCTGGTGAGCTGGATGCCCGGCGTGCACCTGAACGAAAGCGGCCGCGCGCAGGCCGCACGTCTCGCGGAGCGGCTGGCCACGGTTCCGATTCGCGCGATCTACTCGAGCCCGCTCGAGCGCACGCGGGAAACGGCGGAACCGCTGGCGCTGCGGCTGGGCCTCGATATCCGCCTCTGTGATGCCTTGGGTGAGTTCCGCTTCGGCGCGTGGACCGGCTCAAAGATCGCCGACCTCGAGAGCGACCCGTTGTGGCAGCGGTTCAACAGGAACCGCAGTATTACCCGCGCGCCGGGAGGCGATCTGATGCCGGAGGTGCAGGCGCGCATGGCCGAAGTGCTCGAAGGGATGCGCAGTGAGCACCCGGATTCCGTGGTGGCCGCGGTGAGCCACGGCGACGCGATCCGAGGCATTCTGATGCAGTATCTCGGCATCAGCGCCGACCTGATCGAGCGCCTGGAAGTGGGCACCGCGTCGGTGAGCGTCGTCGCGCTCCACGACTGGGGCCCGCAGGTGCTGCGCATCAACGACGCGGGCGAGCTGCCGTAAGCGTGACCGAGGGGCCGCCGGCCTGTCGGGGGATTGCTGGGATTCGGCAAGCCGGACGAGGGCGTCCGGCGCGGCTCTGGGGAGCCGCCCCACCAGACACGCAGACCGCTCCCTGGTCGGTCGCGGCTCGGTGTCGGGAGGGCATCGCGGCTCCGTGCGTCCCGGTAGATCCGCGGCCTGGCCGACTCCCTCATGGTCGCGGCTCGGAAAGCTTTCGTTATCGGTGAGCGCGATACGCGCATGGGAACAGACGGATCTGTGCGTCCGCTTCGCTCCGCGTTAGTCGATCACGGCCTCGATGGTGCGGGGGGCGCTGCCCTCGAACCGGTTGTTCACGTAGATGAACGCGGCCTGCTTGTTCTCCTGCGCCCAGCGGATGAGATCGCGGATGGCCTGCCGCCCCTCGGCGTAAGAATCGCGAATCTCCTCGTAGGGCGCGAAGGCGGCGACCGCGTCTTCGTACGAGCGGCCGGGCCGCAGAAGCGCGCGGCACACCGTGAAATCCGTAGTGAAGGCATCCGGCCTGCGAATTTGCGCGCCCAGCTCCGGCATGCGCGTCCAGGAATTGAAGACGTGCGCGACACCGCGTGATGTCAGGCAGTGGAAGTACTCCGGGCCGAGGAACTCCGGGTTGCGAATCTCGACGGAGTAGCGGAAGCCGGAAGGCAGCGAGGCGAGGAACCGGTCAAGATCTTCGACGAACGGCCGCACTTCCGAATAGGACCTTTTGGAGAACGTACCGAACTCGAAGATCAGCGTGGCGACCTGCCCGCGGTAGGGCTCGAGCGGCTGAAGGAACGCCTCTCGGAAGCGTCCGGCATCCAGGAAAGAAGGATTAACCAAGCCGGCGCGCGGCCCGTAGCGAGGATGTCCGGGGAACACCTTGGCCGTGATCTCTTCGGGAGCTTTGAAAGCGAAGTGCAAAGAGCGCGGGGCCGACGCGAACAGCCGGCTCCAGTATGCCGGCGACGGGAACTGGTAGAACGAAAAATCGCCACAAACGACGGGGAAGGTCGCGGAGTACTCCCGCAGGCACTCAGCCTCAAAGCGCCGTTCGGAAAACACGCCGCGCGCGAGATACGCTTCGCGGGAATAGATCTGCCCCATCCAGCCGGGATACTTCCAGGAACTGGTGCCGATGAAGATGCGGCGGTCCGCGAGCGCGCGGAGAGAGGAGGCAAGGCGCTCCCGGTCGAAGGGCGGCCGATCATCAAAGAGTGGCAGCGACATCCATAAACCCCAGCCGGATCGCCAGCGGTCTCAGACGCATTTGTAACACGGAGACCGGCCGGGAGGCCCTGCACCGATGGAAGCACCTGAATGAATGATCCGGGCTTGCACCATCATGCCATGGCTGTTGGGTTACGCTGACAGATATGAGTGAGCTGACGGAACTGCTTGAGCGCTTTCGCCGCGGCCCGGAGCTGCTGGCCTCCCTGATGACCGGGGCGGCGGGCCCGGAACTCGATTTCACCACGGCGCCCGGGAAGTGGAGCGTGCGCCAGATCGTGTCACACCTGGCCGATTCCGAGATCGTCGCTTCAGACCGCTTCCGCCGCGCGATCGCCGAGGACAATCCGACCCTGCTGAACTATGACCAGGATGCGTGGGCGAAGAACCTGAATTACGGGCGGCGGCGAACCTCAGAAGCGATCGAGACCATGCGCCGCCTCCGCACGGAAAACTACGACCTGCTGAAAGAACTGCCCGCGGAAGCGTTTGCCCGTACGGCGACGCACGCGGTGCGAGGCACCGTCACGCTGCGTGATCTGGTGGAGACTTTCGCGAAGCACGTGGAATCGCACGCGCTGCAGATCAAGGAAATCCGCGCCGCCTGGAAACTGGCCCGCCAGAAAACTTAGTCCGCATCTCTCGAACGCTGTCTGTTATGGCGCGCGAGCTGCCCATGTGGCAGTGCTCGTCATGCGGACCCTGCGCGAGGAACCCCGGCCCATAGTCACAACGCCGCTCGATCTCCCGAGCAGGGCAGATGCCGCGCGAGTATTCATCGCCGCGCGCAGGGGGAAATGGGGAAGCTACAGGCCCACGATCGGCCGCAGCCGCTCCGTCTCCGCCAGGCTACCCACCATCAGCAGCAGAAAGAGCCCTCTCGGCTCCAGCGAATCCACCAGCAGCCGCAGTTCCTGGGGCTTAAGAACGCCCCGGATCAGCAGCGACTTGCCGGCCTGCTGGATCCGCTGGAAGTACGGGATCATGCGCGCGACGGGCGGGCCGCTGGTCTCCTGGTTGACCTCGAAGCATTGGATCTCGCCGATCTCGAGGAACCGATCGAGCAGAAACATCGAGGTGGAGTGCAGATGGATAAAGCTGCTGGCGAAGCGGCCGCCCAGGCGGCGGTCCACGGGCTGCACGAGCCGCCGGTAGAGGGCCGGCGAGTAGGCCGCCGTGGCGTCCTCCTGCATGCGGATGATGGCGCCGGGTGACCACAGCGAGTACTGCGCGTCGAAGCAGCCGCCGTGGAACCGCGGCAGGCGTTCCCACAGCCGTTCGAAGAGCCCGCCGAAGATCTCGCCGAGCTGCCCCAACAGGCGGGCTGAAAGCTCCGGCTCGTCGCCCAGGTCAAGGATGCTCTGAGTGTGCCCGCGCAGGAGGGCGTGCAGATCGGTGGGACCCAGATCGGGTGCGTGGCTCACCGGGAAGCGGCCGTCCGCGGCGCGCACCAGGACATCCGCGAACTCGACATACTTGCGGAACCAGGCGTTGTTCAAATCCAGGCGTACGGCCAGCGCTTCATTCCACGAAAGATGACGTTCCTCGCCCAGCACGCTACCCGGCAGTACGCGCACGGTGCAGCCCAGGATTCCCGGAAGCCACGGGATGGCCACCTGCATCGGGCAGGCGCCGCGGATCAGGTCGTCATCCATGCTCTCGCCTTCGGTGAGCAGGCGCAGGTGGTCTTCCAGGAACTCTTCCGGCCCGATCATCTCCGGCGTAAGCGGCACCGCGGGATCCCAGCGCCTGGCCGCCGCGAACTCCTCCAGCGGGAACCAGCCGGCAAGCGAGAAGCCTATCAGCGGCCGCCGAGCCCCGGCGCGGCTCCAGAAGGCGCGATAGCGTTCGATCTTGGAGGGGTGGTTTCCGAACGGATGCGTGCGCGCACTCTCTCGACCCATTTCGTTCTGGGATTCCCGGACCATCCGTTCCATCGTACAGCGGATCGCTCGCAAGCCAACTCTCTGGCGCGGCTTCCAAGAGGAACTCCTGACATTCCTAAGGAAGCATGGCATAGCACACGATGTGCGCGGCCTCTGGGGCTGAGACCGGCCTTTCGCCCCGTTCCGGGGCTCGCTTTCCCTAACACGCTATTCCACACGGCTCACGCCGTGGGCTAGTATCTTTCGCCCTTCGGACTTGAAGAATGCTGAAACTCCAGAGACAGGGTCGAAAAACCACGCACTCATCCACTGTCACTGCGCCTCATCGCTCCACACCGTCCCATTCTGCCGGGGCTCTGGATGTTCTTCATGGAGTTTCGCGGGCCGCAAGCCCTCGGGTACAGGCCAGGAAGCCTGTCCCACATCGTTCGCCGGGCGCTTGCGTCCGCGCGGCCCGCTACCGGCAGTTCGTATTCCCTCGATAGAAAGTTTCGATTGGACCTGCCTGGTGTTTCCGGCTTAACCTTTGGGCATGGGAGAGGTAAATGCTCAGAGCTCGGAGCCTACCCACTCGCTGCTGCTGCATCGCATCAGCAAGACAGTGAGTTCGAGCCCGGCCCTGGATGAGATCCTCGTTGAGCTGATCGGCCGGGTCGCCGAATTCACGAAATGCGATGCGTGCCTTGTATACCTCGCTGAGTTGGGCACGGGGGACGTGGTTCTGCGCGCCTCGCAGCTTCCGCATCAGGCCGAGATCGGAACGATACGTATGAAGCTCGGCGAAGGCGTAACCGGCTGGGTGGCGGAGCAGAAATCCCCGGTGGCGCTTTCCCGGAATGCATTCGAAGACCCGCGGTTCAAGCGCTTCTCGGGCCTCGTTGAAGACACCTACGAGTCCCTGCTCTCGGCGCCGCTGGTGAGCGGCGGAGAGGTGATCGGCGTCATCAACGTCCACCATCGCGCGCCGCACGCCCACACGCCGGAGGAGGTGGCGCTGGTGACCTTCATCGGCGAACAACTCGGCGGCGCGATCGCCAAGGCGGAACTCACCGAAGAGAACGCCCGGCTGCAGGAAGAAACGCTCGAGATGAAGCGCCAGCTCGAGCTCCGGAAGTTGGTGGAGCGCGCCAAGGGCATTCTCCAGCGGAAGTACAACCTCACCGAGGAAGAAGCGTACCTGCGCCTGAGGAACGAGAGCCGGCGCCTCCGCCGCCCGATGGCGCAACTGGCGGAAGCCATCCTGCTCGCTGACAGCGTCGGCCGCGACTCCGGCTCCAGCGCCAACGCGCAGTAGGCACAACACTGTTCACTTAATTAGGATCCCATCGATGCGGGACAGGCCAGGAGACCAGGCCAGGAGACCTGTCTCTGCGTTAAGGCATATCGGAACGACAGGCCAACGACAGGTCAGGAGGCCTATCCCTGGAGTTTCTACACTTTTCAAGCCCGAAGGGCGAAAGATACTAGCCCACGGCGTGAGCCGTGTGGAATAGCGTGTCAGGGATAGCGAGCCCCGGAACGGGGCGAAAGGCTGGTCTCAGCCCCAGAGGTCGCGCACATCGTGTTGCTATGCCATGCTTCCTCAGGAATGTCAGGAATTCCTCTTGTGAACGACACCCGGCGATGGTGCTCTTGCTGCGCCGCGATGTAGTCCGTCACATCAGCCGCTCGGGAGCCACTCACGGTGAAGGCGCCGTATCCGGCCTGCCAGCCGAACCGCTTGTGCTCAGGAAACTGTTCGTGTGCCCAGCGAACACCCTTTCGTTCTCTGGCAATGCCGGCCATGTAGGGAACAGGCGGGCGGCAAGCTCTGGTGACAGGTCAGAGGCGCGGTCCTTCGTGGAAGAGGTGACGTGAACGAGCAGGGAAGCGAAGCTGTGTGGCATAAACTTACGCCCCGTTACGGGGCTAGGTGGCCGACCGATGTGTTCCCAACGGCTTGCGCCGTGGGCTATGGTCTTTCGCCCTTCGGGCTCGGTGGCATCGGAAGTGTATCTTTACGGGCTCTGGCGGACGACTCCAAGATAGTGGACCGCGAGGAGCAGAGTTCCCACCAAGAATGTAAAGAGTCCAGCGACGGCCAGGAGGCCTGTCCCACTGAATGCCTGTCCCACTTCGAAGTTCGCTTAAGTGAGCAGTATTGGGGCCAGGTCAGGTCCCTGGCTTTACGAATCTTTACAGAACGCCGCGGCACTAACCGTCTGACATAGTGGAAACACGAAACCCGGAGACAGTGGTGTCTGTCCAAAGACCATCGGAGGCGGGCCGCGGAGTGCACCGGCTACGGCGCGCTGGTTTCACGCCCTCGCGCCGGTTCGGGAGGCAGGGCGGATGACGATGTCCCACGAGGCCGCCAGGAGGTCGGCAATTCTATGATGCGCTTCGGGTTCCTTGTAGTGATCGCCGGGACGCTGGGCGCGCTGTCGCTCGAGGCCGAGGACGTCGTGTACCGAAGCGATGTGTCGCTGGTGCGGGTGGACGCGCAGGTAGTGGACCACGGCAATCGAGCCATTTCCGGTCTTCACGCCGAGGATTTCATTCTGCGCGAGGAGGGGCGGCAGCGCGACATTCGCAATTTCGTGCGCGAGTCGATGCCCGTTGACGTGCTGCTGCTGTTCGACGTGAGCCGCAGCATGAGGCCGCACGTCGAGCGGATCGCTTCGGCTGCCCACACCGCTCTCGGAGTGCTGGGCGACCAGGACCGGGTCGGAATCATGGTATTCGACCGCTCGTCACGCCTGCGGCTGCCCTTCCAGACCGACCGCCAGAAGGTGGAGCGCGAGTTGGACGCGATGTTGAAGCACGAGAGCTTCAACGGAGGCACCGACATCACGCGGGGGCTTCTCGACGCGGCGGCGTATGTGGGACGGGAAGGCCGGCGGGACGCCCGGCGGGCCATTGTGGTTGTGACCGACGACGAGACGGAGCGGGACCGTGATGAAGCGGCGGTAAACCGTGCGCTCACGAGGGCAGACGCCGTGCTGAGCGCACTCATTGCGCCCGATGCCATGCGGTACGGCCGCACTCGACCCGACGACCCCAGCGGCTCCCGCGGAGGCGGGTATCCTGGCGGCGGAGGCGGATATCCTGGCGGCGGTGGAAATGTCGGGATGGGAGGGCCGCTGGGAGGAATCATCCTCGGGCGGCGCGGAGGGAACGGCGGGCGTCCGCCGTATGGGGGGCGCGGCGGTTCCTATCCATCGCATACGCAATCGGCCGGCACTGCGGAGATTGCCCGGCAATCCGGAGGAGACAGCATGGGTGTGGATGACGCTTCCGCGCTCGAGGACACGCTGGCTCGCATCCGGCAACGCTACGCGTTGTACTTCTACCTTCCCCAAGGAGTGAAGGCGGGCGAGGAACGGAACATCGACGTGCAGCTTGCAGATGGGACGCAACGCCGTTATCCGGATGCGACATTGCGGTACAGGCGCGTGTACATGGCTCCGGACCGGGCACCTTCAGGCGCACCGGAAACGACGGTGGTTACGGCGGGATCGGGCAGGCAGGCAACCAGCGGCAACACCGAGGAAGTTGGCGGCAGCCGGACGGCCTCGGGCGGCAGCTCCGCCGATTCGGCAGCTCCTACGCTGAGGCGTCGCCGGGCGGTGAACGAGCCCACAGGCTCGGCCGGGCCCGCCAGCGGTTCAGATGGCGGATGGCGGCCGGCGGACAGCGCTCCGGCAGCCAACACCGCGGCTGACACCACGACCGCTGAGGCGGCGAAGCCGGCGAGGACCGCGCCGAAGAGCGATGCGGCGAAGTCCTCTGATCCGCCGCCGGACCAGGGAGGCTGGCGGCGCGTGGACGAATCGGATTCGCAGGGTGACGGGGGGAAGAAACCGCCGCAGTAGTGATGCCCGAATCCGCTTTCAGCACCCTTGACGCGGCGCAAGGCCACGAATCATTGAACCAGAAAACGTCCCTACGGTCGAACGAAGAATCAATGACGTACGAACGTTTGGTGACGTTTTCTGGAGAGCCTGCCGCCGGTTCGGAAGCGCAAATGTTTAGAAGTTGGCGATCGAGGCGAACGAAGCCGGGTCGAGGCTGGCGCCGCCGACGAGCACGCCGTCGATGTCGTCCTTCGCCATTAGAATCTTCGTATTGTCCGGCTTCACGCTGCCGCCGTAAAGGATCCGTAGGCTGCCGGCCGCGCCGGCGCCGAACAACGAGGCCGCCTGCGAGCGAATGAACGCGTGCGCATCGGCGGCGATCTCCGGAGTCGCAGTCTTGCCCGTCCCGATGGCCCATACAGGCTCGTACGCGATGGCGATCGCCGCGAACTGCTCCGGCGAGAGCCGCGCGATGCCGCCGCCGAACTGAGCAGCGAGGACGGCTTCGGTCCTGCCGCTCTCGCGTTCTTCGAGGCGCTCGCCGACACAGACGATCGGCTTCAGACCCGCCGCAAGAGCGGCCACGGTCTTCATGCATACCGTCTCGTCGGTTTCACCGAAGTACTGGCGCCGTTCGCTGTGGCCGATGATGACCCACCTGGCGCCGGCGGCGGCGAGCATCGGGGCCGAGATCTCGCCCGTGAAGGCGCCCTCGTTCTTCCAGTACAGGTTCTGGCCACCGATCTCGATGCGGCTGCCCTCAACGGCCTTTGCCGCCGCGGGGATATTCACGAAGGTGGGGCAGATAACTATTTCGCGGCCTTCGGTGTTTTCCACGAGCGGCCGGAATTTCTCGAAGAAAGCGCAGGTTTCCGGGGCCGTTTTGTACATTTTCCAGTTGCCCGCCATCAGTGGTGTTCTCATAGGATCGCGTCTAAGAAACTACTTCCTTTCTCGAGTTTGGCATCGAAGTTGTGCGCTACGGTCTGGCCGATGTCAGCCAGGGTGGTGCGAATACCCAGGTTCGTGCCCCTTCTGACCTCGGGGCCGAACGCGAGAAGCGGCACGTACTCGCGGGTGTGATCCGTTCCCGGCGTGGTGGGATCGTTCCCGTGGTCCGCGGTGATGATCGCGAGGTCATCGGGACGGAGCGCGGCGCGGAGCATGGGAATCCAGGCGTCGGCGGCTTCGAGCGCCGCGGCGTATCCCTCCACGTCGTTGCGATGGCCATACAGCATGTCGAAATCGACCAGATTGGTGAAGATGAGCCCGGCGTCCCCGGAACTCATCGCCTCGAGCGTGCTCGCCATTCCCTCTGCGTTGTCCCTGGTCTTGATCGAACGCGTGATGCCCCGGCCGAGGAAGATGTCGCGAATCTTACCGACGGAGCAGACCGGCACCTGGAGCGCAGCGAGGCAATCGAGCAGCATGCCTCGAGGCGGCGGCACGGCGTAGTCGTGGCGCGCGGCGCCGTCGCGGCGAAAGGAGCCAGGCGTTCCGAGAAATGGACGCGCGATCACGCGGCCGACCTCGTGCGGGCCGCGAAGGATTTCGCGCGCGATCACGCAGATGCGGTACAGCTCCGGCAGGGGAATGACGTCCTCGTGGGCGGCCACCTGAAACACGCTGTCCGCGGACGTGTAGACGATCGGCGAGCCTGTCCGTATATGCCCGGCCCCGAGCCGTTCGATGATCTCCGTGCCGGAGGCGGTGCAGTTGCCGAGCGCTTTCCGGCCGATGCGCCGCTCGAATTCGCCCAGCACCTCGGGCGGGAATCCGCGCGGATAGAGCGGAAAGGGCCGGGGCAGGTGAATGCCGGCGATTTCCCAGTGGCCGGTGGTGGTGTCCTTGCCGGGAGAGGCAAGGGCGCAGCGGCCATAAGAGCCGAGCGGCGCAGCGGCAGGCTCCAACCCGGGAATGGGCCGGATGTTGGCGAGGCCGAGCGCGCACAGGTTGGGCAGGCGCAGCGGACGCTTGCGCGCGATGTTTCCGAGCGTGTCGCTGCCCGTGTCGCCGTAGCAGGCGGCATCGGGCATCTCGCCGATTCCGACGCTGTCGAACACGACCAGAATGACGCGGCGGAACCTCACGCGACGCCCTCCTCAGGGGCCGGCGGTGAAGGGTTCGGGCGATTCATTGCGCCAACGCCTGGCCGATCCGTCCGATGAGCTGTTCCACGAACCGCTGCGGCAGGAAGCCGTTCATGCGGCTCTCAATTGCTCCGCGACGGTTGATGAGGATTGAGGTCGGGATCGAGCTGATCTGAAGGGCGGCGGAGAGACCGTCCTCGAAGTACACCTTGCGGTCCCAGTGGTTCTCGGCGAGGAAGTCGGGGACCACGTCACGGTCCTCGTCGGTGTTGACGGAAAGAAAAACGACGTCCGCGCGATCCTTGAATTTCGCCTTCACCTGCTCGTAAAGCCCGTGCTGGATGCGGCACGGCCCGCACCAGGTTGCCCAGAAATCCATGACCACCACTTTGCCCTTGAGCGAGGCGAGGGGGAGCTTGCCGCCGTCCAACCCGGTGAGGGTGAACTCCATGGGATCGGTGAGCCGGGCATTGGGATCGAGGGCCTTCAATTTCAGCTCACGCTCGCGAATGAGCTGCGTCGTGCGGTCGTAGGCTTCGAGGATGACGTCGCCGAGACCGGTCTCGGACCCCTTGAGCGCGCGATACAGTTCTCCCATCCGGGCGCGATCGCCTGCGCGGTCCGCATCGCGGTTGCGCGGGTCGGGCATCGTAAATGCTTCGGCGAAATACCGGATGGCTTCCTGCTGGTTGCCGGACCTGACGAGTGAGCGGGCGATCTCACGCGCCCCCTCGGCAGAGGGGCAGGCGTCGTAGCTCTTGCGGGCAAGCTCCAGAGCCTCGGGCCGGCCGAGAAGACCCGCGGCGCGCGCCTCCATAACGTAAGCGCGAGCGTAGGCGCGGTCGACGTCCTCACGCCAGTGCGCCAGTGATGCGTGCCCGGGGGCCGGACTTTTCTCGAACTCGCGCACGGCATCCTCATACCGGTGCGCGTACTCGAAGGCCTTCGAATAATTCGCGGGCTCTGCGCTCGAGAGCAGCGTGCGCGTGACTGCTTCGAGTGTCTTGAGCTCCACCGACTCGCGGTTGAGCACGCGCCGGCCGTAGTCGATGGTGCGCTTCTCGTCCTTGGCTTCGATGGCGGACTTGAGGATGGCGCGCTCGATCTCGGGGCGGCGGCTTGTGTCGGAAAACCTGGCCAGGTGGCGCTCGAGGGCGCGAATGAAGTCCACCTCGCTCGATCCGGCCTCGGCGAGCAACTCGCGCAGGCTCTCCTCTTCATCCGGTTTGGCAGGTTTGGGCTTGTCGGAAGCGAAGCACTGAGCCGCCGAGAGCGCCACGAGGAGCGCCAGAACCGAGGCGACCTCCGCCGGACGGCTGCCCATCACTGGGATCCCGCCGGCTTCGGATTGCGAAATGCTTCGGCGAGGCTGGCGGCGCGCTCCCGCGCCATGTGGAGGTACGACTCGTTCTTCGCGATGCGGTCGAGCAACGGCAGGAATTGCGTCGTCGCGACCAGCCGGTTCCGTTCGTACCCGACGGACAACTGCAGCAGCGCCTGGTTGACGCCAAGGCGGTCGAACTTAGCCGTGCGCCCGAGCATGATCAGGTATCCTTCGGTTTCGGAGATCTTCTCGAACCAATCCCAGAGCTGCTGCGCCGCGGGATCCTGCGAATAATTGAACTGGACCTCGTGCTTTTCGCTGCCGTCTTCCCAGCAAAAGGTCTTGGCGCCCGTGAACGCCACCTTGAGATTCGACTCGAGCGGGCGGTTGAAGTTCCCCAGCTTACCTGCGAGGGCGAAGATCTCCGCGGCCTCATGTTCGGCGAGCTGGAACTGAAGCGGGCTGTCGTCGTCCGGCGCCTCTTTGTAGATCGCGTGGCCCTCGCGGTCCACGGAGATCTCCACATATTCAGGCACGCTGCGAGGGAACTTCTTGGAGAAAGTGACCTTCGGGACCGTCGCGGATGAGGCGGCCAGCAGAGCAACCGGAACCAAGGCGAAACCGAAGATCCTCATCGCGGCGCCTCGAAAGATCGCGGCGCCTCGAAAGCAGCGCTGGTGGCGTGGCAGATCGCCACGGCGAGCGCGTCCGCGGCATCCTCGGATTCGACCTCGGAATCCAGGTGCAAAAGCGACTTCACCATCATCTGAACCTGCCGTTTCTCCGCGCGGCCGTACCCGGCGACGCTCATCTTGACGGCAAGTGCCGAATACTCTCCCAACTCGAGCCCCCCTTCGGCGACGGTCAGCAGAGCGACTCCACGGACCTGGGCGAGTTTGAGGGCTGACCTGGCGTTATTCGCAAGGAAGACCTCCTCGACGGCAGCCGCCTGGGGCCGGTACTCCCCGATCAGCGCCCTGAGGCGGCCGGCGATTCCGGCCAGCCGCAGATGCATCGGTTCCCGGGCGCTCGTCTTGATGACCCCGGTCACGACGATGCGGTGGGTCCGCCCGTCGCTGTCAATTATCCCGTACCCGGTCCTCTCCGTGCCGCAATCGATGCCGAGGACGCGCATCCACGGCCCCGCGTCTATTGCGCGAGCGTCTCCATGACGCTCTCGTCGATGTCGAAGTTAGCGTAGACGTTCTGCACGTCGTCGTGCTCTTCGAGCGCCTCGCTCAGTTTCAGCATCGTGGCGGCATCTTTGCCTTCGAGTTTCACGAGGAGGATGGGCAGCATGGCAATCTGCGCCTCGGTAGTCTCGAGATGGGCGTTGTGAATGGCGGTGAGGACCGCCTCGTGCGCTTCGGGAGAAGAGATGACCTCCCAGTGCGCGCCGTCGTTCCGGATGTCCTCGGCGCCCGCATCGAGAACGATGTTCATCAAGCGCTCTTCGTCGGTTTTCTCAAGCGGGATGAGGACCTGGCTCTTGCGCTCAAACAGGCGCGCCACACTGTTCTGCTCGCCGAGCTTGCCACCGAACTTGGTGAAAAGGTGCCGAATTTCGCTCACCGTGCGATTCCGGTTATCGGTGGCTACGGAGACCAGGACGGCGGTGCCGCCGGGCCCGTACCCTTCGAACATCACTTCTTCGATTTGGCCGCCTTCCAGTTCGCCGGTGCCTCGCTGGATGGCGCGCTTAATGTTGTCCGCCGGCATGGAGACCGCCTTAGCTGCCAGGATGGCGGTGCGCAACCGGGGATTTGCATCAGGATCGCCGCCGTTGCGGGCGGCGATCGAGATTTCCTTGATGATGCGCGTGAAGCTCTTCCCGCGCTTGGCGTCCAGGGCGGCCTTCTTGTGCTTGATAGTCGCCCACTTTGAATGGCCTGACATGCGGACCTCTTCCGGTAGGAAACGAAGTTGTCGGGAAACCCAAGACCGAGGATATCAGAAGAAGTACCGAGTCTCAACTGAATGAGCGACTTCCGGGCGGCGGGCACCGGCACCTCGCCGGAGTCGCTACGGCTCCCGCGCTCTCGGACAGCCATCCCTAGGCGGCCATCCCTAAGCGGTTGCCACTGCATGGCTTTCAGGGTATGCTCGACAAGAGCCAAGTCACTGGACATCGACATCGAATGGATGGGAAAACCGAAGAATACTATCGCGTTCTGAATCTGGGGCCCTCCGCGACTCCCGAGGAGATTACCCAGGCGTATCAGGACCTGATCCGTGTCTGGGACCCGGAACGGTTCACGAACTCCCCGCGGCTTGAAATGATGGCCGAGGAAAAGCTGAAGGAGCTCATCGAAGCATATCGCGCCCTCACGGCATCCGGGAACGCGGAGCCCGCGGCGCCCGCCGCCGCACCCGAAAGCATGCCGTCCGGGTCGACCGTCCCAGGCTCACCGGAGTCGCAGGCTTCTCCCGATCCTTTTGCCTCCCCGCGGCCTTTTTTTACACCTGGCTGGGCCGAGACTCCCGCGGAGCCACCATCGATCCCCGCGGCGCTCAGCGTCCTGCTACCCGAAAGGCCGAAACCGGCGGGGCGCGCTCCGGAAGAGAGGCTCGAGCGGGGACCGGCGAGCTTCCTCCGAATGCCGGCCGGCTCGCAACCGGAGGTCGGGATTCGATCCTTTCCCTCGCCTGCGTCAGGAACGGTGGCCGCAGCTCCCAAGCCGGCGGGACCGGAAGTTCCCAAAGCGCCCGCGCCTTCTCCGGTGAGCGCGTGGGAACGCCTCATCGCCAAAAAAGAAGTTCACTATGTGGCGGCCGGAGCCGCTGCGTTCGCGTTCCTCGCCGGGGCCATGCTGCTTTACGACGATTTTACGAAGGCTCCCGCAAAGCCGAAGGCGCCGCCGCCCGGGCTTTACTCGGCTGAGGTCTCAAAGGCCCTCCCGGCCGAGGCGCCGCCGCCCGCGCCGAAGATATCTCGGAGAGCCGCGCCCGAACGCGAGGCGGTGCATGCGCCCATGCCGACCGGGACAGAGTTGATGGAACCGGCCGGGCGCGCCGGGGCGGGCAAGCTCCGCATCTCGAACCGCAGCGGGCAGGATGCCGTGGCGCGACTGGCCAGCCAGGCCGCTCCGGAATCCCCGCTTCGCCTGGTCTATGTACAGCCCGGGACCGATGTTACCATCGGCAGCATCGGCCTGGGTGTCTACCTGGTGAGTTTCAGTCTGGGGCCGGTACCCGCATCGGGCAGACCCCGTTCCTTCGGCGCGCCGCACGGGCCGTTCCAGTTCCTGCAGATCGAATCCGTGAACGGGACCCAGTCGGACGAGTACCAGATCGTACTGAAACCGCAAAACTAGAGGGACTATTGCGGTGAGTTCCCGTCGAGACTATAGTTGAGCGGAGCACATGCGGCGCCGCGGGGCGCTGCGTGCGCACATGAGATGGCAGATCGCAGCAAACGGTATTTCCGAGTTCTGAGCCTGCCCGAAAACGCCTCCCCCGAGGAGATTCTTCAGCGCTACAAAGATCTTGTCCGTGTCTGGCACCCGGACCGTTTCCAAAACGATTCGCACCTCAGGCTCGTAGCGGAAGAGCGGCTGAAGGAGATCAATGAGGCGTTCGCCGCGTTGAAAGGACGATGCGGCGCCACCGAACAGGCGGCGCGCCCGGCCGGCGCGCGCAGCAGCACAGCGGCGCCGGGCACAACCGCAACCGCCCCGGGATCGTCCGCAAGCCAGCATGCGCGGTATGAAACCCATGCGGAAACGCGGCATCAGAGCGGACCCACAGAACGGGACCGGTGGCGCCGGCGCAGGATGAGCTTGGTCCCCAGGCGATTTGCCGCGTCCGCCGCGACGGTAGCTGCGGCAATCGTCGCGAGCGGGTTATTCATTGGAGGTGCCGAGGATTTCTTCCGGCGTCTAAAGCCACCTGTCGAGAGGCTGGTTTCGCTTGGGGGCACCGGAACTGCAGGACTAGGCCGGGGCGGTTCGGTGTCCGCCCTGCCGGATGTCGGCGCGAGCATAGGAGACCTCGTGCGCCGCATCGTGCCCGAGGGCGAACCCGCCCGCGCCTCAAGTCCGCGCCCAAGCGAGCCAGCCCCGGAGAGGGTCGAGACACCCAAGCGGCAGCGCCAGGCACGCGGCGGATACGCCGGACCTCCCCGCCCGCTAACGGTGCGGATTTGATGCCGGTGCGCGGCCGCTATGGACGGGGCAGGCTAAAGGTGGTGAACCGGAGCGCTGAAGAGGCAGTCGCAATGCTCGCCAGATCCGATGCGCCGTCGACCGCGCTGCGTCTCGTCTACATCCAGCCGCACACGGAAGCCTACATCGAGGGAATTGCGCCGGGGGTGTTCATCGTGAGCTTCAGTTTCGGCGCGCTCACGGACAAACACCGGGTGTCTACAAAAGCGGTGGGCCCGCTGCAGTTCGTCGAAGTGCAGTCAGTAGACGGCTATCACGCCGACCAGTACGAGATCAGACTCCAGCCTGAGGGGTGAGTTGTAGCGGCAGAGTAGGAGGCGATGGGGAGCGAACCGCCCGGCCCCCATCAGAAGACCGCAGCTACACCACCTGTTCTTTGACGGGATCCCAGCGCACCTGTTTCTTCCGGCGGTATGCCTCCACCGCCATCGCGATCGCTACCGCTTCTTCGAACGCGCGGTCCACACCGCAGCGCGGCGTCTTGCGGGTCCGCACGCAATCGATGAAATCGGCCATGTGGCTGGTGACGCGGACCTCACCGGGCTTCATGACGTAATCGGGAGCTACCAGCTCATCCGGTGTCAATCCGAGTTCCGGGTTCGCCGCAAACCGCTTGCGCGCGTCCCCGAGCCGGTCGGCAAAGCCGGGCTTCCACTCCGCTTCGTACGTACGGCAGAAATTCGGGGCCACCTCCAACGTTTTCTCCCGGCCGATGTACTGCGCCACCTCGCCCTGGTGCCGGTTGTGGAACACGCACTCGAAGGTGTAGGCCATTCCTTTCTTCGGATAGTCGAACAGCACGTGCCACTGGTCCGGTACGTCGCGATCGTCCTTCCAGAAATACTTGTCGCCCTGAACCAGAGCGGTTTCGGGGATGCCCATGCCGGCCACCATGTTCACGGAATCCCAAAGGTGGCTCATCAGGTCGCCCGCGATGCCCGAACCGTACTCCCACCAGTTCCGCCAGCGGAAGAAGCGCTCCGGGTCGAACGGACGGTTCTTCACCTGTGCGTTAGCGAGGAAGCGATTCCAGTCGATATTCTCCGGGGTCGCCTCCTTGGGGAGCTCGTTGATGTCGTACCGCGTGTAGAACTTCCACTCGGGGTACGCGTTGGTGCGATCGATATAGGTGCGAACAAGCGGCACTTTCCCGAGCTGGCCGGACTGGAAGATCTCCTTGGCCTTGGTGAAAGTGGGCATGCTGTTGTAGTTGTGGCCGAGCTGGAGGACGGCGTTGTTGGCCTTGACCGCCTTCCGCATTGCCTTGGCTTCCTTCAGCGTCCGGCACCAGCCCTTTTCGCAGTAGACGTCCTTCTTTGCTTCAGCCGCGCGCTCGGTCATGACGGCGTGCCAGAAATCCGGCGTCGCGATGAGAACGGCGTCCACGTCCTTGTCGGTGACCGCCGCCTCCCACTCATGAACCTCCCGAACGTTAGGGTTCTTCGTGGCAGCCTTGGCGCGCGCCGAATTCGGCTTGTACAGATCGCAGATGACACGAATTTCGGTATTCGGCACCCGCTGGGCCTCGCCGAGCAGGTATTCGCCGCGCGTGCCTACGCCCACGCAGGCGATGCCGATGGTGTCGTTCGGGCTCTTTTGCGCCAGAATTGTGGGCGCCCCCGCCAGAGCCAAGCCGAGCCCGGCGCCGGCGCTCTTCAGAAATTCTCTTCTCTCCAAGGTTCACCTCTCCGTTGTGCAAGGGGACGGAGCTCGTCCCCCGCCAGATTCACGCCTGCCGAGCCTGCGCTCTCGTCCGCGCAATGCCTGCCTCGGCCATCAGCCGGTCCGTTTCACGATAAGCTTCCGTCACCCAGTCCACGATCTTCCCGGGCTGGGGCGAATACTCGAGTTCAATCGACAGCGTTCCGTCGAAGCCGGTTTCCTTCACCGCGCGAAGGTAGGGCAGGAAGTCAACGACGCCCCGGCCGGGCGGCAAATCGCCGTGAACCGTGCCGTCGCAGTCGGAGAAATGGATATGCGCGATGCGATCCTTGAGGCCGGCAATCGCGGAAGCCGGAGTGCCCGCCAGCGAAAGGTGCGAGATATCGAGGTTCGCTTTCACTGCGGGACAGTCCACGTCCTCGACGAACTTCTTCATCTTGTCCAGCGTGTTCACGATGGAGAGCTTGAACGGTTCCAGTTCGAGAGCGATCTCCACGCCGAGGCTTGCGGCATAGTTGCCGAGCAACCGGACCTGCTCCACCGCCCACGCCCACTGGTCCGCCGGCTTGATCACCTCCTGCTGCCAGATGTACTCCCCGAGCACCAGCAGCAGGTTCTTCGCCTCCAATTCGTACACGAAGTCCAGGTAGGCTTCGATGCGGTCGGCGTGGAACTGCCGCACCACCTGGTTGAAGTCGGCGATGCCGAGTGCAACGCAGCAGACGGAGATGATCGGCAGTTCCTGCTCGCGGCACACGTCTTTGATGAGCTTGCGCTCTTTGATGTCGATTTCGAGCGGGTCGGCGAAGATGTCGATCGTGTCGAAACCGATCTCCCGGGTATTGCGAATGCCCTCGGCCGTGCCAACCGCGGTGCCGGCCCAGGCCGAATTGATCAGTCCTAGATTCATGAGTTCTCCTCTCGGGTGCGGGCCGGCGCCGCCGCTCGGCGGAACGCGCGCCGCGCTCCCCCGGTCAGTTCTGGTAAATCTCCTTGATCCGCACCGGCCGGTGCTCGTCGATCGACCGGTAGCAAGCATCGACGAGCGCCATGGTCCGGAGGTTGTCCTTCGCGCTGACTGCCGGCTCGGCGCCTGTTGCGACGGCATCGAGCAGCATGCCCATCGTGCCCTCGAACGCGTCGGGAAACCACACTTCTTTCCAGCGCGGCGCGAACCACACTCCCGGCTCGCGCTTGGTGGTGAAGTCGATCGTGCTCGGCTGCGCGTTCGGATACGCCGGCCATCCGATGGTGCCCTGCGCCATTCCCTCGGTTCCCTCGACACGCCACTTGATATATGTGTCGGGCGCGCCGCCTTCACGGGCAGGCCCCGCCCACACGTCATCCCATCCGGCCGCGCGGAATCCGTTCGCGTACTCGAGAACGTAGAGGCAGATGCCGTCGCGGTGCGGGAAGGTGGTGCGCGGATCGGTGCGCGCGCTCACATAAACGCTTTCGGGGTCGCCGAACAGGAACCGGAACACGTCGAGGTGGTGAATCCCCATATTGAGCAGTTCGAGGCGGCCGTACTGCTCGAGGAAAACCTGCCAGTGCGGGATGGCGCGCATCTCGATGGTGGCCAGCACCGGTTCGCCCAGCCATCCGCGGGCGAGCAACGTTTTCAGGGCGCGCATGGATTGGTCGTAGCGCATGTTCTGGTTCACGCCGAGCGTGACGCCGGCGTTGGCGGCAAGGCACACGACCTCGTTCGCGTCCGCGCAATTCATGGCGAGCGGCTTCTGCGCCAGAATGCCCCTGATCCGCGGCGCGTGCCTGACCGCCTCGCGCACGACGTCGATCTGCACGTGCGGCGGCACCGCGATATCGACGATCTCCACTTCGGGGTCGGCCAGCAACTGCGCGTATGTGTCATAGGCTTTCGGCACACCGCGAAGAGCCGCGACGGCGCGGGCCTGCTCCGGCACGTCACAGGCGATCGCCCGCACGTTGTAGCCCGCGTGCCCGTAGGCCACCAACTGTATGTCGCGAACGATAAAACCGGCTCCCACCACGCCGATGCCGTAGTCCTTGCGGACCGGCGGCGGAGCGATGTGTTCAAGATTCAGATCAAGGCTCACGGATAGACTTCCTCCTCCACTGCCCGCGGCGGCACTCCGGTCGAACATTTTCTCCATCGCGCTTCCCGCGAGGCGCCCGGCGGGACCCTGCGGCAAGCGCCGCGCTCTGATGCCGGCCGCCCGCCCGCCGCGCGCCGGAAAGCCGGTCCGGAGCCGCGTGTCCGTTTCGAGCGGCTATCATTCTATCAGGGCGCCTGATGAGCCATGAAACGACGCAGGTTCGATACACCCCGCACACCGTTGGAGCGCGACCCGCCGCCCCCAGCGCCGTTCGAGACGGAGCCGGGATGGTGAGATTTGCGCGGGCCGCGAGGCACAGCGCATGAATCCGGGTCCCAGGGAGGAATACGAAGCCAGGCTCCGGCGCCGGCTCGAAGAGGCCGAGCGCGCCGGACAACACCACATTGCCATCGGAAACGCCAGGCTGGTTGTAGTCATTGCGGGAGTTATTCTGGTGTGGCTCGCCGTTGCCCGCCACATTGTTGCTGTGTGGTGGCTCGGCGCGCCGGCCGCCATCTTCGCCGCGCTCGCCATCGTGCATGCTCGCATCCTCCGGAGGCAAGCGCGGGCAAAACGTGCGGTGCGGTTCTACGAAAAGGGCCTCTCCCGGCTTGACGGCAAGTGGGCCGGCGAGGGCGAGGACGGCAGCCGGTTCGACGATCCGGCGCACCCCTACGCCGACGATCTGGACCTGTTCGGGAAGGGCTCCCTGTTCGAACTGCTCTCGACGGCGCGCCTGCGGACCGGGGAGGAAACGCTGGCGGATTGGCTGCTGCGGCCGTCTTCCGCCGAGGTTGTACGTGCGCGCCACAGCGCGATCGAGGAACTGCGCCCGCGGCTAGCGTTGCGCGAAGACATGGCCCTGCTTGGTGAGGATCTGCGGTCGGGCATTCAGCCGGCGCTGCTGGTGAAGTGGGCCGAGCGGCCCCTGGTGTTCCGCGGGGCGGGACTTCGGATCACCGCGAGCGTGCTCGCCCTCCTGGCCGTGGCGGCGGTTGCCGTGTGGGCGGTGGCGGGCGTCCCCGAGTTTTTTCTCGGTGTGCTCGTTGCCGAATACGCCTTCGCGCTGCGCCTCCGCAGCCGTGTGAAGCAGGTGCTGGAAACGGTTGGCGAACCCGCCTACGGCCTGGCGCTGTTTGCCGAGGTTCTGGCGCGGATAGAGCGCGAACCTCTCGCCAGTCCGCGTTTAAGGGAACTCCGCGGATCGCTCGACACCGCGGGCCTGCCCCCGTCGCGGCGAATCGCGCGACTCAACCGCCTCATGGAGCTGGTCGATTCGGGCGAGCACCTCCTGGTGAAGCGCATCATCGGCCCGCCGCTCGTCTATCACGCCCAACTCGCATTCGCAATCGAGGCGTGGCGAGCGAGGTGCGGCCTGCGCGTGCGGCAATGGCTCGCCGCGGCGGGCGAGTTCGAGGCGCTGCTCTCGCTCGCCGGCTACTCCTTCGAACACCCGGACGATGTTTTCCCGGAGTTCGTCGAGCCTGCCTGTTTCGAGGGCGAAGGCCTGGCCCACCCTTTTCTGCCGGAAGACCGCGCCGTGCGAAACGACGTCCGGCTCGGCGACCCGATTCGCGTGCTGGTTGTGAGCGGGTCCAATATGTCCGGCAAGAGCACACTGCTGCGCACAACGGGCATCAATGCAGTGCTCGCGATGGCAGGTGCGCCGGTTCGCGCGCGCAGGCTCAGGTTGTCTCAGCTTCGCGTCGGCGCTTCGATCCGTACGCTCGATTCTCTCCAGGGAGGGACGTCGCGCTTCTACGCCGAAATCAAGCGCATCCGAAGCATCATCGAGCTCGCGAAGGACGACGCGCCACTGTTGTTCCTCCTCGACGAGCTGCTGCAGGGCACGAATTCGCACGATCGCCGCATCGGCGCCGAGGCGGTGATCCGCGTCATGGTGGCACGCGGGGCAATCGGGTTGCTGACCACACACGACCTTGCCCTGGCGCACATTGCCGAGGTCCTCTCGCCGCAGGCGGCCAACGTCCATTTCGAAGATCACCTCGAGGGCGGCAGAATCACTTTCGATTACCGCCTGCGGGACGGCACTGTGCGGAAGAGCAACGCCCTCGAGCTTATGCGCTCCATCGGGCTTGAAGTCTGACGTTGCAGACGGCCCCGAACGTAGGCGCCCACCCCTGGAGTTTTCGTGCACGCCGCGCCCGCAAAATCAGCCTAGTTCCGCAAGCCCGCTAGTGCACTGCGGCGTTAATCATGGGCCTTAAGTGGGGCGGTCCCCCTGGACCGCGCCGGGTCCCCTGACCCGGCCAAACCCGACCTGGGGGTCGGGTTGCGGCTCAGGGGAGCCGCCCCACACAA
>Ga0209777_10000997_pt1 | contig 43227 bp, 37 predicted proteins | sample FrelakmetHBP12HB_FD_187147 | JGI IMG/M metagenome (GOLD analysis project Ga0209777, IMG submission 187147) | Freshwater lake sediment microbial communities from the University of Notre Dame, USA, for methane emissions studies -HBP12 HB (SPAdes)... | ecosystem: Environmental > Aquatic >...
AAAATGCTTATAGGACATTGCGGTATCTCCTGATAGATGTGATGTGTTAGCCCATTTCACACTATCGGATGTATCCGCAATGCCCTTCTCTTTATTTTAAGTGGTGCACTTTGAAGTTGAATTCGCCTTATCTCCCCGTGCCCGGATCATAATATCTGTGGTAATTATAATGCAGCCCTGTCTCCTCATCATAATACTGGCCCGGGAAGCGCAGGTTGTTCTCAACTGTTGAACCAAGCTCAACCGTGGCGCTGCCGAAGGCCGTGTACTGTGCGCTCCAGACCACCGTACCCGAGGCGGTGGTGAGCATTTGCGGCGTACCGAGGTGATCGTTCTGGTAGTAGTAGTAGTAATACGCCCCGCCCTGCTTCATCCACTGCGGATCGGTGGTAAAGGTGCTGCCCGGCTTGTAGCCGTAGGTCTTCTGCTGATTGCCGCCTTCATCATACTCGGCAATGAGGCCTTCATCGGAGTAGAAGTAATACGTGCTTTCGGTGAGCGCAGCCCACCCTACGGTTTTCTTCACCCTGCGGCCGAAGGGGTCGGGTTTAAAACCCGCCCCTACATTAGTGACATTATTTTTTTTCACTTCAATAAGCCGGTTCTCAACATCGTACTCATACTGAGCAGTTTTATTAGTCGAAATAATTGTAATACTCAATGCCCAGATGCGTAATAAGCTCCTCGCCGATGATGTAGCGAAGCGTATTCTTTAATTTTGTAAGCTGTATGAACAGGTCATGCTCGGGGTAGACAGATTCCGCGGTCATGGGCGACTTGAAATAAAACGACAGCCATTCCTGAATGCCGGGCATGCCGGCACGGGATGCAAGGTCGGCAAACAGCACGAGATCGAGCACCACCGGGGCTGCAAGGATTGAGTCGCGGCAGAGAAAATTAATCTTTATCTGCATTTTGCGGCCCATCCAGCCGAAGATGTCGATATTGTCCCACCCCTCCTTGTCATCGCCCCGGGGCGGATAGTAGTTGATGCGGACCATATGCGATATCTTGCCGTACAGGTCCGGATACAGGTCGGGCTGCAGTATCGTATCGAGCACGGAGAGCTTTGATACCTCTTTGCTTTTAAAAGATCCCGGGTCTTCAAGAACCTCACCGTCGCGGTTGCCCAGAAGGTTGGTGGAAAACCAGCCGTCTATGCCGAGCATGCGGGCCTTCAGGCCGGGGGCGATCATGGTTTTCATGAGCGTCTGGCCGGTTTTGTAATCCTTGCCCGCAATGGGCACGCCCTGCGCGCGGGCAAGCTCTGTAAGGGCCGGTATATCGGTACACAGATGGGGCGAGCCATTAATATAAGGAATGCCCATTTTAATGGCTGTATAGGCATAGACCATGCTGGGGGCTATGTGCTCATCATTTTTTTTCAGGCCCGCTTCAAAGGCCTCAATTGACTGATGAACCGCCGAGGGCTCCATATACACTTCAGTTGAGCCGCACCAGATCATGACCATGCGGCTCACCTTATTACCGGCGGCAAATTTTTGTATGTCGTCCTTGAGCATCAAATGCTTGTCCCACCAGGTTGCGGCGGTCTTGACATTGGGCCCGTCGAGCTTTTTCACATAGCGGCGGTCGAACACAGCCGGCATGGGCTTAATGCCGGCAAGAAAATCCTTCACCGGCCCGAGCTGCTCCGGCGTCAGTACGCCGGCATGCTGAGCAGCTTCATAGCAGTTGTCGGGGAATATGTCCCAGCCGGCGCAGACAATATCGGAAAGTTGCGCAAGCGGCACAATATCTTTAATCAGGGGCTGGCGGTTTTCATCACGGCGCCCCAGGCGGATATGGCCCATCTGCGTCAGCGATCCGAAAGCCGGATACAGGCCCCGGCGTATCGATTCAAGCCCTGCAAGAAATGTAGTTGTAACCGCGCCCATGCCGGGTATGAGCACGCCGAGCTTTCCCTTTGGTTCCGCAATCGCAATCTTCTTTCTGTCCATCACCATCTCCTGAGTAATCGAATGTTTACATGAATGCACGGCCGCACAGGCTACAGGCGGTCTATATACTCTTCGCCGATTCTGACAAAATCAACCCAGTGCCGCATGGGATAGGCATGATGCTGGGTCTGATTTTTAATGCTTTTCCACAGGCACGCGACAAGCCAGCGCCTGCAGTCGGTGGGGCTGCCAAGCAGCGCGGCAAGCCGGTCTGCCAGCTCCTGGTCTTCCGGGTCAAGCGGGGTGCCGCGCCAGTAATGCTCAAGTGCGTCAAGGTAGGAGCGCGTAATTTTGCGCCTGCCGCTGATAGCCCCTTCCTTGCGCGGCAGATTTCCGCGCCACTTCATGCAGCCGATGCTGCTGATCAGTATGTCGATGCGCCGCACGAATTTGAAATGGCAGGCAGGCTCTGCCGACCCGCCCACATCGCAGATGAAATCGCGGGCGGCCCTGCCCAATTGCCGGTGAATTTCATTTTCAAGATGCGCCATGCGCTCCTGCCACGAACGCGGCAGCTCCTGCGGATGATGCGGCGCCAGGTGCGTGGCTTCCTCTTTTTCGTTCACGCCCCAGAACGTGCAGTTGATCGACCGCCGCGCAAGACCATAATAGGTCCTCTCGGCAAGCATGCTTTTGAGCGGGTCTTTTGCACCGAGAAAGCCGTACACTTTATCGACTGTTGCTTTGCCGCCGTTACCGTAGCCGGAAACATCCTGCGGGGCCGTGTCGTGAACCCAGCCCCTGAGCGCCTCGGCATAGTCGATAAGCTCCTGCCTGCGGCCGGGGCTGACCTGGTAGTGCAGGCGCAGGGCCGTGTGGGTGCTGCCGCCGATGATGGAGCATATTTCATGAACGCGCCCGGGATAATCGTAGCGCCATATGCAGCAGAAATCGGCTGCAATGCGGCGCTCAGCATCCTCGTGGCTCAGCTTCCCCAGCTTTGATTCTAGATCGTGAATTTCATCTAAATCCGGATCCGGGCCATAGCCCTGCCTGAGATTCACATCATGAAAATTTCCATTTTTTACCAGATGGCTGATAAGGCTCAGCGGTATGCCCTGCCTGCCCAGCGTCATGCCATGCGGTGAAAGCAGCATCTCTTCCATAGACAAGCCCCGAATCCGTAAAATCTTTTATTAAAAAAAATAATATGCTATATTTTTACAGCCTTTAAAGTCCCTTTATAAAAACAGGTTTATAGAAAAATGACAAGAAAATTTTTTTCAGCAGCGCTTTCCATACTCTGCTTTGTGCTGATCCTCTGCGCTCTTGCAGCCACATTCGGCATGCAGCTGCTGGGAGATTTGAAAACCTATGTTCAGATTTCGCTCAAGAATGTTGAAGAAACAACCGGATACCGCATAACTATTGATGATATCAGATGGGATATTTTTGAAGGCACCGGCATCAGGGTAGACAATCTTGTACTCTATGATGCAGCAGGCGCCACCCCCCTGTTTGACTGCCGCAAGGCCCATATAAAATTTGATATCCTGCCTCTTGTCAGAGCAAAACTCATCGTCTCAAGCATTACACTTGATAACCCCTGCATAACAATTCATCGCGACAGTACGGGCACGTGGACACTTCCCGCACTTGCTATTCCTGTAGAGACCGGCAGCATCAGCCGGCTTGACGCATTTTCCGACTTCTCAATCTCGCTGAAAAAATTTTATATAAACGGTGGAAGTATCCGTTTTGACGACAGGCTCCGCAATGTAGTGTTTGATCTTGACGATATTATGCTGCAGGTCCAGCGCGATAAGCGCGCCGGTGCCTTCGGGGTGAATATAACCGCACACCAGCCACCGGAAAAAGGCAGCTCTGCTGCGTTCAAAGGCGTATTTCAAGGCGTAGATGCCCAAGGCAGACCAGAGCGGCTCACCGGCAACGGAGAACTAACCCTTAAGTCGGCAAAACTGCTGCGCCTTGCATCCTATATCTACGACAATGAAACCTCTGTTGAGACGCAGTCGTCTGTCAATGCCGCTCTCACGGTGAAGATTGAGCCTGACTGGCATTTTTTTCTGAGCGGCGCCATTGACTCCGACAATATGTCTGCACCACTTCCCGGTGGAAAACTGCTGCCTTTGGGTAAAAGCAGCCTTGCATTTGCGGCCCAGGCAAGCACAGGGTTCCAGCAACTGGACAACTTCAAACTCACATTTGCCGATAATGCAACGCTTGCAGGAAAATGCTCACGTACCCGCATGGATGCAACAGCCGGCCATCTGGAGCTAAAATGTTCCTCGAACAAAATACCTGTTGCAAGCATTGCAAAGCTTGCCGCCACATTTGACGGCCTGCCTGCGCAGGTGCAAACCATTCTTGCAAAAACACCCGGTGGCGAGTTGGTGATACATGACATGCATGTTCTGGCCAGTATGGGGCAGGGGCCTTCGGCGGCGGCTGTACAGCTAACCGGTAATGTGCAGCTCTATGATGTGGTATCCAATTTTCAATCCCAGCTGCCGCCTCTGCATATCTCCCAAGCAATGCTTGATCTACAGGATAATGAAACCCTTGAGGCCAGTATTGCGGCACAGTGGCCCGGCACTGATAATCATACGCTTCATGCAAAAATAAAATCAATCTTTCATTCGCCACAGATTACCCTGCATGCCGATTCAAAACTGGATGCTGCCGGTGCAGCAGTCATCCTGAAGGCCGCAGCCCCTGCGCTTGCTGAAAAAATCTCCGTGACCTCCGGGCTCATAACGGCCCATACGCAGATTACCTTTGCGCAGGTTGCCCATATTTCAACAGCACTAGATTTACACAAGGCCGCAGTGATCGTGGGTGGTATAATTGCAAAGCCTGAAGGAATTCCGCTTCGACTCGAGCTGAAAACAACCATGGCGCATGCTTCAAGCTCTCCCCTGCCCTTTTCGTTTACGATTTTTACTGGCGATGCAGTACGCCTTGACGGAACGGTCAAAAGCTGGGAACCGCTTACCTGTAGCGGCGCCTACGAGGCTGTTAATTTTGATCTTGCAACACTTGAAATCCCCGACATCAAAGGCCTTGTAAATGTTTCAGGCAGTGTGAGCGGCAAGGGCGCCTGGCAGCTGCCTGCCTCCAGCACGCAACAATTTCCCGTGAAGGGCTCATGCATGCTGAAAGATATTGCCGTAGTTGCAACAAACACCGGCAAGCTGCTTATGGGCGGATATCTTGATGGAGCCTTCGAGAGCAGCGCTCTGAAAATTACGTCATGCCGTGCTACAATGGGTGAAACAACCGGCACACTTTCAGGCCGGCTGACAACACTGCTGCCGCCGCGCGGCAGACTCGACATCGTTGCCGATATGTTTGATATTGATGATTTCGTGAACGTTATTGATAATATCACAGCTGTTAATGATCAAGTAAAACTAAGAAATAATGAACCGGCCACGCCACCCCATACTCCCGACATGCTCATGCTGACCGATCTGGATATGCCCCTGAAGCTAAAACGGCTGAATCTCTGGAACTGGGATTTAGATAACGGCACCTCCATGTGGACCTTAAAAAAGGGAGTTATGCACTGGGACAACGTTACCCTTATAGGCGGAGGTGGACCCATCAGCGGCGCGGTACTGTTTGATCTTTCCACGCTGCCCGTGCGAACGCTAAGGCTATCGCCCTCGCACTCGAAGTCAGATTTTCTTTTTGTTGTGCCTGCCCTGCGGAAAAACCGCAGCATCTCAGGCACCATGGATATGAAAGGCTGGTTCTCATCGACTTTTTCCCGCAAGGAGGAGCTCGGCAGGAATATGGCCGGCAAATTTCATATTGATGTGGTGGATGGAAAAATCCAGAAGCTCACGGTGCTCTCAAAAATACTTGAGCTTATGAATCTGAAGCATATGTTCAGCTTCAGTTCAAACGATTTCCTTTCTGCAGGCATGCCCTATGACACTATTGCGGCTGATTTTACTGTTGATCACGGTGTTATGAAAACAAAAAACCTTCAGCTTATAGGACCTGCCATGAACCTGTCGGCTGTAGGCACTATCAATATGGGCAGCGAAGATATGAATTTGATCATCGGCGCTCAGGTTCTTGAAACATTCGGAAAAATCGTAGGCGCCATTCCTCTTGCAGGCAGCATTGTAACAGGCAAGGACAAGACGATAACCCTGGCATATTTTAAAGCCACTGGCTCCTATCAGGATGCCTCTGTCATGCCCATGCCCATTAAGTCTTTAAGCGCACCTGTACTTAAAATAATTAATTCTTTTCTGTATTTTCCTAAAAAGCTCCTGAATCAATCCCTAGAGTCTGGCACTATGCCTACTGACAATACGACACAATGATACCTTTCATCTACCGCACCGGGCTTAACTTACTTGCTCTATGCATCAATTTCCCGTCACTACTCAGGTAGCGAGGGTTCAGGGTTCAGGAGAGAGCTATGGAAGAGTGGACGACGGTTGAAGGATTTGATCGTCTATCAGAAGCTTTCTCCTCTGCACAATGCCCCTGCCCCATGGATTCCTTGAATCCTGAACCCTCAACCCTGAACCCTAATACCTGAGCCGTTACCATTTTCCCGTATTCATGGCTCCAGCCAATGACCGTCTGCACATGATTAGCCTGCTAATAAAACTTGCTTTGTTTTTTTTAACATGTTATTTTAGTAGTTTATTATACTTAGCTGCATTGTTTTCATTAAGACGTTGTGTCGACAAAATGCTTTTTGAGCCATCTACTCATTGCCATTTTGTCATCCAGAAATAAAAATGCCTGAACTTAAAAAAAACTGCATGACCCCTTTTTTTAATTAAATTTTATGGTTATCCACAAAGCTGAACTAACATTGGCTTCTGGATCCCCGCTTTCGCGGGGATGACAATTTGAAACGTAGCGGACTAAAAAACCATGTCATTCCCGCGCAGGCGGGAATCCAGTTGATGCATGGATTCCGTTTCTGCCTGCAGTTTCAGCTTTGGAGATAACCAGATTAAATTTTTAATTTTAACATTAATGGCAGATTTAGCTGCTATCCGGAAAAGTTTGGCCCTGTTCTTGCTATTATTGCACTGTCAAAAAACATCTCGACTATAAATTATTTTATGAGGAGAGTTACTATGCATATTGTCGTCTGTGTAAAGATGGTGCCTGACACGACTCAGGTAAAAATCGATCCGGTAACCAACACGCTCGTGCGTGAAGGTGTGCCTTTCATCACCAACCCCTACGACACCAATGCAGTGGAAGAGGCTATTCGCTTCAAGGACAGCTATGGCGCGCATATAACAGCCGTCTCGATGGGCCCTCCTGCTGCAGAAAGCGTACTGCGCAAGGCGATCTCACAGGGGGTCGACGAGGCAATACTGCTCAGCGACCGCGTATTCGGCGGCGCCGACACGCTTGCAACCTCAACAGTGCTTGGACTTGCCATCAAAAAAATCGCCGAAAAAAGGCCGGTCGACATTGTTCTGTGCGGCAAACAGACCATAGACGGCGATACGGCGCAAGTTGGTCCGGGTATCGCCCGCCGGATGGACATCCCCCAGCTCACGCTAGTGGATGAAGTCCTGTCGGTGAATCAGGAAAAGAAAACCATGAGGGTCCGCCGAAAGCTTGAAGCCTATCATGAAATTATCGAAACAAAAATGCCCTGCCTGCTCACTGTTGAGCGGGAAATCAACACGCCCCGCTACCCGACCGTACCCGGCCGGCTTGATGCTGAAGAAGCGCCAATCCAGGTATGGACCAATGCCATGCTGAAGCTCGACCCCAAAACCATCGGCCTTTCCGGATCGCCTACGCAGGTACGCAGAATATTTGCTCCCGAGCGAACCAAGGGCGAAGTCATCATGGGCGAGGGAGATCAGAAGGACACTGCCGTGAGCGCCATGTTCACAAAGCTGAAAGAATGGGACTTTATCACAGCATAAATAACTACTTTATGAGTTGTAGGAGGATACATGGATCAACAGCCAAAAAAAATTAAAAAACCCCGTGGCAAAGCCCGCCTGCTAGAAGGAAAGTGTATTGCATGCGGGGCCCGCTGCCAGGCATCATGCCCGAGCGACGCCATTGAAATGAATGCAAAGGAAGAGCCGATCATCAGCGCTGAAAAATGCATCAGCTGCCAGAAATGCGTTAAAATCTGCCCCAGTAGCGCCATTGAAATGTATTTCACGCCTGAGGAATTGAAGATTCTCGAAGAGCTTGCAGCACAAGGCGGTGCAGCAGCCCCTGCCGAGGTAGAAGAGAAAAAAGAGGAAAAAGCGCCCGAATCCGGCATCGCCGCCTGGAAGGGCGTCTGGGTTTTTGTCGAACAGTTTGAAGGACATGCACATGAAGTCTCCTGGGAGCTTCTGGGCAAGGGCCGCATACTTGCAAACGACCTTGGGGTAGAGCTTGCAGCATTCGTGCTCGGCGACAATGTCAGGCATCTGGCTGAAGAGGCCTTCTGCTGGGGCGCAGACAAAGTATATCTCATGGACAGCCCCGTTTTAAAGCATTACCGCACCACCTCGTATCTCAAAGGCTGCGTTGATATCGTCAATAAATATAAACCTGAAATAGTGCTCATGGGTGCAACGGGCCTCGGGCGCGACCTTGCAGGCGCCGTGGCGACCGACCTCAAGACCGGTCTCACGGCCGACTGCACCAGCCTGACGATCGACACCAAGATGCGCCTGCTCGAGCAGACCCGTCCGGCATTCGGCGGCAATATCATGGCAACCATTCTCACCGAAACACACAGGCCGCAGATGGCCTCTGTGAGGCCCCATGTGATGCCCAAGCCCGAATACAAGGCGGGCGCCAAAGGCCAGCTCATTGAAGAGCCCTTCACCATGAAGGAAGAGGATATTCCGACCAAAGTGATCGAAATCATCAAAACCGCCTCAGAAGGTTCGGTCAATATTGCTGGAGCCAAAATTCTTGTTTCCGGCGGACGTGGGATGCTCAGCCTTGACAACTTTAAAATGCTCGAACAGTTTGCAGAAATGATAGGGGGCGTTGTAGCCGGTTCACGCTGCGCAATTGATGAAGGATGGGTCAAGCATGACCGCCAGGTCGGGCAGACCGGCAAAACCGTGCATTCCAAGCTGTATATCGCCTGCGGTATCTCCGGCGCCATTCAGCATCTGGTTGGCATGCAGGACTGCGATTTCATCATCGCCATCAACAAGGACAAGACAGCCCCGATTTTTGATGTGGCCCATCTTGGCATCGTCGGCGATGTGATGGAGGTCATACCATCGCTTATTGAAAAATTCAAACAGACCAATGCACGACCCAACGAATAATGCGAGCTATTAATCTCTTTATATAAGAAAGGAGTTGCCCTTGAGCCCTTTAGAAAATATCATTTTTGCCATCCTCTGTGTTGGCGGCGTTCTGTTTTTCCTGAAAAACGTATTCCGGCTCCTTGCAATGATCTGCCTGGGCCGCACTGAAAACAGATTCGACAATCTGATTGGGCGTTTCACCGGCATGCTGACCTATGGTTTCGGCCAGTTGCGAGTTGTCAGTGAAAAATTCGGTTTCAACCATTTCCTGCTCTTCTGGGGATTTCTTGTGCTGGTGTGCGTAAACTCGGAATTTTTTATCGCCGGCGTATTCCCCAAATTCAGCTGGGATTTCATAGGCGATATTCCCTGGGGCCTTATCATGGGGCTGGCCGATATCATGAGCCTTGTGGTGCTGGTTTGCGTTTTTATAGCACTGTTCAGACGCCTGGTCGTCAAGCCTTTCTACATTGACTCGACCTATGACGCGTACCTGATTCTGTCCCTTGTCGGATCCCTCATGATAGCATATTACGGCATGAACGGGGCTGAGGCGGCTCTGGGCAAGCTCAAAACGGTACACTATATGCTCATCTCAAAATCCCTTGCAGCAATGTATTCCGGCATGCCGGCCGCAACCGTACATGTCTGGGCCCGCGTGTTCTGGTGGGCACATGCACTCATTCTGCTGTTCTTCCTGAACTATCTGCCCTACAGCAAACATCTGCACATTCTGACTTCGCTGCCGAACTGCTTCTTCAGAAGCTTCAAGCCCGTTACCACTGTGCCGCGGCTGACTTTCAAAAAGGGTTACCGGTTCGGCATTTCCAAGATCACCCAGTTCCGCTGGAAGGACCTGATGGACTTCACGGCCTGCACTGAGTGCGGACGCTGTCAGGCAAACTGCCCGGCCTATCTTACTCAAAAGCCGCTTAATCCGAAAGAAGTCGTGCATAAGGGCAAACTGAATCTTTTTGCCAATGGCAACGAGATCATGGCGCACCGCCCGGCCGATATGCTGGCCCCAGCCCCTGAGGATGCTTCAATGTGCGTACCACTCATTAACGGCCGTGAGGAAAGCATAGCACGGGATGCCATCTGGGCATGCACCACCTGCGGCGCCTGCATGCAGAAATGCCCGGTATTTATCGAGCATGTGCCTAAAATCGTTGAGATGCGGCGCCATCTTGTGATGGAAAAGTCTGAGTTCCCTGAGGAGCTGACCACTTTCTTTGAAAACTCAGAGCAGCGCTCAAACCCCTGGGGCATTGCCCCTTCTGACCGCGCCAAGTGGACTGTTGATCTGAGCGTGCCCGTGCTGGGAGACGGCGTTCATGCCGAGTACCTGTTCTATGTCGGCTGCGCAGGCGCTTTTGATTCCCGCGCCCGTCAAGTGACCCAGGCAATGACTAAAATTCTTAATGCTGCAAAAGTCAACTGGGCAATACTTGGCAATGAAGAGAAGTGCTGCGGCGATTCGCTGCGCCGCTTGGGCAATGAATTCGTGTTTGAGAAGATGGCCAAAGAAAACATTGCGGTTCTTGAGAAATACGGCATCAAAAAAATCATCACCTACTGCCCGCACTGCTTCACAACGCTTAAGAACGACTATAAGCAGTTCGGTTTTGACGTGGAGGTGATTCATCACACGACATTTATAAGCGACCTCATCAAGGAAGGCCGCATAAATGTCGATGCTGGCGCTCTCACCGGCAAAACCGTTGTGCATGATTCCTGCTATCTTGGCCGCTACAATGATATCTATGAAGCGCCCCGCGCCATCGTCACGGCCTGCTCGGGCAAGGCCCCGGCCGAGATGGAACGCCACGGCAAAACAAGCTTCTGCTGCGGCGCCGGCGGCGGCAGAATGTGGATGGAGGAACTGATCGGCAAGCGCATTTACATCGAGCGCACGCAGGAAGCCTTGAAAACTGCTCCGCAAACAATCGCCGTGGCATGCCCCTACTGCATGACCATGTTCGAAGACGGGGTAAAGGACGAAAAGGCCTCAGACCGCACCAAAGTCAAGGATGTGGCTGAAATCGTTGCTGCCGCGATGAAGTAATACAGACTGAACCCCATACAGGGCGGAAGCATGCCCAATGCTTCCGCCTTTTTTTTCATTATCTGCTTTCTTTTAAGCATGGAATTGTTTATAAAATTACATGAAACAAAAAAATAATTTAAACCTTTACAATGAGCAGGATCTTACTAAAAAAACAGCCTTCGATCGCCTGCAGAACAGGGTTCCGCTTCTGTGAAATGCAGGAGCAGTACATTGCAGTTAACGTCTGTAAAAAGCGCAGCGAAAAAAAAATCAGGTGCTACCGCTGCTATGAAAAATGGCATCGTACAAAAAACCAGCTTGCCCTGCCCTTTTTGAAAAAATAAGGCGCTGCGATTGGGAAACTGTGCGCTAAGATAAGTGATGCTCCCCGCCTACAAGGCGGGGCATCCCGGTGCTAAAAATTGATTTAATGAGATACCTGCCTTTTCATCCCCGCTTACAAAGCGGGGCTTTCAAGGCAGGATTCCGGTAAAAATACACCGTCTATATATTTATGAAGCTTTATCATATATATAAGCATTTTTGCCTCCTGTGCCTGATCGCGCTTGTGATCCTGCAGGCAGCCGATATCTTCGGCGCTGATACGGAAACTGCGTCTGTCATAATGATCAACAGCATTGATGAATTGCAAAAAATCGGCCGTACCCCGCAATACCCCCTCACCGGCACTTATATGCTGGGCAGGGATATCGATGCGGCAGCAGTACGGGACGCGCGCTGGAACAATAATTCAGGCGCAGGATTTCAGCCTATAGGAACCATAGCAGCACCATTTAACGGTATATTTGATGGAAACAGCCGCGTTATACGCGGCCTTTACATAAACCGGCCAGTCACCGACTTCACCGGGCTTTTCGGTGTGGTCGGCCCCCGGGGAGTAGTTAAAAATCTGGGCGTCGTACAGGCCACGATAAAAGGGCAAAACAATACAGGCAGCCTGTGCGGGTTGAACAATGGCGGAAGCATCATTAATTGCTACAGCGCTGCCTCGGAAACAAAGGGGCGCTACTTTGTTGGCGCTCTGTCCGGCTGGAATAAAGGTACTATCAGGAACTGCTATCTGTCGGGCTCGGTTAACGGCATCAACCAGGTCGGCGGGCTTGCGGGCTTCAACAATACCGGAACCATCAGCAATAGCTACAGCTCGGGCGCCGTTGTCGGCTCAGACGATACAGGCGGCCTGACCGGCTACAATGATCATATAATCACGAATTGTTACAGCACCTGCTCTGTCAGAGGCAACAGCCAGATCGGCGGTCTTGTCGGACGATGTTTTTCGAGCACCAGCATCACATACTGCTACAGCACGGGCGTTGTCAGTGGCACCAGCAATGTGGGCGGGCTGATCGGATTCAATAATTTCGGCTCCATCACCAAATGCTACTGGGACAAAAATACTTCCCTGCAGGCTGATTCAGCAAGTGGTGAGGCCAAAACCACCGCGCTTCTGATGACGATGGCAACATTCAGCGGCTGGGATTTCACGAATACCTGGTTCATAATAGATCATGAAACACGCCCCTTCCTTCGCATGGAACACGGCACCTCCATCCGCAACAGCCACCAGCTGCAGCTCATGGAACTCAACCCCACTGCGGACTATACGCTTGAATACACCATCGACCTGACAACCTCATTTAAAAACGAATCTGACATGTGGGGCACTGACATACAGAAGCCAGGCGGCAAAGGCTTTGTGCCAATAGGTACTATAAAAAATCCTTTTTCAGGTTCATTATACGGACAGGGGCACATACTGCAAATGCTCCATATTAATCGACCGGGCAGCGACAATGTCGGGCTTTTCGCATTTCTTTCGGGCAGTATCGCCACTACGGGAATAGAAGCAGCCTCCATCCGCGGAAAAAAAGCTGCAGGAGTCATCGCAGGCGCTTTGCGTGGGGGCAGCATCAGCAACTGCTACACTGCGGGCAAAGTCGAGGCCGGAGAACGGGTCGGCGGATTGGTTGGCGAGGCCCTCCGTGGAAGCACTATCTCGGCCTCGTACAGCACAAGTGAAGTAATCGGCACGATGATGGCCGGGGGTCTTGTAGGGTCATGCAATGAAACTGCTCTGACAAACTGCTATTGGGACACAGAGCGTTCAGGGCAATCTGCAGGGGCCGGCACAGACGCAATAATTGATGCGCGGGGTAAAACTACTGCTGAAATGAAAAACAAGCTGACATTTACGCCCGGCGTCTGGGATTTTGATAAAGTCTGGGATATTAAAAACGGGCAGAGCTACCCGTTTTTCCGCAGCGCGAATGCTGCTCCGGCTGCTGCTGCAGACAGGTACACGGTTGTAGAAAACACCACCCTGTCCGTGCCCGCCCCTGGAATACTCGGCAATGATATCGACCCTGACGGCGATAACCTGACCGCAACCGTCAAGAGCGCGCCGTCGCACGGGCAGCTCAACCTGCGCGCAGACGGCTCATTCACCTATGTGCCCAATATTCATTTTACCGGAACTGACAGTTTTTCGTACCTGGCCAAGGATAGAGCCATAGGAGCAGGGGGAAAGGCTTCAGTAACAATTACTGTCACGCCCATACCGTCACCTGAAAGCGGTATAGCCGATAATTCCAGCTCAGGAAAACTATCTCTTGCCGATAACAGCACCCAGGCAGACGGCTCCCTCATGCCGGACACATCATGCCCGGTGGAAACTCTTTACGGCAAAGAGTCTCCGGATACTGAAACGCTGCGCACATATCGCAATCAGGTCCTTTCAAAAACAGCACCGGGCAGAGCGATGATACGGCTCTACTATCACATTGCCCCGATCCTTGATAAAGCCATCGTTCGTGATGAAGGGTTCAGGCAAAAAGCAAAACAATTTACCGATATGCTGCTGCCATGGATCAAAAAACGGTTGCAGTGATGCTCCCTGCCTACAAGGCGGGGCATCCCGGTAGATAAGATTGATTTTTTTGAGACGTGCAGCCTGACCCAGCTTACAAAGCGGGGCTTGCGCGGCACATTCCGGTAAAAGAGGATTTGTTCTTCAGGCAAGGCGCGGCGGCCGGCTATTTTGCAAAACCCTGCGGGTGGTTTTTATACCATTTTTGCAGGCTTCTGATGCTTGTCTCAAGATCTTTTGCGGTCTTCCACTGAAGTATTGTATTTGCTTTTTCAGGCCGTGCGTATATGCTGGCATATTCTCCCTTCCGCGTCTCACCCTTGACCATAGGAATGGAAACTCCGCACACTTCAACAACTTTAGACACAATCTGTTTCACGCTGTAGCCCGCGCCGTTGCCGAGATTGAAAATGTCACTTGTGCCGCCAGCATCAAGATATGCAAGAGCTGCCGCATGAGCAGCGACTAGATCCTCGACATCTATGTAGTCGCGCACCGGGGTACCGTCAGGCGTATCCACCTCGGGGCAGGTCAGATAAAAAGGCTCAATATTCATGGCGCCGCGCACAGCGTTCTGCATGAGAAGCTGCGAAGGCCGCTTGCTGTCGCCGATGCAGCCGTCTGAGCTTGCACCGCATACATTGAAATAGCGCAGAATGGTATAAGAAAATCCGTGAATATCGCCATACCAGCGTATCATCTTCTCTGATAAAAGTTTGCTTTCCCCGTAGGGATTCATAGGCTGCAAAGGATGCTTCTCGTCAACCGGCAGATATTGAGACTCGCCGTACACCGCACACGTCGATGAAAATATAAGTTTTTTCGGACCTTTTTTACGCATAGCTTCAAGTAAATTATATGTCCCGATAGTGTTGTTATGGAAGTACAGCTGGGGCTGTTCCATGGATTCATTCACCAGACACAAAGCTGCAAAATGCATAACAGCGTCAATGCCGGTAGTTTTCAAAAGAGCCTCTATATCGTCGGGATTGCGTAAATCACCTTTTACAAAACCGAGTTTCCCGTAAGACTTCAAAACATCCACGGCATCACTGTAGCCGCGTGAGAGGTTGTCAAACACAATGACCTCAAAACCTTTTTCAAGCAGCAATTTAACCGAATGACTGCCTATATAGCCGGCGCCGCCGGTAACCACTATTTTTTTCATTACAACCCCTTTTTACGAGTCGATTTTCTACTTCTGTACCGCTCTGCATCAGCAAGAAAATTCCTCAGCAGCTCTTTCCCGCAGCTTGTAAGCACTGATTCAGGATGAAACTGAATCCCTTCAACCGGATACGCGCGATGGCGTATGCCCATAATTTCATCATGATCGGTCCAAGCGCTCACAGTGAAACAGTCAGGAAGGGTTTCTTTTTTAACGATGAGCGAATGATAGCGCGTGGCGTCAAACGGGTTGGGCAGCCCTTTGAAAAGGGTTTTGCCGTCGTGGAAGACGGCAGAGGTTTTGCCATGCATGATGCGCCCGGCACGCACTACCGCTGCGCCGAAAACCTCCCCTATGCTCTGATGCCCCAGGCAAACGCCCAGTATGGGATACACTCCCTTGAAGCGGTAAATCAGCTCTTTGGATATACCTGCATCAGCAGGTCTCCCTGGGCCGGGTGAAATGACGATCATCTCAGGCTTGAGTTTATCAACCTCGGCAAGCGTTATGGCGTCATTTCGAAACACGCGCACTTTCTGCCCCAGTTCACCAAAATACTGGACGAGATTGTAGGTGAATGAATCATAATTATCGATCATCAAAAGCATTTACAGTCCCTCATGCGCCCTGGCAATGGCCCGCACCATGGCCTTTGCCTTGTTGACTGTTTCGACATACTCATTCTCAGGCTTTGAATCCATAACGATGCCCGCGCCAGCCTGAAAGTATATCTTCCCGTTTTTTACAAACATGGTCCGAATGGTAATGCACAGGTCCATATTGCCTGAAAAGCTGAAATATCCGACAGCACCCGCATACGGCCCCCTCTTGTGCTGTTCAAGCTCATCGATAATTTCCATGGCCCTGATTTTTGGCGCCCCCGATACCGTGCCGGCAGGAAATGACGCAGCAAACAGGTCAAAGGCATCACTGCCTTTTCTGAGCGTGCCCCTGACGCTTGATACGAGATGCATGACATGGGAATAGCGCTCGACGACCATGAAATCCTCAACGCATACCGAACCCATTTCAGCCACCCGCCCGACATCATTGCGGCCAAGGTCCACAAGCATGATATGTTCGGCAATCTCCTTGGGGTCGCGGCGCAGATCAGCTTCAAGGGCCCTGTCCTCATTTTCGTCTGTACCGCGGCGGCGGGTTCCGGCAATGGGGCGTACGACAATATCCTTTTTTTCCAGCCGCACGAGCACTTCCGGCGACGACCCGATGATAAAATCCTTGTCCATGCGGATGCAGTACATATACGGCGAAGGGTTGACGATGCGCAGGGCCCGATAGAGATTCAAGGGGTCTGTTCCCATATCGGTTTCAAAGCGCTGCGACAGCACGACCTGAATAATATCGCCTGCACGGATATAGGCTTTAGCCTTTTCAACAATACGCTTGAATTCCTTTTTTTCAACATTGGAACTGACGTCCCGGGGGGCGGCGGATGCGGAGGGCTTTGTTTTCCGGGCCGGCTTCTGCAGCAGCGCGATGACCTGCTCTATGGTGGCAAGAGCGGACTGATACGCCACATGCTTGTCTCCCGCATCATCCATATGCACATTGCAGACTACTTTCATGGTATGCTGGAGATTATCAAAAATGAGCAGCGTATCCGTAATCATCATACAGGCATCGTTCCAGCCGAGATCATCATCGGTTGAGTCGGGCAGGCGCTCGAAAAACCTGGCCATATCATAGCCGATGTAGCCTACCGCGCCGCCATAAAAACGAGGCAGCCCCTTGTCTGCAACAGGGTGATAGCGGCGCATAATGGCGCGCAGTTCGTCCAGAGGTTGCGCGCAGTATTTTTGTTCAACCGACGATCCTTTGACAATAGTAACACGCTGCCCTTTGCTTAAAAAAATAATTGAAGGATTGATGCCGATAAAGCTGTAGCGGGCCCATTTCTCGCCGCCTTCAATACTTTCAAGAAGAAAACAATATTTCGATGCGCTCAGCTTCATAAAAGCCGAAACAGGGGTTTCCGTATCGGCGATGATCTCCCGGTAAACCGGTATGAGATTACCCTGGCGGGTTTTTTTAAAAAAATCCGTGAAATCAGGAAAGTATGTCTGTTGTGGTGACATGGCGCCAATACGATAAAGTGTACGATGTCTTTCTGTTGTGCGCCTGCCCGGCAGGCTGCTGCAGCCACTCAGGCTTTATAAGCCTGCTCAAACGGGCGCTATATTGTATTATTTGGCGAAGCGCGCACCGATGGTTTCATAGCAAAAAAAGCTAAACCAACTGCACGCCGAATGCTCTCTTTAAACTTTTATAATGTACTATCACGTATAAAATGATCTGTAAAGATTGATAGTTTTGGAAATACGAGTTCGTGTTTTTTTATACTAATTACGGCAAAATATGATACACTCATTCATAGCATTCACTTTTAAAAACATCACACATCACCGGAAAAGGAGACCACTATGCGCATACTGGGTTTTTTGGGCAGTCCCCATGTGAACGGAAAATCTGCTAAGCTTCTAAAAAAAGCTCTTGAGGGCGCGGCAAGTGCCGGCGCAGAGGTCAAAGAATTCGACCTGATAAAAATGAATATACAATACTGCTCGGGCTGCGGCGTATGCTTTACCACAAAGCCCGAACTGAAAATCGGCAAATGCAGCCTCAAGGATGACGCGCCTGCAATTTTCGAGGAGTATGTTGAAGCCGACGGCTATATATACGCTTCTCCCGTCTACGATATGTTTATAACCGCGCTGATGAAAACTTTTCTTGAGCGCAAAATCATGCTTACCTACCGCCCCAGGGAGCAATCCGGAAAGATTCCCGATTCACGGTGCTGTGCCTATTTCAAGAAAAAAGCATCCATTATTGTCACGGGATATTGCGTTGATGAATACCGGGAAGTTATGGGAGATCCGTGTTTTGAAGCCTACCATGGGCACTTTATGATCGAGCAGATCGATACGGTCGACCAGATGTACTGCGGCGGCATTGAAGTATTGACCGAAGAGGAGTGGAATAAAAAGCTTGATGAGGCGTTTCAAATGGGCGTTAGAATTGTGCAGGAAATTGAAAAGTCTCGCCAATAGCACATTGTCGTTCAGGAGCAAAACCAGAACAGGGTGTTAGGCTCGGAGAGCCCAACACCCTGTTCTTTGTATATGCATGAATCGATTCTTGAAAAAAAAAGCACCCCCTTTGAAGGAGTGCTTTTTTATAGACTGGTTGAGCTCAGTTGGACTTGCTTTTTACCCTTACAGCCTGAAGGCCTTTGTTGCCCTGTTCGACATCAAAAGTGACCTCATCTCCTTCGCTCAGCGAACGGAAGCCACTGCCATCAATGGCCGTAAAGTGAACAAAAACGTCACCATGCTCCTGCGACTCGATAAAACCAAACCCCTTTTTGTCATTGAACCATTTTACTCGACCTTCCGACATTTGTAAAACCTCCTTAAAAATTTTATGAACTCCGCAGGTGCAGCATACCGGTTTTATGCAATGCTTAAAAACACTAAAGCACTGCGAAAACCCTGCAACCTCACCTGCTTTCCATGAGGCATCAGAAAATATCGTGATGTCTCATCTCACTCTTTAATTCTTCTTTAATCTTTTGTCAAATAATTTAATTTCTAAAACAGATTATTTTAGAAAATCATTCCACAAGATTGATATCTTATTTTTCGGAGAGCGCTGCTGCCGCTGCTGTGCCCCACTGTCGAAGCAGGCCGCAACCGGCAAAGGTCTCGATAAAATCTCTGTTATATGTGGAGCAAGCACTCCTGCGGTTCAAGCTCTTACTACCGCCCAAAAACCTCTCTTCAACCTGAATGGCAGATTGAATTCTATTGTTTTTTTTGTTAAGTTAAATAGTATCGGTTTATTGGTGTGCTGCTTGCAGCCCGATTTATTCCCCAAAGAGCATATTTCTGCTAAAATAATCTCAAATTAAAAAAATTTTGCTAATTTTCACCAAATACCTTCTGCCCCGGATGAGGATAATGCAGGCTGCAAGAAGCTGTGCGGTTAATTGATGAAAACATTGCGGGTGTGGTTTTTTTTAGCTGCGATGACACTGTTTCTGCTGGGCTTTATTTTTCCGGAAGCCGGGTTGTGCAAGGCTCACGCGCAACTTGCCATAGCTATCGAAAACTATGCCGGCGATGGCAGCAGGTATCACGAAATACTTATTGCAAGCCCCGTTGACAACCAGACTCATCCCGTTGTTATCTATATCCACGGAGGCTGCTGGGCATATACATTTGACGACTGGACAACAAAAGCATTTAACGCTATTCATGCGGCAACCCATGGATTTGTCGGAGTTTCGATAAATTATAGCTTAACCAGACACGGCAAAACAAACCCGCAAGACCCCCGCTGGAAATACTGGCCTGACCAACTAGACGACGCAAAACATGCAGTAGGCTGGCTGAAAAACCATGCTGGCAAATACGGTATTGACCCCGGAAAAATATATACCATCGGCCATTCTGCAGGCGGGCACATAGCCCTGATGCTGGCGCTGACCAACAGCGACATACAGAATCCAAATTATCGATACGATTCGTCGGGAGATATTCAAGGAGCCTGCACGGTTGCCGGGGCATCGGATTTATTCAGGATATACTACGAATCAATATTCCCAATAGACAATCTGCCATCCGTCGTGAATGATTTGCTCGATAATCCATTGATGCACGTCACCGATAACTGTGACAACTGCAGCGGTACAAACAGTTTCTGCTATCTGAACAGATGCCGAACCAACCCTGACGGTGAAATTGCTCTTGCGAGCCCGATTTATAATCTGCCACAAGATACAAGCGGACTTGTGCCGATATTCATGGTTAGCGGAATGTGGGATGAGATATCGCCCAAAAAGGGCCAACACACACCTTTTTATTCCCTGCTGTCTCCAGATAAAAAAAAGGAGCTGACATATCCCTGCGGTCATGATTTTGGATTCTGGTGGGATGATATTGATCATAAGGCTTATGATTTTTTTAGCAGCCATTAGAATAGTTGTCCGAGCATTTTAAAAAGGGGAGTGGCTGTAAAGCCCCTCCCCTTTTTAAGCGTCTGCGCTAAAAAATTTAGTCCTTAAACACCGCTCCCGTGCTTGCCGATGTGACCATCTGTGCATAGCGGTAGGCATACCCTTTCGTGATCTTGGGCTTGGGCGCCTTCCACCTGGCGCGACGCTCGATAAGCACCTTGTCATCAACCTTCAGGCTAATACTCCGAGCCGGAATGTCAATCTCGATCACGTCGCCATCCTGCACAAGGCCTATCGTTCCGCCTTCGGCTGCCTCGGGTGACACATGGCCGATGGCAGCGCCGCGCGTGCCGCCGCTGAACCTGCCGTCGGTGATGAGCGACACAACCTTGTCAAGGCCCATACCGGCAATGGTCGAGGTGGGCGTGAGCATCTCTCGCATGCCCGGACCACCTTTGGGCCCTTCATAGCGTATCACGACCACATTGCCTGCCTTGATCTGCCCGCCGAGAATGGCTGCCACTGCATCCTCCTCTGAATTAAATACCTTTGCCGTGCCGCTGCTTTTCATCATTTCATCAGCCACGGCAGATTGCTTCACAACCGCTCCGTCCGGGGCGAGATTGCCGCGCAGGATAGCGATGCCGCCCTGCTTGTGATGGGGTTTATCAAGGGGCATGATGACATTGTAATTCTTAACCGATGCCCGCTTCAGGCTCTCAGCCAGAGGCGCGCCCGTGGCCGTCATAACGCTTTCATCGATTAGCCCCGCTTTTGACAATTCCTTCATGACGCCCATAATGCCGCCGGCAAGATCAAGGTCCTGAATATGCACCGGGCCTGCCGGGGAGAGCGAGCAGAGATGGGGCGTCTTTGCGCTCACCTCGTTGAAAGTGTCAAGGCTCAGCTCAATGCCTGCCTCATGGGCAAGGGCCGGCACATGCAGCACCGTGTTTGTCGAGCAGCCAAGAGCCATATCAACGGCCATGGCATTGCGAAATGCCGCAGGCGTTGCAATGTCGCGGGGCTTAATGTCTTTTTCCACGAGCTCCATCACCTTCATGCCTGCCTTCTTGGCAAGGCGCACGCGCGCAGCGTTTACTGCCGGTATGGTGCCGTTGCCGGGAAGGCCCAGGCCAAGCGCTTCTGTCAGGCAGTTCATGGAGTTAGCCGTAAACATGCCCGCACAGGAGCCGCAGCCCGGGCAGGCGCAGTCTTCAAGCTCTTTCAAATCATCTTCGCTGATCGTGCCCGCCTTCACGCCGCCCACAGCTTCAAACACATTGATCAGGTCAACTTCGCGGTTGCCCACGCGCCCGGCAAGCATGGGCCCGCCGCTCACCACAATAGAAGGGATGTTCAGGCGCAGTGCAGCCATGAGCATGCCGGGGATGATCTTGTCGCAGTTGGGGATGAGAACCAGGCCGTCAAACGGATGGGCCATGGCCATCACCTCGACCGAGTCGGCAATAAGCTCGCGGCTGGCAAGGGAGTACTTCATGCCTTCATGGTTCATGGCAATGCCGTCGCAGACGCCGATGGTTGAAAACTCAATCGGGGTGCCTCCCGCCATGCGAATACCCGCCTTGACCGCATCGGCTATGATATCAAGATGAACATGGCCGGGGATGATCTCATTTTTAGAATTCACCACGCCGATGAGAGGCCGGTTGATTTCCTCGTCGGTATAGCCCATTGCCTTGAACAGTGAGCGGTGCGGCGCTTTCTCAAGGCCCTTTTTCATTTTATCGCTTCTCATAAAACCTCCATGTACAAAACGAAGTTTACCTTAATCAGACTTAGTATCATGGTTCAACACGGCTTTTTTTTCAACAAAATTCGAAATCGGCAAAAAACGTCCTGTAATCAATAAATACCGTCGCGGAGCCTGCCTAAACAGCAAACTTGACACTCCTGCGTGTCAGTTTTATAAAGAGATATAAAAAACCAGCAGATAATTTTTTCTATCGGCATTGATATCGGGCGCATGTAAAAAGAGGGAATCGGGCATGGCCCGATTCCCTCTTTTTACGTGATGCTATAATACCTTATTCTACGATTTACGGCACGGTGAAAACAATCGAGGCGTAGCTTACCGTGTCGGTATAATCCTGCAGCAAATCACCCGAGGTATAATACATGAGCTTTGTTCCCCGGGCTTCCGGAGGCAGCATCTGGAGCAGCACAGCTATTGGACGGCTGCCGCAGATGGTTGCGCCTGTCTCATCCACATACCGCAGAAAGCCGCTCGTGTCGCGGGCGATAATTTTCTTTATTGCGTCTCCGTCGAGCTTTGCAAGATTCTGCTTCAGCTTGTCGTGAAACGGCATATACCCGAACCGCGGCCCGTAATGCGTGAAATCGGAGCTTGCTACAACCACGGTCGCCTCATTCACATATTTCCTGAGCTCAGCGGCAGCCACTGCATAGTCATGCCTGCCAAGCTCGCCGACCACAAGGGGCACCAGATCGAATTCTCCCAGCACTACCTGCAGAAACGGAAGCTGCATCTCAAGGGAGTGCTCGGGCATCTCGACATGCGAAGGGCCCTGAAATAATGGCTGCCGGGCAAGGGCATCGCATATTTTCCGGTCAACGCGCACCTTCCCCAAAGGCGTCTCATAGGCTTCAACACCCGATACCGCCATGCCGTGCATGCAGGTGTAATGCGACGGGCCCATGAGGATCACGCGCTTCACCGTCATGCCCTGCAGGGCCTTGTAGCCGCAGGCTGCAGCGCTGCCCGAAAACTGAATGCCTGCATGGGGTGAAATCAGGCCGCATAGCCTGCCACTGAGCGCCGGTAGCTGAGCCCCCGCCAGCAGCTCGGTGACCAGCTTTGTCAGCTCGGCACTGGTGCCGGGATACCATGATCCTGCTATGGGTGATTTTCGCATTCAAACCTTTCCCCGCATCAGCTATCAAGCTTTCGCGGCATACTACAAACTGCGCCTATGCATGTTTCAGTCATTAGGCATATTCTCATTTTTAGTATAGTTGCCGCGGAATATCAACTTTTTCTCATGCATGAAGTGTGATAGGCTTCAAATTAATTACGATTTCTGATTTGCGATTGCGGATTTTGGATTGGTCCTTTCCGGAATCTATCCAAAAATATTTAAAATTTACCACCGAGACACAGTGTGCACAGAGAGAAACGAATTTTATTTTATAGGAGATACCGTCAAATTAAAATAGGCTCCTGTAATTATTGACGTCCTCTGTGGCAGCCGACACGCAGGCAGATGTGTTTGTCGCCGTCCCCCGACAAACACTACATTGTTCATTCTCTGTGTCCTCCGCGCCTCTATGGTGAATGACCACCGACTTAGAAAGACAGCATGACAAAAAAAACCCGAAAGCCATGTCTATATGTACCCACGCTCTATTTCGCCGAAGGCCTGCCCTATGTGATCGTCAATACGGTATCTGTCATCATGTACAAAAAAATGGGGCTTTCAAATGAGTTCATCGGCCTCACCAGCATTCTGTACCTGCCGTGGTTTCTCAAAATGGCATGGAGCCCCTTTGTCGATATCAATCTCACCCGGCGCACCTGGATCGTAGAAGCCCAGACGCTTCTCTGCCTGCTGTTTGCCCTGCTCGCGGCATCAGTTGCAACGACGTTTTTCGTCAGCGCGTCGCTGACGCTCTTCATTATCATGGCCTTTGCCTCGGCAACAAATGACATCGCCACCGACGGCTACTACATGCTGGCTCTTGATAAATCAAAACAGGCATTTTTTCTGGGCGTGCGCTCGGCGGCCTACCGGATGTCGCTCGTGTTCGGATCGGGGCTGCTGGTGGTGCTTGCGGGTGTTATCGAATCACGGACAGGCAGCATCCCGCTCAGCTGGTCTGCAGTGCTCGCGGCGGCATGCGCGGTATGCCTGGTGCTTACGTTCTTTCACCGGCAGTATCTGCCCCTGCCTGCCTCCGACACTCCCGGCATGGCCGGCAGCCAGAAGCTTGCGGGGTTTACCGAAGCCTTCACAACCTATTTCCGGCAGCCGAAAATTCTGCCTGTTATCGGATTTATCCTCCTGTACCGCCTTGGCGAAGCAATGCTTATAAAAATGGCGGCGCCATTTCTGCTTGATACAGTTGATGCCGGTGGGCTTGCGTTGACAACCGAGACCGTGGGCTTTGTCTACGGCACGGTAGGTGTCATCAGCCTTTTAGTGGGCGGCATTCTGGGGGGCTGGCTCATCGCGCGGATGGGGCTTCGGCGCATTATCTGGCCCATGGCGATCATCCTGAACGTGCCGCACCTGCTGTATGTGTACATGGCCATGTTCCATCCGCCCCTTGCCGCAGTCTACCTCATGGTTGGTGTCGAGCAGTTCTGCTATGGCCTGGGATTTACGGCCATGTCGGTCTTCATGATGTACAGCGCCAGCGATCCCTATAAAACATCGCACTTTGCCATCTCTACGGGCTTCATGGCGCTTGGGATGATGCTGCCGGGCTTGATAAGCGGGGTTGTGCAACAGGCCGTTGGGTATGTAAATTTCTTCATCATCGTCGTTGCCATGGCAGTACCCGGCATGGCCCTTGTGCCTTTCATCCCACTGGACGACAACGGGGCTGAAAAAAAGCCCTAGGGTACAGACATGCCTGTACCCCCAGATAGAAACGACCCTATAAATAATGTATTGATTCCGGTTAAAATGCAGGGGCGCATGGCCATACGCCCCTACCCTGATCCCTTACCCCTGCCAACGGGGCCGCGACGCTGTCCATTTCTCTAGCGTTTCCTGAATCCATCCGTCAAGGCCCTGCGCAAGGTAGAAGCGCGGCAGCAGCAGATCATCATCAGGCACAATAACGCTTTGCGTTACAGCAATACGGGCAAGTTCGGTTTCCGGATAGATGCGGATGCCGGTGCTGATTTTCAGAAAATCAAGGGGCAGGGTATCGGCAAATGCCAGACTTTCAAGAACAGTTTCGCGCGTCTCGCCCGGCCCGCCAAGCAGCAGGTAGCCATTGAGCCTGATACCGTATTTGTTAAAAAGCTCTGCGGCCTGCCGCACATCCACAAGAGAGAACCGCTTGCGCATGCTTTTGAGTATGGCCGGACTGCCGCTTTCAAACCCGAGGGCGACCTCGACGCAGCATGCCCGTGCCATGTCGGCCACCAGCCCTTCTTCAATTTTGTACGGATAGACGATGCAGGTCCAGGAGATGGACGGCACGCCATCGATAAGCGCTAGGCACAGCTCGCGGGCATAGTTGGCAGGCAGGTTGAATGTATTGTCGGTGCAGTAGAAGCGCCTAAAGCCAGCCTCCACATGACGCCGGATATGGCCCGCTACGGTTTTGGGATCGCGCTTGCGCAAGCTGGTGCCTTCAATGCTTGCCGTGGAGCAGTAGCTGCAGGCAAGCGGGCAGCCGCGACGCGTCTGAAAGGGCAGCCAAACTTCGCCGCGACCCTGCATCGGGCAAGGCCAGAGGCCGGGATCGGGCTGAATCAGCTTGTTCAGATCAGGGACAGCACAGATTTTTTTGAACGGTGATCGGTCCCTTACATATATTCCTTTAATCATGGCCACATCCACGCCCATGCGCAGGTGGTCGAGCACCGCCGGAAGCGCTGCCTCGCCGTCGCCCTTGATACCGATATCGGCATCAAGCCAGTCAAGCAGCCGCTCAGGATACATGCTGTAGCCGGCGCCACCGAGAATTACAGGCGCTTTAGAAAGCCTGTGGCAGAGGTCGGCGATCGTTTTAAGGGGATCAAGAAGAAATCGCGTTGCATGCATGGCCTGATCGTCTATATTGCGCACCGCAATGCCGATGGCATCAGGTTGAAAAGACGCTATAGCATCCGCAACCGGCGAATAAAAATCTGCGCCTGCCGTAATTTCAAGAAGCTTCACTTCATGTCCCGCCTGCTGCACGGCCGTTGCCACGCTGACGACACCCAGCGGCAGCGTGGGCATGATGATTTCAGGCGTGGAAAAGGATAAAAACAGCACTTTCATAAGCATTCATCTCATGTTTTGTTATCACGGAAATGCAGGCCACCGGTGTTAAAAAAAAACTATTTATGGTACTTTTTGCCTGCTAGTATAGTAAAGGCCCGGTAGAGCTGCTCAAGCAGCATGACACGGAAAAGCTCATGCGGAAAAGTCAGGGAAGAAAAAGAAATTGTGAAATTTGCCCTTTGCAGCATTGCATCTGAAAGCCCGTGGCTGCCGCCGATAACAAAGCATATTTTAGCGCCCCTGTCCTGCAAATCACGCAGCTCGGCGGCAAGCTGCTCAGAGCTGTACTGTTTGCCCAGTCTGTCGCAGGCGATGACGCAGTCATCGGGTCTGCACTTGCCGAGCAATTTTGTGCTTTCGCGATCGGCGCAGGCTTTATCGCCCTGGCTGTGTTCATCTTCAGGAGAAGCAAGCTCGCAGGATATTTCGGCAAAACGCCTTAGCCTTTTCAGGTAATCTTTTTCAGCTTCGGCGGCCCAGCCGGTCGTTTTCCGTCCAACTGCAAAAATTCGGATTTTCATGCTGACTTACTTATTAAAGAAGTTGAAAAGTATGGCTAAAATAATGCTGATGACGATGCAGGTCACAATCGGAAAATAAAACTTAGCCATTTCGGAACTAGCCGTTGACGATTTTCACCACCAGGCTCCCGGCAAAGGGATCAACGCTAACAAGCACAGCAAGCACCGTGCTGCCCGGCACAAGAACGCCTGAATCCTTCTCCTTCACATGCACGTCGAGCATGAATTCAGGAAGCAGCAGGGCGCACATCCCATGGGCCCTATCGAGTACCAAAGCGCCAAGGGTGCTGCCGACACGACTCTTCATGGCTTTGAGTATCCAATAGCGCCTGCGCTCATTTTCCACCAGCCCGGCAAGCGTCAGCACCGGCTGCACGGCAAGGGAAACCTCACGCAGCTCACGCCGCGTATAGGCAGGCGGCCCTCCCCGCAAAAGGCTTACCAGCTGCCGCTGCATGACAAGATCGAGATATTTGCGCAGCGGCGATGTAATCGAGGTGTAGCCGGCAAGTCCAAGGCTGCTGTGCGGGCCCGGCGCTGTTGTTACCTCTACCCTGCGCATGGCGCGACGCTGCAGAAACATTTCAAAAAGAGTCGGGGCGTCTTTATCGATGAGCCGCTGCAGCGGCTCATCCTGCCGCCTGAAAAGGCACGGCTGCCGCTGGTCTGCAAACAATAGGGCCGCGCTGTAGTTTGCCAGGATCATACACTCCGACACCAGCACCTGGCTGGGCGTTTCACGGTTACGCACCTTCACGGTGACGTCATGGCTACGGTCCACCCGAACCTGCAGCTCTGGCATGTTAAATAATACAGCTCCGGCACTGATGCGCTTTGCACGCAGGGTCAGGGCAAAGCCGTGCAGCCGTGCCATATCCGAGCCCTGCTCTATTGCTTTGTCAACATCGCCATAGGTCAGGCGCTCGGCTATGCGCACGACACTGCGCACACTACGGTACTCGAGAATCTCGCCCCCCGGGCTGATCCGTGCCATAAAGCTTATTGCCGGATTCCGCTCCCCGACTCTGAAGCTTGCGATATTTTCTGACAGTGCAGGCGGCAGCATGGGAATCTTTGCCTCCGGCATATACAGCGACGTGCCCCTGCGAGCAGCCTCTGCGTCAATGGGCGTTGAAGCTTCGACAAAAGCGGACACATCGGTTATGTGGATGCCGAGCTCAAGGTCAGCGCCGTCGAAGCTGAAGCTTAAGGCATCGTCCACATCCCGCGTGAACGCATCATCAATCGAGCACACATACAGCTGTGTTAAATCCCGGCGGCCCGGATCGTTAACAGCAGCGCAGATCGCCCCGGCGCCGATAGTCTCAACCTGCCGGATAACCGCATCCGGCCACTGATGCGGTATGCCGTGGCGACGCAGAAGCAGATTTTGATCAGGTGTAAAAATATTCAGGCGAACCAGCAAATCAAAGCATCGGCGCTCATCAGTTATGCCGGCGGCCAGAAATATTTCACGATTCTGGCTCCAGGCAGGCGATAGCCTGCCATGTGCTGCATAATCCTTGAGAAGCTCAATACAGGCTGCACTGTCATCACAGTGACATTCCCGGCCTGCAAGCGCCGACTGAAGCCAGGCAATGCACTGCTGAGAGAAACGCCGCCGCTCAAGCTCACAAGACTTCTTCTGCTGCTGCTTTTCAACCTGCGCCGGTGTGTGGGCAAGAAAGACATGCCCCTGAAGCCGAAAATATACATGGTCCTCCAGCAGGGCCGCCAGCACCGCAGCTTCATGGGCCGATGTTGCGCTCTGGCCGAAAGCGGCATGCGCAAGGGCGTTTATCTCGCAGAGCCCCCCCGTGCCGCCCACCATCTCCCAGAGTTTGAGTGAATCGACCTCTGAGGTAAGGGCCTCCTGCTGCTCCATCTGTTTTCGAAGTTCCAGCAGCAGCTTTTCATGCGGCAACCCGGCATCAAGCGCCTCCTGCGATGCGAGCAGAATGCGGGCCGCGGGCAGCGCAAACTCGGTGCCGTCAGCGCACAGCAGGCGCATGCGCTCCCCCTCTTGCCAGAGGCAGACCGCGGTCATGAGCCCCCGGTGCTCAAAAAATTTGACAATCTTTCCTGTATACATGGCAGCCGTTAAAATTCGTAAAAACCAGATGCGTCAACCTGCCGGTAGCAGTGCTCGGGCAGCTCGCGCAAAAAACGCGACGGCTTCAAGGACGACATGTAGCCCGAGTTCTCCTTCTGGCGGCGCGGGCTGCATAGGTAGAGCTGATCCTTGCCGCGCGTGACGGCAACATAGAATAGCCTGCGCTCCTCTTCCTCGTCCTCAAGGCTGGAGAAGTTGTTCGGATTGGGGAAGCGGCCTTCCACGAGCCATATCAAAAAAACCACAGACCACTCAAGGCCCTTTGCCTGGTGAATGGTTGAAAGCTTCACCGACTCAAGGGGCGTGCCGCTTGCCCGCATATCTTCGGTCTCAGTGCTGGTCATGAGGGCAAGCTCGCTCAAAAAATCAACCAGCGAGCTGTACTGCCAGGCAAACGAAAGAAACTGCTCGATGTCCTCGATGCGGCTGTCGGCGTCAATATATTTGGAGCGCATAAAATCACGGTAGCCGCCCTCCAGCGTGGTCTTGATAAGAGAGGCAGGCGACACGTCTGCGCCTGTCTGAGTCAGCTCTGACAGCGTCTGTCGCAGGCCGCCCCAGTAGGGCCTCGCGCCTTTTGGCACAATAGCTTCCATCTGCGGGTCGATACAGGCTTCAAGCGGGTCAGCCGATGCCAGCATGCGGCCAAAAATCTTTTGCGACGTCTTGGCGCCGATACCCGGCATGAGCTGTAATATGCGCTTCCAGGCTGCCTCGTCTTGGGGGTTCACCAGTACTTTGAGATATGAAACGATGTCCTTTATATGAGCCTGCTCGAAAAACCGCAGGCCCGAGCGCACCTCGTATGGCACGGTTCTGCGGCTCAGCTCCATCTGCAGCTCCATTGAATGGTAATGGGCGCGGTACAGTACGGCGATCTCGCTTGCCGGCGTGCCGTTATAGATCAGATCCTGTATCTTGCCGGCCACGAACTGCGCCTGCTCGTACACGTCGCCGGGCTGCACGCACAGGGGCTCCATGCCGCGGATGCGCATGGGCTGCAGCACCTTGCGAAACTGCCGATCGTTCAGAATAATGCTCTCATTTGCAAGGTCCAGTATCTCGGGCGTGGAGCGGTAGTTGTATTCAAGCTTTATGATTTTGGCCTCGGGATAGCGGTCGGGGAAGGCCATGATATTTTCAAAGTTGGCGCCGCGAAACGAATAGATGCTCTGGCAGTCGTCGCCCACCACCATGAGGTTGCGGTGACGCGACGCAAGGGTGTCGATGATATCGGCCTGAAGCTTGTTGGTGTCCTGGTATTCATCCACAAGCAGGTGCTCGAATCGGTCGGCATAAAAATTTCTCAGGGTTTCATTGGTCTCCATAAGCTGCATCCACAGGCACAGAAGGTCGTCGAAGTCGACCATGTTCTGCTTTCGCTTCCGCTGCGTATACGCGCTGTGGATATTCTCAATCTCTTCGACATACTCAAGAAAGAAGGGGTAGCGCTCCTGCAGCACCTGCTCAAGTTCGGTGCATGTATTGCGTGCAAGGCTCAAAATATTGAACAGTACCGACCCCTGCGGTATGACGCCGTCCTTCTTCTTGTGCCCGAGTTCAAGCATTGCGGCATCAAGAATGCTGTAGGCATCGGACTGATCCAGAATGGTGAAATTCGAAGCAAGCCCCACCCGCTCGCCATGCACCCGCAGAATGCGGTTTGCGATATGATGAAATGTGCCGCCCCAGATGCGCGTGGCATTGTAGGGCGCAAGCATCTCCACACGGTGGAGCATTTCGCGCGCGGCCTTGTTGGTGAAGGTCAAAAGCAGGATGCGGTGCGGGTCGATGCCTGTATCAATAAGATAGGCAACGCGGTAGGTAAGCGTGCGGGTCTTGCCGGAGCCAGCCCCAGCGATGACCAGCAGCGGCCCCCGCCCCGCCGTCACTACGGCAAGCTGCTGGGCATTGAGTTCCTTCTCATAATCGATTAAGCTCTGTAGTTCCACTCAATATCCTCACAGATACAAAAAAGGGGATTCAAAACTGAATCCCCTGACACTGCTAACTGAAAACATATTGTTTACCGCAGGCCGGAAAGATTTATCACATCATCAATAAATTGCCGGGCAGGTTCGATAACCTGCTCAATTTCCATGACAATCAGGTTGCTGATGTGTAACATACCGGCGTCAAGCTTGGCAATATCTTTTTCCGTGGTGACAACGGCATCAACCCTGACCGAAACATCCCGTATTACCGCATAATCGCCGAAGCCGTAGCCGTAATGGTCAGGGTAGACCAGCCTGTCTGAAACATGCATACCCGCATGAGTAAGCATATTAATGAAGCTTAAGGGGTCACCGATGCTGCACAGTGCCGCAGTATGGGCTCCGGCCATGTGCTCCGCCGGCACGATTTTGCCGGTACCGATGTTCCGAAAACCTGCAACTTTAAATGATGCTGAGAAAACAGAAGCCGAGGGGTTCAGCTTTTTTATCTGCTCCAAAAGTTCTGCAGCATCAGCTCCGGCATCGGTTTTTGTGAGCACGATGATGCCGGCGCGCTCAATGGCTGCAAGCGGCTCGCGCAGAATTCCGCGGGGCAGAAGACAGCCATTGCCGAACGGATCGGCGGCATTTACCAGCACCACATCCAGATCGCGCTTCAGCCGCATGTGCTGAAACCCGTCATCCAGCAGCACGATGTCGGCGCCGAAGCGCTCGCAGGCAAGGCTGCCTGCGGCCACCCTGTCTCGGCAGGCAATAACGGGAATGCCTGATAGCTTGGCTGCAAGCATCAGGGCCTCATCGCCCGCGTCGGCAGTGGATGCAAGCACCTGCGCCCCGTCGGAAACAACCATCGGAACGGCTGTAGCGGCTCCGCGATACCCCCGGTTGACGACACAGACCCTGAAACCTTTTTCCTGCAGGCTGCTGGCAAGCAGGCACACGGTCGGGGTCTTGCCCGTTCCCCCTACGGTGATATTGCCAACAGCGATGACCCGGCAGGGGATGGCAAAGCTTTCAAACACGCAGGCTTTATACAGCCAAGCCCGCATACGCATGACAGCGCTGTAGATATAGGAACAAAGCGTCAGCGGCAGCAAAAGCACACCTACCCCTATGCCGAAATTTTTCACGTGTATTAATTTTTCAACAGCCGCACGGATGTTCATAGAACCGACTTAGAAGCTTTTAGTTTTCCGGTGGCTAAAAAATATTTACAAAGCTGCCGGTGAGATGACAATATATACTGCATTAAACCCGCAGAGGTGTATGCAGCAAGAGGCCGCCAGATATAGTGGAAACAGTAAATCGGGACCGGAAGACTTCCCCTGGGGAGAAATGCAGAAGATAGGGCTCAAACAGCTGCTGCTGAGGAAAGCAGATCAAAAAAATACTTTTTATTGGCAGCCATTAATAATTGCTCCTGCTGCTTTATTTCATTCAGTCCGACCAGAGGACAAATTAAGGCTCACAATATTTTTTGCCGGGACAATATTGCCATCAACGGAGCAGCACACCTGGTTTCTGCCTGTTTTTTTCGCTTCATAGCAGGCGTCATCAGCAGCTTTCAGCAGGTCCGCATCGGTTTCAAACAGGCTGCCATCTTTTTGCGTCACAATGCCGATACTTGCAGTGACCGTCGTAGCCTCAAAATCTATCCCCTTTCCAAAATCCTCAATCTGCACGCGCAACCTTTCGGCCAGAATAAGAGACTCATCAAGATTCGCCTCAGGGACAATGATGCAGAACTCATCCCCGCCATAGCGGACCGGTATATCTGTCGAGCGGCATTGCTTTTCAATAATACTCCCCACCATACTGATAAGCATCGTGCCGGCCTGATGACCAAACTCGTCGTTGATTGCCTTGAGATTGTCAAGGTCGATCATGATCAAGGACAGGGGGCGGTGATAGCGCCTGCTTCTTGCATGCTCGGCATAGAGCCGATCCTTAAAATACCGGTAGTTAAAGAGGCTGGTCACATCGTCAAGGTTGGTGAGGCGCTGTGCGTTCTTCAGGTTCTGCTCCAGAAGGTCTATGACGTTCTTCATGTTGAGCAGATTCCTGACTTTCAGAAACAGCTGAATACGGGCTTCTTTTTTAGATAAAGGTTTGCAGACATAATCCTGTGCGCCGGCTGCAAGAGCCTGCTCAACGCTGCTAAAATCATTCAGAGCGCTGGCAACAATAACGGGGATATTCTTGCAGACCGGATTGTTCTTGATCCGGTCAAGAACTTCAAAGCCCGACATGTCCGGCATCATGATATCAAGAATTATGAGGTCGATTTTTTTGCTGCGCAAAATTGACAGGGCTTCCTTTCCGTCCTGCGCCTCAAAAAAATCATACTTGCCCTCTTTAAGTGCCCCGCGGAATGCTTTGCGGGACACCACTTCATCATCAACAAGCAAAATTGTATTCACAGACTTGACATCTCCATGCGTTTTATATTCTATCGGCCCAAAAAAAACAAAAATTACACAATATTACAAGTTTTTAGATTATTTTTGGGCTGCAAAAAAAATCTACGGTTAAAACCACATAAAATACAAATCTAGAAGACTTTGCAGGTTTCCCGAACCAACCATCAGGCAATAAAGGCCTGTTGTGATGGTTCTGAATTTGTATCCCCTGCAAAGCATAATGCCTGTTGAAAGGGATACTAAATCGGTCTCAGCAGCTAACAACCATGTCCGCCCGCGCCTGAGTAGTTGACGAGAACAATTAACAAATCTAGGCAGAACAAGTTTATAATACCACCCACGCGCGTATTAGCATAATAAAATGTCAGCATAGAAAAGCGCCCGAATTCTTCAAAATATGAATAAAATGCAGCCTTGAGGCAGACGCCTTAGATCGCCTGCAGGCAAATGCTGTAAATACTCCCCGGCTTATGCTGCTGGCTGAAGAAGACGGGTATGTACGGCCCGAGAGGCAGCACATGCTGTGCGACAGTGCCGATGACTGTTCAAAAAAGTATATTTTTTCGGCAGCCGCCATGAAATCCTCATGGAAACCGACTCTATACGTGATGTGATGCTGGAGAATATAAAAAGCTTTCTGCGAAAGTTTATTGTTTAAAACTTTTAACGGAGGGTAACAGGCTGGCAATACTTGTACACGTCATGTTCGGGCGTGCTGAATACATCTCAGGGGCGCGCATCACGAAAGAAGCTGCGGCTTATTTGTCTTTTTCCTTCTGGCGTTTAAAAATTTTCTGTATTTCCTCGAAACCCTTGATGATTTCCGCATAGGACTTTGTTTTTTGCGAGTCGGTTTGCGTTGTGTTCATTGATTCGTCTTGCTCAGGTTGCGGAGAAGAAGCGGAATCCTGCTTGTCCTTTTTTTCTCCTTCAAGGTTCCGGCTGTTCGTGCTGTGCGACATATAAATCCCTTCAAAATCAAGGTATAACCTTTATTCATTTATATATATACACTATGCAAATAAAAAAACAACATAAAACCTTAAATTCGACGTAAGCCATTAGATTGCTGTGCTGGAATGCTCGCGTTATGCACATATCGATACCAGCATTACAACTTTGCATAACAGCCGCCGGAAAGCGCAAAAATTCTATTTGCAATAAACCGGTAAAACAGATATCCCCAACACTGAACAAACAACCAGCGCATCGGGAGGCAGCAATGTCACGCGGAGGCCAGCTTGAGCGGCAGTGGAAAATAATACAGACCCTTATAGCCTCAAAATGGGGCAAAACCGCCCAGGAACTGGCTGAAACAGTCGAATGCAATCTCAGGAGCGTCTACCGCGATCTTGAGGTGCTGCAAATGGCAGGGTTTCCCATCTGCAATGAAAAGGCGGATGGCAAAAAAGCCTGGGCCGTTATGGATACGTTCAAGCACAGCATACCTATTCCCCTTGATCTGCCTGAACTCATGGCCCTGTACTTCAGCCTCGACATGCTCAGGGCCATGCATGACACGGTTTTTTTTGACTCTCTGGAGTCTCTCTTTCGGAAAATCAAGTCAACGCTGCCGCAGGAATCCGCCGAATTTTTAAAAAATTTCCAAAAAGCCCTCTGTATCGATCAAAAGCAGTACCGACAGTACGGCAGGCTCAAAAACATCATCACCGACATCAACAATGCCGTGATGCGCTGCCGGTCAATTGACATAATCTATTTTGCCTTGAGCAAAAAAAGCCATACAAAGCGCGCCGTAGACCCCTACAGGATATGGTTCATCAATGGCACATTCTATCTTGTGGGATACTGTCACCTGCGCAAAGAGGTCAGAATTTTCGCCCTGGACCGCATTCGCAACCTTGAAATAAGCGATCGGGCCTTTACCATACCCGAGGATTTCAATCTTGAAAATTTCATGAGCGGCAGCTTCGGCGCATACCGGGGCCTGCCGGAAAAGGTCAGAATCGTTTTCTCCCCTGATATCGCGGGATATATCCAGGAGAAAGTCTGGCACGCAAGCCAGCGGATAACCCGCCAGGCCGATGGGTTCATCATTTTTGAAGCAACCGTCGCCGTCAATGAAGAACTGGAAAACTGGGTGCTCAGCTGGGGGGCAAAAGCACGAGTGCTTGAGCCCAAGGCCCTGAAAGCCCGGATTGGCAGTGAAGCTGAAAAAATGATCGCTTCCTACAAAATTGATGATTGAAGTGTTGTGAACTTAGCATTGTAGACTAAAACCCGTACTGTAGAATTTGGGCAGCACCTCAAGAGCACAAGATATTGTATTACTGTTTGCCCTGCAATATCTTCTCAATCACCGCCCACAGGTTGTCGTAAAAACCGTCAAAACCAAAGGTCGGCTTAAGCCGCTGCTGTGCATCCTGAGGAGTTATGTGCATTGAATTTGTCCGAATAAAAAGTTACATTCAGCTTACTGTAATTGACAATTGAAGATGGACACCTAAGCCCCTTCAAGAACTAAAAAAACGGTTGAAGATAAAATCATCCACCGCTTGACACAATCAAAGAGCGCTGTCCCCTTTACCCTTATGTCTGATAACTTGGCATTAAGGCCACCTGTTTATTTTAACCATTTTATTCCTGCAATGAAATATGTGTTTTAAGACCCATTGTACAAATATACCTTGAGAGGTACAGGCCAATGAAAAAAGTATGTGTGATGTGCTGCCTTATTATTCTCTATGCACCAAAGCTCTTTGCTATCAGCGAAGATGACTATCAGAAAAACTACATGGACTATGTAAAACCGTATTATGAGAGCGGCGTCTTCGGCACATTTGATGGTGTTGATTCAATTAAGATTGCCTATTCTAAGTTTGAAGTCGCTGATGAGAAAGGTGCAATTGTTATTCTACATGGAAAATCGGAATCAATGATTAAATATGCCGAAGTAATCTATGACCTCAAGGATCTTGGCTATTCCATGTATCTTATGGATCTCCGGGGCATGGGATTTTCAGAAAGATTAATGGATGATGATACGGACAAAATCTATGTGCGCAGCTTTAACGATTATATTACGGATGTAAAAACTTTTGTTGACACTATTGTAAAAGCAAAACCGCATAAAAAAATGGTTATTGTTGCGCATTCCCTGGGCGGGGCTATCGCTGCGCGATACCTCGAACAGTACCCTGATGTTTTTAATGGAGCTGTGCTGTCATCCCCCATGCTGACAATCAATACGCAGCCCTACACCCAACTTGAAGCGTATTTGTTTGCAGCCATTAGCACCCAATATGGCCACGGAACAGACTATATACCGGGTGGTGGACCGTATACACCAGAGACATTTGTGGAAGATGCGGATACCCACAGTTATGCCCGCTATGTAATGGAGAGAGATATCCTCAATGACTATCCGCAGATCAGACTGGGGGATGTTACGTATAACTGGGTCAAGCAGGCCATGGAGTTAGGCTGGGTTGCACAGTTTGATGCCCGGGCCATTGCCGTTCCTGTTCTGCTGTTTCAGGCAGAAGATGATACTGAGGTAAAACCTGAAGGGCAGAACTATTTGAGTCAGCAGGCACAAGACAGCACAAAAATTTTTTTCTTTGGTGCTCGGCATGAAATTTTAATGGAAATAGACTCTATACGCGATGTGGCGATCAACTATATCAGAGACTTTATTGAAGAGCTGTAATCAATCAAATGAATGTATTGACAGCGCTGTACATGGCAGAAAAAACGGACTATTAACCTGATAAAAACTCGCTTTGGGATGGGCAGAGTATAAAATGGGGATTTGTGTGTCAAGGCAAATACCTGAAACAGGGCGCCCCAGGGCGGACGGGTAAAGCGGACAATGCGGGGCGGAGGTGAGGCATGACTCCTGACTCTGAATGCTATGTATCGCAACATCTTGTGCCCTTGATTGCCTGCACAAAATTCCACAGTACGGCTCCCCGGATGTATAAATAACACCCCCGAAAAATGCAACTTACCAACCGGGATATGATATCAGTAGTGTCCCAACGTTTTGTAAAAAAAAAGCCTCAATGAATATAAAAGGCGCATGGATATATTATTTTCAAAGTATCCTGTTTGGTGAAAAAGGTATGCTGTCTGAGCGGATTGAGAAACACTGCTTACCCCTTTTTTAGAAGCGGGAAGAATGTACCACGTCATAAACTCTACGTCAAATACTTCATTTTTATACATTTTATAAAGGCGCAAGAGCGTCCGCTGCGGCGGACGCCCTTGCGCCGTGCATCTTTTTTTTTTACTGCTTCGGCTTATGCCGTATTGCTTCTCTGGATTGATCGAATTTAAATTTCGGGTCATCAGTTGGCCCGTGGCAGGACCGGCAGATCTGCTCAACAACGCAGCTGTCGCATGAGCCGCCAAGGCCCACGATATAATCCTGCCCCTTCTTCTTCGGCTCTTTCACATGCCGCTCGCCGGGCCCGTGGCAGGCCTCGCATTGAACGCCCTGCCTGCCCGCAGCGGGATAACCGCCGGGGCTGCCAGAGCCTGTGGTGTAACGATATTGTTTGTCCTGAGGGGCAGCTGCCGCTTCCGGAGATTTTGCGACCTCGGCATGCGCTGTTGTCGCCCACTGGGCATACTCCTGCACATGGCACTTTTTGCACGATTCAGCCCCCATGTACGCAGCCGGATTGCTGAACAGATCTTTTTTGCGCTTGTGCTCGCTCAGCAGCTTCACACGCTCGTCGCGGTTCATGGTTGCAAGTGCGGGCATGGCGCCGTGCAGCACTTTCGGGTAGCGGCGGGCAAAATTGAAATTCAAAGACTCTTTTTCGGTGTGGCATGACTGGCACACGGCCTTCCATTCATCGGCGGTTTTCTTTTTCTGTTTCGTGCCGGTAAATGCCGTGCAGGCCTCATAGCCCGGCCCATGGCATGATTCGCACTGAACGCCTTCAAATGCCTTGGTATCCTTTTTGTCATCAATGGCATAGCCCCCGGGCTTGCCCCATCCCGTGACATGGCAGATCACGCAGGCAGGGTCGTCCTCCTTGCCCTTGCGTTGCAGCGATTTTAAAGCGTAGGGATGCCCGGTGACGCTCCACTGCATTTGCTGCTTCTCATGGCAGACCTGGCAGCGCTCCTCGCCAGAATATCCTTTTGCCTCCAGAAGGGGCTTATTGGGCAGGCCGCACAGTTTGCGCAGCTCCATGAGGTAAATATCACGCATCCGTTCCGAGAAGCCGGAATGTTTTGCAATAATTCGGCCCGAGCGGTCGATGATATACCCCATAGGAACAATACCTACAAAAGACGGAAAAAGAGCGGAGATGCTGTTGTCGGCATCAACCAGAACAGGGAACGTAAAGCCCTGCTCTGCGATGTATTTGGCCGTAACCTCCCGCGTATGACGGCTAACGGCGACAACGGTAAACCTATCCTTGAATTCATCACCCGCCAGCAGGCTGTTGAGAAACGCAAGCTCGTCACGGCAGTGGCTGCACATGGGAGAAAAAAACACCAGCAGGACCGGCTTTTTTTTATACAACTGCTTAAGGGTTATAGTCGAATTGTCCATTATCCGGGCCTCGAAAACGGGTGCCGGAGGCATGTCGCCAAGAACGGGCTCGTCGGGGGGTATAAAGCCGAGTTTGATGATGCGGTTGAAATACACGTTCAGCGCCGGCCTCAGGTCGCGCTGCTGCGGAATGCTTGCCGCAGCGACACTGCTTATGAGCTCGCCCTGCTTGCTGAACAGATACAGCGATAGGTCGCCCAAGAGGTTAAGGCTTTTTGCGGTTTCGCCGTTTTTGTCTATAAGCAGAGGGAAAAGAGCGCCGTGCTGGTGGTTGAATTTCAGCACCTCGTCGGTGCGGTTGTCATTTATATTGAGGCCCAAAACTTCGAAATTATTCTCGCCTCTGATGAGGTACATTTCCTGAAGAAACCTCACAGCCTCGCCAGCCCGGGGGTTGTCGATTGAATAGGCAAGCACCATGACCGTCTTGCCCTTGAAACGCTCTTCGTCAAAGGGCGCCATTACCGGACGCGGCGCACGGGTTGGAACCGGCTTTTGAGCATAGGGCTGAGCTGCAACAGCAGAGACCAGGGCCAGCAACAGACAAACAGCAACCGCTGCACTACTGTGAATTTTTTGTCGCATATTTTATGACCTTCTCAATATGATTTTTTCTGTACTATAAGACATTTACTATTTTTTTGTCAAGGACTCAGGATGTCACGTTAACGCAGCCGGCATGCGGAAATCGCCATGCAGCACTCACTGCCAACCCCTTGACTGACTGCGCCGCAGGAAGTATAATTTTTTCCATGTAACCCTGATACGCCGCACACCATCACGAGGAGTAATAGTATGAAAAAAATGCTTATAATCAGCCTCATGCTTTTTGCCGCTGCTGCTCCATCACATGCGGGCGACGCACCCGACATTAAAGAGGGTATGTGGGAAATAACAACAAAGGTGAACATGCCGGGCATGCAGGCTCCTGCCTCCGTGCAGCGGCAGTGCATCAGCAGCAAAAACGCCATTCCGATGTCGGCCCTGTCGGACCAGGGCTGCCGGGTTCTGGAAACAAAAATAAGCGGCGGCGCCGTCAGCTGGACCATGCAGTGCAATGGCCAGGGCGGACAGGTTGATGGAAAAGGCGCCATTACCTATGCCGGCGACAGCTTCAGCGGCACATCGAACATGACGATAAGCGCCCCCGGCGCAGGCAAAACGGACATTAGCACCTCAATGACCGGCCGCCGTGTCGGCGATTGCAAATAAGACGTTTTTGAGATATTATGTATAAAAAAGCTGACGGACACTTTCCCGGCTGCTTCGGCAGGAAAGTGTCCGTTTTATTCAGGGCTTGTTTTGAAAACTGCAAACGCTTTCTGAAAGGACCAGATATGACGGCTAGGCCCCCCTGCTGCGATCCCCCGGTAAAAACCTACAGCACGTTTGAGGAATTCCGCGAGCTTGCCGTACGGAGCCTCGACACGGCGGAAAAGAAAATCTACTACTGCGGAGCCGTTGAGAACCTGGCCGCAGTGTTTGACGAAAAGTTCGACCGCGGCTTCTATATACCAACCAGGGCTGCACGCGGCATAGCCCTGCAGATGCTTATACCCAACCGGCCCGAATTCTACGATTACAAGAACCGCGATAGCGGCGAAAACCGCGAGACGAGATTTCTGCGCCCTGAAATGCCCATGGACACATCGTTCATGATCTATGATGACACGGTCATCTTCTTTTCCGACGCCGGCACGCGACGGGCCTTTGAAGTCACCTCGCCCTATGCGGCAAAAACCATGAAAGACCTTTTCAACGATATCTGGCGCAGCACACCGTAAATGTACGAAAGGATTACCGCATGAAAATAATCATAGATCAGAAAAAATGCCGGGGTTCGCTCGAATGCATCAAAACCTGCCCCCAGAAAGCCATAACGCTGGTAAACGGCAAGGCCGTCATAGACCCTGCAAAGTGCGACGGCGACGGCATCTGCATACCGGCATGCCCCAACGGCGCCATTCAGCCGGTAGAGTAGCTTTTTTCGAACACGCAGATGACCTTCATTCGCAAGGCCTCTGCCTCTGCGACGCGGCAGCCTTATGCAACATGCTGGGCAAATATAAAACCAATACTGTCCAATTCGGACCTTGTTGTTGCTTTGTTTTTTTGCTTAGATTACTTACATTCACGGAGGCCCCAGGTACGTCGCAATACGAGCCAAGCCCGGCAATCTCTTTTAGTTTAAACACCCATCATCTGATTGCTGTTTGAATTTACACCCCCCTTAGCCCCTCCAATATGTATTGCGTATCTAATGGAAGAAAAAAGAAAATGGGACGTTCTATTAAAAAAACAGAATCGTTGTTCATTTTCTCTTTTGATGAATGGCTTACTGGATATTTACAGGGCAGTTATTTGAAGATGGTCTGCTTAATGAAATAAGAAAAGGACTCGCCGAAGCTTTACCATAGGGCGATACCTATTAATACCGTTCCCGTTTCTGCACGTAAATGCCGCTCATGGGCTGGCCTCCTTGCCTGCCCTTTCAAGTCATAAATACAGGTTGCAAAATATATAAAAACTTATATAATTTAAAGCGTGAACACAGCCATAAAAACGTTAAAATTCATTGGGTCGAGCCTGGATGATCTCCGAAATTTCCCGGATGAAGCCCGCAGGGCCGCTGGCTTTGAGCTTCATGCGGTCCAAAACGGGTTCAACCCGGGCGACTGGAAGCCCATGCAGTCCATTGGCTCCGGGGTAAAGGAGATTCGTATTCATGTGCTGGGTGAATGGCGTGTTATCTATGTGGCTAAGTTCAGCGACGCAATTTATGTGCTGCATGCATTCAAAAAGAAAAGTCAAAAAACGAGCCGTCAGGATATCGATCTGGCGCGTCAAAGGTATAACCGTATTGGAGGTTAACGTATGAACGATAACATTATTAAATCTTCCGGCAGCGTTTTTGCCGATCTTGGGTTTCCACCGGATGAGGCCGCTATACTTCAGATGCGCGCCGACCTTATGGCTGATCTGCGCAAACTCATCAAGGCAAGAAAGTTAACGCAGGCCAAGGCGGCATCAATCTTCGGGGTGAGCCAGTCCAGGGTTTCCGATCTCATGCGCGGCAAATGGGAGCGCTTCAGCCTTGAAATGCTTATTACACTTGCAACAAAGGCCGGCATGCATGTCAGTCTGAAAACAGCGGCATAGCGTGGGCGGTACAACAAAGGGCTCTGATCTTCTCATGATCTGACATATGAGGATGCGACCCCATTGGTCTTCCCCCAGTCTCTATTGTTGACATATTGAAAAGCTATGATAACATTCAACATAACAGCATGCCCCCCCCTGTATGACTAGCCGTCGTAGCCATCGGGTCTTGCCCTTGTAAGTTATAGACGGTATATGCAATTCAATATCGAAAGCGCAAAAATGGAAATAATCCTTACGGATAAAGCCTTGAAGCAGCTACAGGCTATTGCAAAAGGCAGCAAACAGGATGCGCAAAAAATTCTTAATAAGATAGAAACATACGCTCAGAATCCACGGGTCAGCCATAATACAAAAACCTTAAAGGGAAATTTTGGCTACAGGCTGCGTCTCAGGGTTGGCGATTATCGGGTTGTTTTCAAACACGAGGAAAACACCTTGACCGTTTCCATCATCAAGCACAGAAAGGATGTTTACAATGATTAAAACGCAGGTTATCAGGGAGGGCAATAAACCCGTTGCTGTTATCCTCGATTATAATGAATATCAGAAACTTCGTGAACTTGCGCTGGACCGCGCAGACTACGCAGAAGCCGTGAGCGCCGAAGCATCAAGCAAAAAACTCACGCCGCTGAAAGATGTTAAAAAATCCCTTGGTCTTTAACGTCGGGCAAAACCTTTAATTGTTTGACAATACAATCCGTTCCGCCACGGCGAATGCTTCCACAAATCCAAAATCCGCATTCCAAAATCGATTCACCTCCAATCCCAGATCACAGATTGAAAAGGGGGTTCTGTTTTGACTTTGATATTGAACTGCACCTCGCGCAGGGGTTTGTTGCGGTAAATAGAACCGTCCCCGATAATTAGAACCGTCCCCGATAATTAAAAAAGTTCCCAGCTGAATAAATTTATTTAGCTTCCTTGTTCAGACTCTTCTTGCTGTCAATAAAACAGTTCCATTTTTTAGACTTGTCCGGTACTTGTCCGGCAGCTTGTTCGGTAGCTTGGTCGGTGCCGCAGTTTGTTGATTATATCTTGAATTCGCCCCCAGCCCAACACATCGCGCAGCCGAACGTGCAAAAAATAAACGCTCTAAGTAAATCAAAGCCCTTCTTGATAATTTAATCAGTGGCTGTTGTACTAGCTCAATAATTCGGTAACTTTCTGGAGCTTATCAAAAGGCGTTTCATAATTCAACCCGCCATGTCGGCGGAGATGATTAAACTCAAATAGAAAATTACCCAAGTTCATTATCAAATCATG
>Ga0209777_10000998_pt1 | contig 43186 bp, 63 predicted proteins | sample FrelakmetHBP12HB_FD_187147 | JGI IMG/M metagenome (GOLD analysis project Ga0209777, IMG submission 187147) | Freshwater lake sediment microbial communities from the University of Notre Dame, USA, for methane emissions studies -HBP12 HB (SPAdes)... | ecosystem: Environmental > Aquatic >...
CTGGAGTGCCTTCGGCATAGAGAGGTTAAGAGTGCTATCTATTGACAGAGATAGCCAGTTAAGTAAGTATCTTTACTCACGTTTATGTAAGTGTAACTACCCCTCTATAAGATATAAAACCAATAATATATTTACATTTACATACCTGCGGTTGAAATTGAGTATATAAACCCATACACACATACATATGTAAGTGTAATTGGAAAAGGTATCCCTTTAGTGTTCTAATCACGTAGTTATGGAAGTGTAAGGTCTAAGAAACGAAGTAGAACTACTAATCTTCCATAGTTAACACTAATCAGACATTCATTTTGCGACTGAGGGTTAATCCGAGACAACCCTTATCATTGGTCATTGGGTATTCCCCATCTTCCGCTTCTACCATGCCCCCCTCCCTGAGAGGGGTCAGTGATTAGTCCTTGGGCGTTCCCTACTATGACAGGTATTGTCAACCGGACATTGACCGCTTGGGTTCGGGTATCCAAGTTGACTGTCTGCACTCCCCTAATCCTTTTTTTAATTAATAAACATATCTACATCATCACACACACGTAATATTTATCTACTAAGAATTCTATTAGGCGATAAGTCAAAACACTAAGCTAGATTAGTGCAAATTTCAATATAAAATCATATATATACACGCGAAGAAGGTTTTCAAAATGGAGAAAGTATCACACTTCGGGCTTACTAAGTATCGAATCATGAGGTCGCTATTCAAGGGGGCGCTCCTGTACGGAGAACTTGCAAACGACACTGACCTCACCGACCTTGAACTCATCAGAGGCTTAGGCATCCTCATATCAAAAGGCTTCATCAACAAAGAAAAAGTAGAGGTGCTGCCAACATCACAGGAGGCGCTACGGAATAAAAAAGCAAAGCACCTTGCCAAATACAGTCTCACTATAAATGGCGAAAAGAAGTTGGCGTATCTTGAATACCGCGATTCGCTCTACAAGCAATGGTCTCCTGTGTCTCAAAGTCTCTCAGGACCATACATTCAAGAAATAAATAAAATCATAAAAGAAAACAAATACTTCGGTAGTCCCCCCTAATTACACTTACATATTTATCCTATCCCTTCACAAGACCGCAGTTATGGAAGTGTATCAAAATCTCATGGTATCAATGAAATGATGATTTGAGACTTACATGCGGTCTCAAAGGAACGACAGTCTCATGGTACACAAATTCATTGACTATAGCACACTCGCTAACGCAGGGTATCACAATATCAAGGTTGGCTCAATGCTACCATCTTATTGTGAGAACTGCCAATGCCAAAGGATTCACACCTGCACCGGTATGAAAGGGAATCTGTATCGCTTCGAATGTTCCCATTGTGCAGAACGGCTACGCGCACCCAAGTATTACTAAAGCCGACTTTAACAAAAAAGAAACAATTAAAGAAAAAAGCGGATTTCTTTAATAAGACCCATTAGTCTCAATATCTCACTTTCTATGTGCTTTCTTCCATATCTCAATTAGTTGGTCTTTTGTGAGAATCTGTCTTTCATTAAAAACAATGTACGAGGTAGCGGGTTTTTGGTAATCCTTGAATCTTCCCTCTAACTTCGAATAAATGTCTCTCACGTTTTTTATTATAACCCCATCATATCCTTCTCTGCGGGCAGTCTCAATTGCTTCATAGGTACCACGCCACGTTTTACCCATCATATCTATTACTTTCGGGTTGTCTAATTTAACGTATCTCTTTACGACCATCGGGACAGCGTTCTGGTAATCAAAAGCATTTTTGTCATCAGCGTAACTTGCCGCGACAACATAATCATCAGTAAAGAAGATGCCCTGGTTTTCTCTCCCGATGCGTATATCATCGTTTTCTTTTTTGAATCCACCGCAGACGCTCCCCTTCCCATGTAGTTCCTCATAAACCGTATTGTCAGCAATTGCATCTGGGTCGTTTTTGAAATACCCTTTTTTCTTTGGTTGGAACTCTTCACAAAATCGTCCATCAGGTGTACCATGGTAAACCCTTGCAATAATAGTATCTCCCTTCTTAATCGGAGAAGCCTCTATTCGTCCAATGAATTCCTTTGCGCTTGTGTATTTTTTAGCCTCATTCTCAAGAAGTCTCTTCTTGGGGATACAGTTACCTGCCCCATCATCATAGTATCCGTTTTCACAGGCAAGTCGTTTAGCCATCCATCACCTCTTTCACAACACGCATGAGGTCATCAAGACGGCACCCGCCAACGCTTTTGGCATGCAGGTAGCATAATGCAGGCAACTCTGGTTCCATTGGCTCGTAGATACGTTCTACAAACTCATGGGCGTGAATCCACTCACGTATCTCGTTTTTATCAGTAATGCACCCTATTATCTCAAGTTTATTGAAAACAGACTGTACCTTTTTTTTATCCCATACCGATTCAGATACGAAGCCATCTGCGCCAAGATGACGGCACGATATAGGCATCGTTGCATCCCAGACAATAGTGTTTCTTTTATCGAATCTAATAGACCCTATAGAAAGGGTGTTCACTTTGCGTTTACATCCATCAATGCAATTCGTGAACTCTTTTTCTAACTCAGATTCGCTTTTCTTTTCTTCACCTACGTTCTCCCATTGTTCGATATAATCTTCGCATTGAGTTTTACAGTCTACATCAAACTCCAACTCATCTTTTACCTGTTCATCTTGATAATCAACAAGGCATGAACTGAGGCGTTCTTCATCGTGTTTAACACTAAGCCCCTTGATGGTTTTTGTATTGAAATCAAAGACCGCTTGACATTCACCCATTTTTACACCATTGTATCATTAACTTCCCTGAAGTGTTTGACTTCTTCTTTGGTGAAAAAACCTGTTTTTGCTGCTGATTCATCCTGGCATTTTGCCCTGCAATCATTGTCAATTGTGAATGAGGAATATGGTGGCTTATCCCATTTTATGCAATTTCTGCTGATGCTACAGCCAGTGTATTCTTTTCTAAAGAGGTTACCTTTGTAGACAATGTCTCTTTTGATGCCGATTTCCTCTACAGCATATGTCTCAACAGCCATCCATTCCTGTTCACTCATTCTTAAATCCTGATGGAACGTGGTCTCCTCATGTAACAGTGAATCTTTTACGAAAATCCTGTACTCATAGTTTTTATCCCAGACATTAATGCCAAATCTCTTTTCGATTACAATCCCATCAACAACGCCATGAGTCTCAAAAGGTGTCTTACCATCGCACGCTTTAATCTGGTCAAGCGCATGCATCGCATCTCTCACCGGTGGCGAAAGATTCCTAAAACGTGTCCGTGAATCAGATTTGATTAAGCGGTTTATTTTCCGCTCCCATTCATCTTTAGTCTGCCTGGTCATCAGTATTGAAATAGGTCTGTATTGTTAAATAATTTAGTGCAAAAAGAGTATACACAGAGGAATGTAGTGATTCATCACTATAAGAAACCCAAGTTTCCTGCTATTTTACACATCTTTTCATTGGGGTTTTCTTTACAGTAAATCATACAGTTTCCATCATCTACTTCCAAATTAATGTCTGTGGCACAGTAATTTCGCATCTTATTATTCATATGCCACAATCCATCAGATAGTCTGTTGAATTCATGTATTGTTTCAGATTCACTATCTGTTTTTTCGTGGAGAACTTTTAGTTTATTTTTTTGTTTTTCTGTGCCGTTCTCTTTCATCCATTTCAACATGGTTTCTGCACGCATATAATCAGGAACATCGTAGTAAAGCGCTGTACCCTCAAATTCCACTTTTATGTAATTTCTACTTGCTTTGATTAGAGGGTCATTTGTTTTAGGTTCTGTCGTCCATCTGATTATGCATTGATGCAGATTTCTTACCATTTTCAATCCTCTTTAGAGCCTTCAGTGTTCGCAGACACGGCGTAGGCTCTTCAGTTTCTCTAAATTATCTAAATCCTCATACCGCATCCAATTGTTGCCGCCACCAGTGAAGTCCTTCATGTTTCGTATTGAACGGTACATGACCTCTAAGTTTGGCATGGATTTATTTATGCTGATGTAAATGCCTTTTTCATCGTTGCACATACCCATCAGCCGTAAATCTCCACTGACGGCAACGCCTCCAGGGTTAAAATTGATGTCCGGTTCTTTGAGGTCAAGGATTTCAGCGAGTTCCTTCATGGCTTTTTTTCCTATATTTCTGAATTTCTGTTTCCCTGCCTCGTTGTATTCCAGTTGCTCGTTTGACATCAGTAGGTTTTTCAGTTCTCTTAATTTTTTTGTTTCTTCCATCATCTTCACCATCAGAACGTATAGTGTTCCCCGTTTTCAAAAGCATCTTGTCTTTCTTTTTCAGTCTGATAGGTATTCCCAGAATCATCGCGGTTGCCACTGTAATCATCACTGGATAAATTTCCAATGAACCAGCCACATCTGACTTCATCATCGGTGATTTTACAGTTAACGCCTTTCTTCATCTGTATTTCCACTCTTTTCTCTCTACCTACTGTATCGTCTACAACACGGACAACATCAGTTACTGAGAGCAGATGCGTATCTCTTTTAACACTTTGTGGTGGCTCTTTTTTTGAGATGATTCTGATTTCATCATGATACACGCCTATTGTTTCAACATCTTCTATTACTTTCATTTTTTCTCACCCCTTAATAATCGGAAGCAAGCATGAACGTAGTCACAAATTGCGTGCCCACATTTCTGCCCACATTTTTTGTTACCTCTTCTTTAGAGTCATAGTCATCTAATTTGACGTAGACCTTATCTTCAAGCCCTGGTGCAGCCACACGCAACGTCCTACCATCATCTTCGTATCTCTCTGTCGGTCCCCACACTGGCCCGGTCTTACTCCATTCAGGGTCAAACACTATGAAATTAGGGACGCATTCTCCGTATTGGTTTTCCCCGTGGCAACCTATCCGTGAGAGGGCAAGTTCCATTATTTTCGCACGATGGTCCTCTGAAATGGTATCAGTAAAAGTACGTGTAGCAACCATGAACTGTCTACTCAAGTCAGTAGTGCATTTCTTCGTCCTGTTCCCTGCAACCATTTTTCACTCCAGGTCTTTAAATGAGGGCAAATCAGTTTTAACATTAAAAAACTTGGTTACATGTAACTCAAGTGGCTGCAATAAATCTTCTCCGGTATCAGCCATGAATGTTTTACTGATGGTATTACCTAAGTGGTATTCATCTGTTATTAAGCGTTCAATGCGTTTGCCAAGTGCTGGTATGCCGTGTTCCCATCCTGCTTCAGCCATGGGCTTGTGTTTATTGATGAATTCAGATGCCCGTTCAACGCTTTCTTTAAGATTTTTAACATTGGCGACTTCATGGAACAGCACATCACCATTTGACTGGTTAACAACACAGATTTTAAGCACGTTGCTGCAAGCCCGGTAAACATCGCCATCCTTGGCATAATCACGAAAACCAAGTGTCCAAAGACCATCAGCAGCATCACACTCTCCTTTTGAAAGCTCAAAGCATTTCTTTTGAATGTTCTCCATTATTTCCCTATCATTGGACATTATTTCTACTCCTACATTAAGCCTTTTTCCTTCAAGCAGCGTTCAAAATCATTTTCGCCTTTACATTGTTTAACCTCATCTCTGAATAATTTTATTATCTGAATGGCCTTTGCACCGCAAAAACCCTGTAAATCACTTGTTGTCATGTCATTGATGTTTTTATCTTGTGCAATCTCAATCAGTACATCGCTTACATTGGTCTCCAACAGTATTCGTTGGTAGCGTCTACCGCCTTTTTCTACGTCTTCTTTAATAGTCATCCGTTCATTTCCTTTTATGGTAAATTTCTTCTTGCTCCCTGGCGAATTCTTTTAATAAAGAAATACAGTCAAGTGAAGTCACATTCCCATACTTGCACGTACTATTGATGAGTTCATCGACATTGTATAAAGCGGTACTCAAAATATTTGCAATAACAAACCTCTCTTTTGAGTAATCTCTTCTTGCTTTCGCCCCTGCCCGCTCATAAAGTTTTGTAAAATGTTTAGTAGCGGCATTCAATTCATCGAAACTGGTACTTTGTTCAATTTCTATGCGTCTTTCTTCAGGTAATTTTTTGAATTCTTCAGTTGTGTATCCACATCTCTCGTATACTTTATCGGAGTTAACCATCTTGTGCCTCTATTTCTACCATTTGGATTTAGGTATCTCTTTACAGGTGTGTTTTTCTTCAATTATTTTAAGCCCGTCATCCTTTTCTTTTAGCATATTGCAAATATCGTAATGGATTTCATTTTTGGTGTCGCATCCGAGTACTTTCTTAGCATTTTCAAAACTGTTAGCCATGATTTGTATTGGTGGTTCATCATAAGTACGGCGAGAGGCAGAGACATCAAAATAATAGGTGTTCATGCTTTCAACAAAATCATATGGTTTTTCTTCAATGATTGTGTCACAGCATGGACATTTTTTACGATGTTTCGGATATTTACCATCTAAATCAGTGCGTTTTTCAATAATCACTATTTCGTAAGCCGCTATCTTCCCTTTTTCTGTTACTACAACCATCATCTCACCTTTGTTTTTTAAATCTCTTTTTCATTTCTTCTACAAACTCCTCACCCTCTGTCCACACGACGGGTGATGAGTTATGTTTTTTTATGAAAGCAATTTGATTTTCCGCTTCTTTTATCAATAATTCTTCTGTCGGGCAATCTATGGTATCAACATCTCCCTCTGTATAGTTGATTATTTGTTTTTTGAGAGGATTTATCACACCCCAATGGTACGGGGCGGAGTAATAGAGTTCACTGAATCCTTTATCACGTAAATTTAGAAACAATCCCATGTTCTCATCATCTGGACTCATGAAGAAATCTCTTTTGATGGTGCATCCAGCAAGGGTTTTCTTAGGCATATCACTCATTCTATTCTCTCTCCAGTTCCTCTGCTCTTCGGTCACCTGCTGCATCCATGGCCTGAATCACTTCAGTAATGTTATTTTCATCAATCAGTATCTTGTGTTCGTTCAACCAGTATTTCGCTTCGTTCCGCATCGTGCCAGTATCTGATACTTTGCATTTCACATCAGAGCCTTCAACCTCACAGATGATTCCACTTCCAATGATTATACGGTCAACGGTTGTCATAAGGATACATTGTTGAAAATCGTTTTAAAGGTTGCTACAAGAAGGTATACTTTTTAATCCTGTTTACAGGTAGTGCTTTTATCTAACCAGTTTCTTAATTCTTTTTTAGCGACATCGCCGCACTCATCTGCAAAGAAAACATCGCCGTCTTCTGAGGAACGCCAGTAGCATTTGTTGATTTTATCAATCATCTTTTTTGGTAAGACAAAATGACAGTGTTCAGTGACGTTTATTTCACGGCGATACCGTACTTCTTCTATAACACCGAAATCTGCAACCATCTCATCGGTGAGGTCTACATCTGGTTTCTCATCTGTTGAATACACATAGTATTCTCGTTCAACGCAGTCTCCGTTGGAGCAGACACCAAATAACGCGCCTTCTATTGTTGTTGCGAAACTTGTTTCAGGGATATTCGATATGGGGAACACTGGTGGTGAGTTAGTAACAGGATACCAGTAAGACAGTTCACCGTCTTTGTTTACTCTTTCATAGAAGCCACTTGGTTTTATTCTCTTGAGTGATTCTTGGAATGAGACATGGTAGTACGCCATCGTAAAATAATCATGTTTAAATGTTAAATACTTTAGGACGTTACGGTATACTTGCGAAAAAAACAAAAACTTTATTATCACATTCATATTACGGGACTGTATATGTCTTTGTAAAAGAGGCGAGGATGATGGTGAAAAAACAAAAAGAGAAATGTGAATTCTGCAAAAAAGAAGTTGAGGACGTAGAAGCACACGCAGCACAATGCAAAAAAGGAGACAAGTTCTTCGACAAACTTGAAAAAGAACTGATACTTGAGCATGGCGGACATATCTGGGTGGGGGGTTCTTGCAAGGTGTTGCTTATGCTCAGGGGTAGAGCAAACCCTGAACGGTATCTGAAAGAAAACCCGCATGACAAGAAAGACATTCTGAAACTCATGGAGTTTGAGAAAAAACATAACTTCCGATTAGTGTACGACACTAAGAAAGATAAGGTGTACGCTAAATCAGAGGTGAAAACATCCCCGAAAAAAAGATAGAAAAAAAAATAATGACCATTGACATGTTCTTTCAGAAATCAGATGTATTCAAAGAACCAACTGTGTTCAATGAGATGTACATCCCTGATGTTTTCCTTTATCGTGATGATGAGATAAAGACCGTAGGCACCGCTTTTGCACGACTCTATAATGGCTCAGGTTTCAGCCACCTGTGGATAAATGGACCGCCATCAACCGGAAAGACACAGGTCGTAAAAAGACTAACGAAAGAGTTCAATGACCATAGCGAAGGAGAGAACAAAAAAGTTTTTTATGCGTATGTCAGCGCACGTAAAAAAACACTCCCGATGGTTTACAGTGAACTGCTTGGGCAATTCGATTCAGGTGCATCATACATCAAGGGGGCTTCTCCTTGGGAATACATAGGGAAGATAAAGAAATTAGCGAAAAGATACAAATACATTAATTTTATTTTTGATGAAATAGATAAAATTATCCCAACAGCGAGCCATAAAAACCCTATTGATGACATCATAGGCACATTCACCCGACTTCATGAAGACGACAATGTTTTCAGTTTATCCGGTGTCGGTTACATGACGACCATCATCAGTAATGACATGCATCTCCATAAGCATCTCTCACCATCGACACAATCAACTTTTGTTGCACATAACATAAAATTCAATGAATATGATGCACAGCAGTTTGGCACCATTTTTTTAGAGCGATGCAGAATGGGTTTTCAGCCTGGTGTCATCAAAGACGAGGATGTTCTACGTTTCGCCGCTAACCTCTGCCGTGGCGTGAAAGACGTACGTACTGGCTTGCAGGTACTTAGTGCAGCAGGTCATCTTGTCGAAGAACGGAACAACGGTGAGAAGAAAATAACATGGGATGACATTTCTCAAGCGTTTAAGATTGTTGAAAAAAACAAACTCTATGAGACCATATTGAAATTGGATGAGCCGCAAATCGCTTTCCTTGTTGCTGTGGCAAAAGTGCAGCAACGCGGTGAGATGGCGACAACAGAACTCGTCTACCGGATTTACACTCAGATTGCTCGTGCCCATTGCTTTGAAATCCTTAAACCACGGTACATGATGGAGTTCATTGCACCTAAACTTGATGGCACCGGGCTTATCACAACAGCCGTTAAGGGTCGTGGACGTGGTAAAGGTATCACCCGTACCTTTGAGGTCTTAGATGAAGAACTAAAAGACATCCTTGACATGGGTGAGAAAGAGTTAGAGAAACGCTCTGCGTAAGTATCCATGATTCGTAGCAACTTTTAAATGCCTTACAGATGATTTTCTATTTGATAATTATGAAGTTAGCAGGCTATGACATTAAAGATGGTGATGACCCCCGTCAAATCATTGTTTTCAAACGTGAACGCATCGAAGAAAGCGGGAAGCAAGACATCCGTTTCCTCATCTGGGATAAAGAAAACCCTAAGTTCGGTATAGCAAACTCCGATTTTTCTTTACGCGCTGGTGTCCCAATACGTGAAAAGAAACCAATCATTCAGAAACTCCTCAATGAAATCATCAAGAAAGGGGAAGCGAAAACCTGTTATCATTACATCGGTGCAACTGAAGAAGCACCAGGCGGTTACCTCACAGAGACTATTCCACCTATCTGCGAAATGAAAAAATATCCTCCTAATGTTGTCTCTGAAATCAAAAAACTAAAAGACCTTGTTGACACCCTGTGAGGGAATAACTTGGACGAACTACTTGATGAAACAGTACGACAAAGTTGTAATGAACTTGGAGGTTATTGGGTCACTGTAGCAACTTTTGAATATGATGGTCACAGAGGAATGAAACGCACCATCTGGGTTTGCAGAATGCCTGGTGATGTCATCGAAAAAGCGGCAGGCTTAATAAAACAAAAAAGAGGATACTACGACAGCATCCCACCCTGCCATTATTTCAACGGAGAACACCGGTATTTCACAAAAAAAGAATACCCGCCAATGGATTTCAAACGACTTGGTTTCCCTGAAGGAACAGAACAGTTCACTGTTTGTGACATACCATATGAAAACTGGAAATGGGACAAAAAATATCCATTGACCGACACGATGACCTATCATGTCATAGAATCACTTTCACACCCCCCGAAAGAAAAAATCTATGACAACTACAACCCTGATTTCCCCACCCTGCTCATACTACCTGATAAAAACCATTACCACATCAACTACGAAGGAAGCCAAGAAAAACTCTACAACAGACTAAAGGAATACATCGGAGAAGATGTTAAAAAAACCAACAACCGTGAAATACACCCGCATCCGTACCGGAACAGTTTCATGGTCACAGAAAATCATCAATCTATCTTTGAGGCTTTGATTTACCCTGGCTTGAATGCAGCACCACGAATAAAAATATTAAAGGGAACAGACGATTTCAACAACATCATCTACAAGGCTGTTTTTGAAACAAAAACAGAGGGTCAGATGGTCGGAAAACCACCCTACTGGGATGATAAGACATTCGACTGAAGAAGAAAAATACATTTACATAATGACAACCTTTATATGCCTTCTTTTAGAAATCTCAACAGGAGAGCCAACCTATTAACAGTTATTATGTAAGTGTAAGGAGAAGTATCACAATCTCATTCAAAAATAACATGAGACCGCCCAAAACTAAAACACATTTTTAAAAAATATATATTTACTCCAAGAGCGTTAACCGCGCATTTTGATTATCTCAAAATATCAACCTTTATTGAAAACCAATATATTGGGAAAAAACCAATATATAGTAGGTATTTATTTACTTCTATAACGAGGTAGGGAAGCCGGACAATCCCGACAGGCCCATAAATCGCAACTAAACCTATCCTCCCAATGAGATGAACGTGTCAGGTCCAGCATTCTCACGGGTAGTATTCCATCGAAAGATGGGACGTGACCAACCCGAAGTGGCGCTTTCCTGACTTGCGATTGAGAAACCTGTAATCCGTTGGTTCAAATCCAACCCTCGTTATGGACGGGTAGTTTAGCAAAAGGAAACAGGAGACCATCAGAAAGTACAACTGATTTCTTCCAAGAACCTTACCAGATGCATATGGTTGGCAGAACGCTTGAGGCGAAAGCGGATTGTTGTCGTTGGTTCAAGCCCAACCCCGTCCATTGTATCCCTTTTTGAGCAAAAATATAAAACAATAAGTAGCGATTCATCTTTAAAGGAGATGAGAAAAAAATGAAAATAGGCAATATTTTAGTTGCTTTAGTGGTCTTTATGACGGCCAGTGGCTCAACTAAGAAAGTTAACGTCAATTGGGGCGCACTTGGAGTGGGTTCAGTGATAGCCTTTTTGATAGGCTGGTGGCTCTTCGGTCTGTTAGGTGCGATAGTATTAGCGATTATCGTCATGTTCCTACTGGGAATCATAACAGTAAAATAAGTATGCTTTCTTGTCGCTGTTTTTAAGTAGATGCAGCCATATTCATTCTATAATGGAAAGTTATCAGGAATTCTTCAGAAGACCAGATAAATCTCATTGGAATGCAGTACCGCAACTAAGAAACATGAGATATGAATATGAACTGAGAAGGAAACATCTTGATGATTCCATTAATAGTTGCGATTGCGCGAAATTCGCTGTATCCTTTGGTTTTGCACTCAACCAACTTGATGAACTGGGTGAAAAAACATTTGCATCTTTGAAAGGGCTTATTTTCTCAGAGTTGAAAAAAAGTTTGGTAGATTTGAATGAGACTACTAAAACATGCATGGATAGTGCTGCCTATAAAGAAGCAACAGAGCGTGTTCTTAAAGCAGATGAGCAGAGAAGAGAGAATTTCAGATTCACCGAAGGTGAACTGGAAAACGAATTGAATTATTTGATGGATGATTTATTACAGAAACCCATAATATTCAATGGCACATGTTCTTGTGGCAAAAGACGATAAGGTATACTGTTTTTGTCGGTGTTTTTAAGTAGAACTATTCCTATTCAGTCACATGAATGGTTGGGGATGGGATACGAAGAAATGTAAATGCAAGTTGTGTTTCGACAAAGGAGTGGAGACAAAATTCAGGACCATCGCTGAAGGGAAACGCCATGTCCTTCTTTTTCATGGTGTCCCTATGCAGAAGACACGGCAGCATCTTATCACACAGTCTTGTATTCCTATTGGTAGTAGTTTTTAAGTAGATATACACTGATTTTGTTTTAATGACAGAGATTAAAAAACTATCGGGTGTGAAAACCGTCATCATTGAAGGGATGATGGGTGGACCTGAAGGGAACACTGTTGACTTCCGTGGTGAAGCAGACGAGTTGATTTACCGAGAGATTGGTATTGATGATTTCTATGCAAGGAACGCCAACATCCTGATGATGGATAACGCTATGATTAGTTTCAAACCAACCACTGTTTGCACCATCAAGAAACATCAGGTGGGCACCATGCCGCCGTTCAAAAGCGTGAAATGCAGTGTGGAAGAGCCTTTGCCGAAATCACAGAAGAAACTATTTGAGGAACCATAAATGGTGAAATGGGAAATCGACAAAGAGAAATCTGCGAGAGTACCGGAGGTCATCGACTATATCTCTGATGTCTGTGAGAAGTTATCGAAAGAGATAGATGATGCTTGCCCTGGTCACATCCTTGTGTGTTCTGGAGGGCCGTATCGCGGTGCTGATATAGCCGTTGGCTACAATGTTGAAAAAAAGCAATTATCTGTCGATATTTATTCTTACATACGAATGGATGGTTCAAGGGAAGGACCAGCGCTTGATTACGCTAAAGGCATCATGCGGGAAACCTGCGTCACCCGGGCATATCTTGAGAAAAAATACCCGAAGGACTGGCGTGACAAATATGAGAAATGGCGTTCAGGTATGTGGCGGCTTGCTGGTGAAGAACAGTTGGATTTTCTGAAAGACATTAGGAGGGGTAAATGATAATCGAAGGCGTTGATGTTTTAATCGCAAATGAGGATAAAATCGAACTTTACGGGAAAGGAAATTTGCTACATACTTTCAAAGCCGCAGACTTCCATGACATCAACCTTTACCAGTTGGAATCCATTGAACATAACCTCATTAAAAAGGAGATGGAAGTCTATTTCACTAAGGCTGTGCGTTGCGAATCTGAAGGCGTTGGTAGAATCGAAACCAATGACATTGCTATTACAACCGGGCCTCGTTTATGGTGCGGTCTGAGAGAGACATTGAGTAAAATGGACAGAGACATGTCCCCTTCTTATGAACGCAGAGGTGAGATGTGAGAGAAGCAAACCCGTTAACAGATAAAGAAATCGAACTCATTGTCAGCCGTATTAAACCACAAAAAAGTAAGATATATTCATCAGAGGAAATACTATTTGAAAGAGGCATGGAGAATTGGCAGAAGGCAGCATGTATCGAAAAAACCGTTTTAACAATGCAGAAATACAAGGATGACGAATATATTGATAATAACATTCGAAATGAATTGGTACTCCTTGGCTGCGCTCATTTCAAAGATATTATCGTCCGTGAAGCCCTGAAGTTGGTTAAAAAGCCTTGGGATAAATATTATCCAGAGTTGCATAAAAGATATCCAACAGACTGGGAGAAATAATGGACGAAACACAAAAAAAGGAACTAATGCACGTATGCTATACTTTTGGTGGTGCAACATATTTTGGTAGTGACTATTGGAGACATGATACTTTCGGTGTTTATTGTTACATGGGGCTTTCTGATTTACAGGCTGCTACTGATTCAAACACCTGCGAAGAACTAAAAGGTGATTTTAATCCCGATAGAACACAGTGTCGTATCCCAATGGAAAACGTCACGCAACTACGAAGAAGGAAGCACCCTAAATATTATGATGACTCCCTTGACCAACTCGCCTATGAACTCCTTGTTGAAGAATCACAGTCCTATGCGATATTTAATGAAGAAAAAAATAAGAAAGACCCAGATGCAGAGCGTAAAAGATTAGAAATCTTCAAAGAACATCCTATAGCGACCATGGGTGTCATCCGACGTACCATTGATGAGAACGGTAAACCAAAAATAGAGGCAATGAAAATAAAGGATATTTACGTGAATGAAAAAATGGCTAAACGGTTTTGGGATAGTCTTGACCTCATGTTCATTGAGAGCCACGCAAAAGACCGGTTCGCTCAGATAGTCCATCATGATTTCTACTACAATCTACCTAAAAATGAGCAGGCTAAAATTCGTTATCGTATGAATAAACACACAAAGGAATTCAAACTATAGTGGTATACTGTTTTTGTCGCTGTTTTTAAGTAGATAATAACGTATTTAACTTTATGCGAGTACTAGAAAAAGGTAGTTGCAACGCTGACGAAAAACAGGTTGTATTCACTGCTACAGTTATGGGGAATAAAATCAAGGCATGTGTTTCAACGAAAAAACAGCCAGTTATTCTACTAAATAAATCATATGCTCCTATTCATGGTTGTGTCGTACAGCCATATAGAAAAAGCCCTGCGTCAGAGTTAGAGATATTCGATGAATACAATCGTTTCGGCAAAGATAAAGGAGAAACCACTTTCATTGAATACCCAGATAATAACGGCGACATGAAAGTAGGTTTTGGTACTGGTGGGTTGCTCGGGGGTATTGATAAAGAAATCACACTAAAAACCGTTGACGAAGCAACATTCAATAGGATAGGCGAGTTAGTTAAAGAATGGGACGAAATAGAAGACATCAGGAATGAACATAATTTCCTCTATGGTGATTCAAACAAAGAGATGATGGGATTGGCTCTCAACAGGGAGAATGAATTAAAAAGAGAATGGGAAGAACTAACCGGGTGGCGGTGTTAAAATGTCTAAAGAAGAAATTGCGAAACAATTCGGGCCATTATGGAAAGAACTGATTGCCGTGGGGCAAAAAGCAGAGGATGAAGATGAAACCATAGCGAACACCATGACAGAGGAGCAGTACTATGAAATCAAGGAAACAATAGAGTATGTTATTCCACAAGGATTGCCTGACCCGTTTACATGGAATGCTCAACTTGACGCTGATTTAAGGGGACCACCGCATTACCGTTTATTTGACGCTATTGGGATGGGTATGGGTGGTCGATACGGAGATGATGATGACGTAAAGCGTTGGATTACAAAAATCGCTAAAGCCTATATTGGATGTGTGAAAAAAGATGGTGTTAAGACCAGAAGCGAATTGTATGATTGTGTCGCAAGACGTGGTAGAGAATGAAGGACATAGAGAAAGACCCGCTTCCGAAATGCGATTTCTGTGGTGCTGATGCGGAATACGATGCACCGACTAAAGCCGGGCCTTGGGCTTTTATGTGCAAACAGCATTTCACGATGTACGCTGGATTCGATGCTGAATCAGTGGGCTATCATCTCATTAAAAGAACATACAAGGTTGTCGTCACCCCTGAGAAAATGAAAGCCGTTATGGTGCCATTGACAGAGGATTCTGTCGCTGAAGTGAAATGCCCGTACTGCGGGACATATCGTTCTGTAGAACCAGATGCTAACTATATCGTGAGTTGCGAAGGCTGTGGTCATAAATATCGTGTTTACTCCATGTTTTGAGAGGACTGAAAAATGGATGCTGTTGTCAGTAAATTAACCCCAGATGAACTAAAAGCCTGCAAGGATTTCGGCTTTGATTCTATTGTTCATCAGGGTGATTTGAAGAAACGATACCGTGAACTTGCCCTGAAGCATCATCCTGATAAGGGAGGCGACCCTGAGCGTTTCAAAGAAATCGCTAACTCATATGAGATTCTCAGCAGAGTGACACCCGTGGATTGCGGGCAGCATGAACACCGTGAGTTTGAAATCATCAACTCATGGATATTCGGTGAAATACGCAGGGAGACAGAAGCAAGTAAAACGAAACGATACTCAAAATATGCTCCAGATGGCTTCACAGAATGGAGGGAGCATCTATGAGCAGGAAACGCAGAGAAAACCCTGATGACTGGCTGGAGAAACAACCAAGAACCAATTTAAAAAACAAGGAGGAAAAAACAAAACCGGTGACAAAGATAGCGGCATGTGGTCATGAATTAGATGAATTCATGGCTGTTAAAAGCAAAGAGAAACTTAATGATTTCTTTGACTGTATGAATCGGGAGGGTTATATTAACAATGACTGATGACATAATCATACCAGAGCAGGTCAAAAACACTCATTTTGACCCTTCAGACATCCCAGAGTTCTACGACCTTGCAAAAAGAACAAATAATCATCTTTCAAACATGGCGAAACAAGGGGTCATCAAATACGGTGAACGCGGGGAACTGAAAGGCAGAGTAAGACTTGACCTCACGAAAACATATGATTATTACGCTAATGTCCTGAAAGAAGACCCAGTGGTCGCTCATGTACTGAAATTAACGATGGATGAATGGCGTGAAAGCCACACGGGTCGAAGCAGTTGGGTTTCCCTTGAAAGCATGTTTGGACTATCAAACAGTTCTGTGGAGAACATATTTGCCAACCGGGTTGGTTGTGCCGCTAAAGCCGTAGCCTACGATAAACGAAAGGATAAAGCATGGGACGATTACTGGAATTGTTCATCGAAACTTGATAAAATAAAACGTGATGAAGAACTTTCAATCGGGAAAAATCACCTGAAAAAAGGCTTCACAAGAGAAATGTTCCGTGAGCGGTATGGTTCTTATCTGGAACAATACCTGAGAAAGAATAATATATCGGGTCATATCGCTAATTCCATACGGAATTCTTTTACAAAGTCATGGATAATAAAAAATCCAGATGCTAAAAAAGTTGAAATGCAGTTACGCACCGCTTTCTTTCAGGATAATTATAAGGATTTCATCGCTGAAGATTATCAAAAATTTGTGACACCTGATATGCGTAAAACAACACAGGTTTTTGATGCCGTGGTGGAATATCGTTTGAAACAGAAAACAGAGTATGCCGAGACTGAAAAAGAATGCGGGTGTCTTCAAAAGAAACATGACCAATACCGAGATGAGGCTTTTGAATTCGGTTACAGTTCTGATTGTAAAGATGAACTTAAAGAAATGAAAAAAGAGACCGAAGAATTCACCGGATGGATGTCAAAAGAGATACTACGCAACCTCTGGAGGGAATAAAATGAAGATTGAGACAGACGCGTGGATTTGTGAGGTTCGGACACATGCTTACGGCGTTCAAGACATCTACTGTAAAGCAAAACCTGGCTTTGAAGATGCACCAGATGTCGTCATGGGTGTGGTGGGAAAACGTAACATCCCTGAAGTGGTCCTCTACACCGGAAAATATATTAGCAGATTCACGAATAGACGAGCATCAGAGGAAAAAGAATGACTTTAATCTTTCCCATTAAAACAATTTCAGATATTGTTTCCAATTACAAGAAGCACACCATCGAAAAGAAAGTAGAGTACATAGCCCCCTTGTGTAAAGACACAAACAACCGTGTTTCTCTTGGCAGTAAAGTCGTCACAGGGACTTCATACGGGATAAGTGGTGAAATGCCACAAAAAGATGTCTGCTGGGATGAATGGATTGGTGAAATTCATTCACATACACGTGTACGTGCAGAAGAGCGTTTTGTAGAATTAGACAAAGGCATGTCAGATGATGATGTCAACCACATCATCTCCCATATTTTTTCAGGTAATTACAAGAAATTCCCGGTGTTGTTCTGTTCAGTCACGCCGACAAGGGACACGCAGACAGAGTTAGACATTGAGGTGCAATGCGAAAAATACGAGAAGATTGGTGCAGAAGACATCATCGGGATGAACCGGTCAGCAGAGCCTATTTATGAACAAGACCAGAAAATCTACAAGCAATATAACCTTCACAGTATGCCGTTCACTGAGAAGCATGTTGATGAATGGGTTCACAGTGAGGAGAGAGGCGGGGTTTGGGGTTACCCATTTTTTTATGACCTCAATAAAGTTCAGGATGAAATAATGCAAACCGGTGATGCGAATATCAGTAAACAGGAACTTGGGAAAGCATATGTGGCAGCCCTTCTTTATCAGGGTGACATGGCAAGCATCAAAAAAGAGTTGAAGGCAAAAGGGCTAATGACCAATGATGAGTTTACCATTAAATGCAAAAAAGTGGTCCTTGGAAGAAAAGGAAAACCGATTCTTGTCTGTAACAACACTGAGCAGAAATTAAATCTTTAGTTTTTTTCTTCTGTGCAGAAAGCGAATTTCTCACCGTTTTTCTCAAAGACGCTGCAACGTGTTGTTTCATCAAGGGCGACAACAGGCATCTTCTCATCAGCGATGACACGTGTATGTGTCACGCCGATGAACTCAATATGTTCAACCGGGATGTCTTTCTCCTCATCTTTGATGTGCCATTTGTTGTCCTTGCCGAAATAGACCTGCATCATAGTATTCTAATCATTTAACACTTATTTAAAGCATGCTATAAGGAGATGGGGAGGTTGCTGACGATTATTTTGAAGGTGGTGAGGAGAGTTAAAAATTAAAGTCATCAGCAGCCCCCACTCACAATATACTAACATGTTTTAATTATAAAATCTTTGCACCAAACACGTATACTGACCGGTAGCCAAATATTTAAACCGATAAAAGAATACTACCAAGAATGAATCCTAATGTTTGTAAGCCAGGGGAAGAACAACTTTATCATGGTACAACCGTGGAAGCAGCACGGAAGATAATGAAAGAAGGCTTTGTCCCAGATAGAAAATACAACTGGCCTGTGAAATCAAAAGAAGGATTCGTCTACCTTTCTAAAGCATACGCACCGTTCTATGCGGAGATGGCGAAAAGTAGTTCAAAATCAAGAAAAAGAGCCATCATTAAAACCTGTGTCCCTGAAGATAAACTCTACCCTGAAGACGATTTCATCATGTACGCACTCGGGAAACCAAAATACACCCAAGAAGAACTTGACCGCATACCATTAGAAGACTTCAAAAGATTCTACAAAGACAGCCTCAAATACATGGGTAACGCAAGCGCTAAACCAAAAGACATCAGGGTGATTGGTGCAAAAGAATTTGATGCACACATGCTGGTGATGAAATGCGACCCAGTTATATCACCATTGAACTACCAGATATGCGGTGAATACTACGAAGAACTCACTGAATGGATTTACCAGGGAAAAAAACATGAGGATTTCCCGACCATGACTGAATTCATGACAAAACACGGGGTTACTTTCAAATAAAAAATAGTATCAAAATCTCAACCCTTATATACTTATTTTGTATTCTCTTTTTTTACGGTCTTGGTTATGGCAGAAAAAACAGAAACAGGTATGCAGGATATTTTAGATAAGAAGGAAAAACTGAATCAGGATGCTTATCAATGTGGGCTTTGCGAATCAGTCATTCGTGTTCCTAAAGGGGAGAAACCAACTGAATGTTTACAGGAGCAGGGTGGGTGCGGTAAGAAACATAAGAAATTCAAGTTGCTTAAAGATGAGGAGATGGCTGCCTTAGACCAACCACCAGAGAAACCAGAGGATACAGACGAAGACAAACCAGCGAAGAAATCCAAAGACGAACTGAAAAAAGAGAAAATCCAGATAGCGATGAAACAGGCCGATGATGTTGACCTGAAAATGAAAGAAGTGAAAGTTGAAGATTTAAAATCAAACATTTACATTGAGATGGATGCCTACGTGGATATGGTCGCTCATGGCATCTCATTTGGGACGCTTATTGAGGGCAGAGGCGGCGTGGGAAAGACCTGGCGGGTCATCAACCGGCTCAGTGATGTTGATTATGCGTACACTGATAGTTTCACGACGCCACAGGCTTTCTACATATGGCTGTATCGAAATCGGAACAAAGAAGTCGTCGTCATTGATGATGTCGCTAATTTCATGGACAATATGAAGGTATTAGCTTTCCTGAAGGGCGCACTCTGGGAGGTCAACAACGAACGTCGTATCCACTATATGACAACCAAGCCGATGCAGGATGAAGTCGGCAACTACGTACCTAATGCGTTTCTGTTTAACGCACGTATGGTCATCATCACAAACAAACTCAATAAGAAGAACCCTCATCTGAACGCCGTCTTAACACGTGTGAACTACTGTAACGTGGAGATTGACCACAAAGAACTCATGAACATCCTTGAACAAGTATCAAAGAAAGAATACCCTGGCCTCACCGCAGTAGAACGAGAAGAAGTTTACCAATTCATCAAAGATAACACATCAGAGGCTAACGATGATTTGAACATACGAAGTCTCATCAAATGCTTCCAGCACAAACTATATTCAAAGAAAATAAATGACACTGACCTGTGGAAGAAACTCGCTGTCATCAGCATCGTGAAACAAAACCCTGCCTTGGTAGTCGTCCAGCAGTTAGTGAAAAACAAAGATTTCGGTACTGAAGAGGAGCGGGTCATTGAATTTGTTAATGTCACAGGGAAGTCAAGGGCCACGTATTTCAGATTAAAAGAGCAGATGGGCTTAGCAGGCGATAACCTCAAGGAAAAAAAGGAAAAATAGGTATACGGTTTTTGTCACCAACTATTTAATCATAAAAACCTATTCTTTTATTGGATTGCTATGAAGAGTAAAATCATTTCGATAGTCGTAGGACTATTATTTATTGTGACCATTGTGCCGATGATGCCCAAGGTGAAAGCAGATGGTGGCACTACATTACTATGGGATAACGGTCATGTAGACTTGAATAATTCAGTAATATTGACTTCGTATTTTTACCCATCTACAGGTTATAATTGTCAGGCGGCTGATGACTTCATACTTTCAAATGCATCTTCTATAACAAATGTTGATTGGGCTGGTTTATTCTTAAATGTATCAAATGCATCTGGGGAATATATTTCAACGCCGCAATCATTCAATATCTATATCTATGATAATGACAGCATGACCGGTACTCCAACAGGGAGCTATATGGATAATCCAGAGACAACCGCTCTTGCGGCATACAGGGTTTCTGTCGCTGGCACAGATATTGGAAACTATTATAATAGCTCCACTTGGCCAGTTTACAGTTTCCATGCAACATTATCCCCTGGTTTCTCTGCATCAGCCTCACATAAATACTGGATTACAATCCAATGGAATTGCAGCGTGGAAGGAATTTATTGGTATTGGATGAGCGCATACCCAACTCAGCAAATGAGTCCAATGTTTTTTGGGGATGTAGTCTCCTATCCCTACTGGTTTGATACTTCTCATACTGAACTGCTTGGCTATGCTTGGGATGCATCATTCAGTCTTTCAGGGACAACAGGTGGTGGTACCCTATTATGGGATAATGGCCCTGTAGACCCAATGAATTCATATTTCATAATGGCAGAACAAGATATGTTTATACCATTTAATGCTCAAGCCGCAGATGATTTTATTTTATCATCATCGGCTACCATCACAGGTGTCAACTGGATTGGATACTTTACACCTAACAATTTTACAGAGAAATCTTTCAATATTTATATTTATAATGATGACGGGACAGGGAACGCACCAACTGGTGCAGGAATGAATCTACCTGAAGAAACCGCTGTAGCTCATTATCAGGTGGCTGTGACTGGAGTTGATATCGGAAATTCTTTATCAAGTTATCATGCGACGCTTTCCCCTGGTTTTTCTGCTAATGCTTCTCAAAAATATTGGATTTCAATTCAATATCAGGCAAGTCCTGATGGCACAGATTGGAATTGGTTGGCGACCTATCCAGACATAAGAATGAGTCCAGCCGTCTATGGTGAAAACCTTTCAATGGGTACGCCATTTTGGTTGACGTTATCATCTGATATGTCATTCAATCTCACAGGAACAAATGAGACTCCTCCGTTGACTGGTGCCCCGACTCAGAACATGAATATCACGCTTACTCCTGGTGGAACCGCAGAAATCATCGTGAATCCCACGACCTGGGGTGCATCATCAGCCATCGGTGAAAGCATCTCAACAGCGCCTAATGCCTTTGCTCTTGAGAATAATGGGACTGTGCAGGTTGATGTGACTGTTAATGCTTCTAACACCAGTGCATGGACTCTGGGGTCTTCACCTGCTTATAATCAGTTCCAGATGCAATACGGAATTGGTACAGCACCAACAGGTCCTTCCCTGATAATAACTGGGACTGATTCAAATAGTGATGCTATCATGCATCCACGTGTTGCGACATTCAATTCAACATGTTTTATTGAAGCCTGGGTAAATCATACAAGCACATTTAATGCTTTGGTACGAATCGGTGAAAGAAGCGGGGGTGCTGTTTCTTGGATAACAAATCCTACATTGGTTGAAGGAGGTATGGCTGGTGAATCAGTTATCGGAGTAGCGACTTTGGATTCAACTCATTTTGTTGTCACTTGGCATTCACAGACTGGTTATGCCGTAGCGAGAGTCGGTCATCTTTCAGGGTCAAGTATCGTCTGGGACACAAGCACAATAAATGTATTTAATGCTTGGACGCAACTTTCTATCGCCGCATTTGATTCAACATATTTCGTTATTGTGGGTGCAACATCGGGTGGTACATTGGCACGTGCTATAATAGGGCAGTTCACTGGTAGTTCCATCACTTTTGGTACCAATGCAATGACAAGCACAGGTAAGATGCCATATGTGACAACATTGGATACCACTCATTTTGTCGTTACAGGAATAATGCCCGCTGGTCCATATGCAGTTATGACGAGGGTAGGACATCGAACAGGCACCGCTATAACAATGGATATGACTTCAGTTGCTATCAGCATTCCAACAGCAGCATCAGCATCACCGCCAGCATTATCAAAAATAAACTCAACATATTTCCTTCTTTCTTATGCAAATGCCACCAACGGATTAGTAACCGTAGGTCAATTCACTGGTTCTACCGTAGTATGGACAATGGGACCAACATCATACTGTAATTGGAGTGGTGGTACAGGTCTGCTCAGTGATATTTCCTATATGGGTAATTCCAATTTCACTGTTGTTTATTCAGATGTAAACTATGCATCAAATAATGGCACAAGAATGGGGGAAATCGGTCCGTCATCCATATCATTCATCACAAATTCAACCCCGTTAAGAACATCCGGTAGCCAATTTTCGCCACCATCACTTGCAGCATTTGATTCTACACACCTTGTCTATTTCATTATGAGTACCCCATCGACTTTTCTTACATCATTCAACGCTGGTGGGAGTGGTAGTGCAGTATGGACAGATATTAATGTTTCACCAGCAGCCTTTGTCAGCAATCTCACGTATGATGCTTCTCAGGATTTCGGTCTTAAACTGTTCATGCCGACCAGTTCATCAACAATAACGAATCAGACTACGACGATAACCTTCGTTGCAACAATGGATTAAAAAAAGTATCCCATTTAGCCAGTATTCTTAAATATCTTCAAATCCTTTTAGTATTTGATAACTATGACTGTAAGAGCATTACCAACTGTTGATGGATACACCATGGATGAACGCCTTCGTGAATTCAGGTTACTTAGACCACAAACCGAAGGAAGCATGGCTTTCATACCCTTTGACAGCCCTGAAGGAAAGAAACTACTGGGGAAATATGAATGCTGCCAGAATTTCTGTAAACTCCTTGATGAATACATCCCTGATGAAGAACATGATGCTAAAAAATACATGGATGGCGCTAAAAAAGCATGGGAAAACAATGAACCGCTCATCGGGACCATCCTGGAGACCCTTTCTAAAGATGAGGCGAAACACGGTAAAGCATTGAAAGACATCCAGATGCTTGTCTGCAAAAAATAAATACCATTAAATATGATATACTCTATTCTTTATCCCTGATGGGTAAACTCAAACCAGAAGGAAAACAGTTACATCCCCATAGACCAGAGAAAAGCAGGTGGCACAATGAATAAAAAAACGCTTCTTTTTCTAATACCATTGATTGCAGCAATTCTTTGTAGCGGTTGCATCAGTAATACGACAGTGCAGAACAAAGCCCTTGTCGGTAAATGGACATCGGGTGACTTGACGGTGGAGATGTTCGACAACGGGAAAGGATACCTGAAATACCAAAGCCTTTCCACTGATTTCACGTACAAGGTTTTATCGAACAACACGGTTGAAATAACAAACACGTTGATAGGAACGCATCAAATCCATTATGATATTGAAAACCCTAATTCAATTCTCATTGAATACCAGGGGAGTACATACAGGTTGGAAAAAGTAAGTTAAAGACGTATACGTTTTTTGTCATTAAGCATATAAAACTAAAAATCAATTCTTTTATTGGATTACTATGAACAGTAAAATCATTTCGATACTGGTAGGAATAATTTTAATCGCAACAATCATACCGATGATTCCGACTGTAAAAGCAGACACAACAACGACAACCACATATCGTCCGAGTGGCGATGAACTACCTGATGCAGCGAACTGTTATGTTTACAATGAAGCGTTGGAGGCACCAGCAGATAATTACCCCGACCCAGTGAATCTTTATCAAAGCGTTGATGAGGTAACATCTGATGGCGGTGCAACAACATTGACCTGGAACCATAACCAAATAGATAGTTCTCAACGGGTACTATTTGATATGTCTGGAGGCACAGCAGGAAACAGTAGCACAGTCATTAACAATGTAACATTGCATGCCGTAATCAGGCATTCTGGCCCGGCTTCTCTTACCACCCTTTACAAATGGTTATTGGAGAATACAAGCATCTGGGAAAGTTCTGAATACACTTATTCGACAAACACATATTCGGAAGTAACTTATGTGATGACGACGAACCCCATAACATCGTCAGCATGGACTTGGGGCGAGATACCATTTTTGCACGCTGGAATTTATCAGACATCAGGGAATCGCGATTTGATTGTCACACAATATTGGATGAATATTACATATACATATGCGCCACCAGCACCAAATCCGCTTAAAACTATTTGGGATGGAACTCCATATCCCACCATATGGGACAACGGTTATCTCAATGCAAGTAGCCCAGGGGGTTATCCAATTGGATGCGGATACTGGGGCGCAAACCAAACTGCTGCTGACGATTTTAATCTTGCAACAGGTACGTACATAAATAATGTCACCTTCACTGGCTTTGCCAGTGGTGCTGATATGGATGTCACGATATTATTCTACGCTAATTTAAATGGGTTGCCTGGGGCGGTGCTCAAAACACGTAATGTTAGAGCCACAGATGCCGCGTATTTAGGGACATATGGCTATGATTCCTATATGTATAATGTTTCCATCCCGCCAACCTATCTCCCGGCAGGAACCCATTGGATATCAATCGTACGAACTGATGACCCCTCTGCATGGGATTTCTGGATGGATTCTTATCTCCATACACAAAATTGGTTAGCAGAGAATGATGGTCATGGAGCCGGCTGGTATAATATTTCATATCCTATGGACCTGTCATTCAAATTGGGCGGGTACGCTGGTTCACCTCCTACAAATTCACCACCATCCTTTGGAACACCAAACCCAGTAAATGGTAGCACTGGGCAATTACATTCATTAACCTGGGGGATACCTATCAGTGACCCTGATGGAGATGGAATCAACTGGACGATTGAATGTAGCAACGGACAAACAACAGCAAGCCCTCAAGCACAAGGTAGCGGAACTAAATCTTTATCACTATCAGGTCTATCTCCATTAACAACTTACACGATATGGGTGAATGCCACAGATGGTTCGCTTTGGACAAGAGAATGGTTCACATTCCAAACAATATCAGATACATCACCAATATTTGGAACACCATCTCCAACAAATGGCTCAACTGGTCAGAGCCTTGATTTCACATGGCAAATAGGAATAAATGATGATGAACTTGATAACATCAGTTGGACGTTACAATGTAACGGCCAAAGTAACTCAAGTGCAGGGCTAAGTGGTTTAACCGCATCTATTTCATTATCTGGTTTATCGCCATTCACCAACTACATGATATGGGTGAATGCCACAGATAGTTCGCTTTGGACAAGAGAATGGTTCACATTCCAGACAGGAGCACCAGTTGTATGGGATAATGGTGGCGGTGTTACTTATGCTGCTGACCCAGCTTATGGTGAGTATTCAAGTATTCTTATTTTTGGTTCAATTAATAATGTTCAAGCAGCAGATGATTTCATATTATCTGAAAACACTACTATCGCTTCTGTAAACTGGCAAGGGATTACTTTTGATGGCAACCCATCAGAAAATTTCAATATTCATTTTTATGCTGATGATGGCACAGGGAACGCACCAACTGGTGCTGGATTGAGTAACCCAGAGACAACCGCATTAGCGAATTATACAGTGACAGCAACAGAATCACCAACGGGAAGTTATACAGCAACACTCTCACCAGGATTCACTGCAACTGGTTCGATAAAATACTGGATTGCAATTCAATACAATGAGCCATCAAGTTTAGGGTGGCTATGGTTACGGGAAACAACATATGCCCCAAGACTACATGAAGGACAATGGGGTGCCCCCGATGCAGGCGTTCCCTATTGGTATGAAGACCAACAATATCCCCCTGGCGATTATGCATTTAAATTATATGGTGGAACAGGCGGGGGTAATGAGACTCCTCCGTTGACTGGTGCCCCGACTCAGAACATGAATATCACGCTTACTCCTGGTGGAACCGCAGAAATCATCGTGAATCCCACGACCTGGGGTGCATCATCAGCCATCGGTGAAAGCATCTCAACAGCGCCTAATGCCTTTGCTCTTGAGAATAATGGGACTATTCAGGTTGATGTGACTGTTAATGCTTCTAACACCAGTGCATGGACTCTGGGGTCGTCACCGGCTTATAATCAGTTCCAGATGCAATATGGGACTGGTAGTGGCGGTGGCACAATCCCTGCTTCAGTAATAATTCCCGCTATGGAAAACGCATCATCATCTGATGAAATTCATTATGTGAAAGTCGCTGCTTTTAATTCAACTCGTTTCATAGTATCTTGGTTGAACGGGACTGATGCCAACATCTATGTCCGAATAGGCGATTATATTAGCGGAGGCATCTCTTGGGTTACTGCTCCATATGATATTACAGATGGATACACTGTAATTGATGCACTTTATTCTGTAGCCATTCTTGATGCGACTCATTTTGTCATTGTTTATGATGACCAGATAGCATATTATGGTGTGACAGCAAAAATCGGTAATATTTCAACTGGTGCGATAGTAATGAGCGACCCATATGACACTGGCATAGGCAGTCTATACAACTATGGTATTTCCCCTGACACCTTTATCAATACCGTAGCGTTCGATGCCAACTATTTCCTTATGTATTACGTTGATGGAGGCAACAATCAATACAATCTCATGTGTGGTTACTATGATGGGACTGATATTACATTTGGAACTGCATTAAATCTCTTTACTGTCGTTGCTGGAAGTCACGCTATGACTACAATAGATAGCACGCATTTTCTTGTAAACTATGTAATTTCAGGACTTACCAGGGTGCGGGCTGGATTGAGGAGTGGAACCACATTGACTTTTCTGCCAACACAAATAACTTTCTGTCCTCATAGCACAGATGCATCAGCGTTAACAATGATAAATTCAACATATTTTGCTTTTGCTTATGGAAACACCAGTTCTGTGAAAGGAGAATTGCTTATAGGTAGATATAATGGGCCAAGCACTCTGCTTTCGATAATGACTCCGGTATCGGTCTTTTCAAATTATCAGACCACTCAAATATCAATGGACATGCTTGATGCAACACACTTTGCGATGGAATATTTGAATAATGAATCAACTGGTCCTTTTGAACAATGGGTCAAAGTAGGCGAATATTCTGGTGGCGTAGTAACATGGCTTGCACAGGAAAAGTTAGTGCAGCATGCTCCATGGGGCGTATCAAATACAGGTTTATATCGTTTGAATGATACCACCTTTGTTTTCATCAACGATGATAACCCTAACACATTCATCGGTACATTCGTACCAGAGCATAGTGGTGGCACAGGTATAACATGGACTAACCTTGGTCTCACACCAGCGTCATTCATCAGTAATCTCTCGTATGATGCTTCTCAGGATTTCGGTCTTAAACTATTCATGCCGACCAGTTCATCAACAATAACAAATCAAACCCTGATGATTACCTTTACCGCTACAGTGGATTAAAATCAGATTTGTGCGACATCCATCCTTCGGTGTGCTTGGTGCGTCAATAATAGGCACCTCCTGATGCACCAAGCAAAACATTTTTAATAAAAAAACAAATAACATTATTGAGTGAAAAGAGGAAGATAACCCATTCTCTCCGATTGGATTTCCTTCCCTTTTTACTCACTAAAATAAACCTAAACCTTTTTTAACAGGAACGTATTTCAGGGTGTGGAGGACAATTGAATGAGCGGAGAAAAAAAACAAGTAGATGTGAATGCACTTTTCGACCCAAACATGGAGATAGGGAAATGTATGCCCGCCGTCAACAATGAATTTACTGTATGCCGTGTAAGTCAGGATAAATTCACTGTTCAGGCTAACGCAGACCGTTTTAAAGAAAAGAAAGACCGGTAAAAATATGCCTCTGCTTCAGGCATATACCATCTCTTTTATCAACAGGGAGTGTGAGAAGGTCTGTATTGATTTCGCAGACCCCTCTCCCAGTGATTATGAACTTGCTGAAATCCTTGATTTTTTTAGGAGATACAAGAAAGAGACTTTTATTGACCATGAGGACAACCAAATTCGTTTCATTGTAGTCAAATGGGAGCATTGGGTGGAATTCCTTTTAGAACTTGGTTTTGAGGCCACTGGAAGGGCAATCGGTGAGATACTGGAGGATTTGAGGCTGAACTATGAGATTACGATGGAAGAGTGGGTAGACCAGTTAAAACACGCGAAGCCAATCACAGAGCCATATAAGGAAAAAAGCGTTGTCGTATGCACTGTTGACGAGGATGACCATGAATTATTGAAAAAACAGGAGATTCGCCGTCTGCAACTCAACAGGGTTAGAAAAGAGCAGACAAAAGAAGACCATGAGTTCAATATACGGAGAAAACTGAAAACACCCTTTGTATACTAATTTGTAAGTAGTTTTTTATAGATTTCAATCGTTCTTCTATAGTAAGTATGAAAAACAATTCAAAAATAATCGGGTTAATTGCGGTCATAGCGGTAGTTGTAATCATTTTTTCAGTATCACCTTTCAAAACAAGTTTTTTACCAGCAGTACATTCCCCCAATTTTTATCCTCATCAGTCTTATAGTTTTCCAGCCGACACGACCATTAGCACATGGACCTTCGATGGTACCACTATTACTATCAACCCTTCACAAGTAGTTCTCAGGATATATGAATCCACATCAACAGATATGTGTCAGCCACCATTTTCAGGATACTGCCTTGGGGCTGCTCTCTTTGATTGGACGTTCAATTACAATGGTCCTGGAGGTTATAGCGGGAGTTCCTTCACTTTCCCGGAACCAGGCTCTTATAGACTTGAATGGTGGGTTTACCAGACGGGCACATATAGCGGTGGGGGTTCATGGGCGGCATTGCAATATGGAGATTGTTGCTACATAAAGATACCCGATTTGACGCCTCGTACACTAACCATAAATACGAACCCTCCTGGTGCAACTGTTGCTGTAACTGGTATTGACACAAAAATTTCAACAAATGGAGTAGCATCATTCACAGTCGTAGATGGTTCATATCCTGTGACTGTATCGAAAGAATCATTCAATACACAAACAACCACTGTAGTAGTTGCTGGTGATACATCAGTCACTATAACTTTAGTGACAACCCCTACCATAACCGTCATAACAAACCCTACTAATTGCGATGTTACAATTAACAGCGTAGATAAAAAGAATTCAGGGGATAGCGGAGTAGCCGTCCTCAGTGGCGGTTACATCATAGGTCAAACCTACCCTGTCTCAATTTCACATTCAGGGCCAGACTCCCACGGTATATATTATGATGGAGTATCGACCTCTGTACCCTATACAGGTGGCAATATGATTCATGTGAATTTACCTGTAGCAAAATTCACCGCTACAATTTATCCGATATTCTCCTCAAAAGCAAATGATATGCTAAAAGGATGTACAGTCACATTATCAAATGCGACTTATTCAAATACTATCACCGCTTCATCAACAGGATACAATGTTGCTTTCGGGGGATTATACCAGGGGACATATACAGTGGTTGTTTCCAAAGCGGGTTATTACCCAACAACAGGGACAATAACAGTGCCAGGCGGCTCACGTAACGCTTATTGGTTAACTCTAAATGTACTGAAATTTGATTTCTTTATTACCACCACCCCTAATTATTGTGATGTCACATTATCAGGGATGGGCACAGTGAACTCTGGTGTTTCAGGCTTAGCAACATTCACAGATGTCCCAACAAATTCTTACACGTTGACCGTATCAAAAACCGGGTACCATACCAGTGTAACATCAATCGTCATTAACAGCGAAGAATCCATTACAATAAATCTCCAACCATGAATGGAGGAATAAAAAAATGAAAAATAATTCGAAAAAAATATTATTAATCGCAGGAGTACTTTCAGTAGTGATATTGGCATTATCTGTTAATGGGGGAAACAATTTATTTTCTGCTCAGGGGACATACAACCTTATAATTAAAACATCGCCTGTCGGTTGCACTGTCGCTGTTACCGGTGTCGGCTCAAAAGTATCAGACGCATCAGGTATCGCATCTTTTTCTGTCACAGATGGTACATATGCTGTTTCTATCGTAAAAACAGGTTTTACCTCTGTTTCTTTCTCAAAAACAGTCAACCAATCTAAAACAATAATTGTTGTTTTATCAGCACTTGAGTTGAACAAATACACCCTGACAGTTAACGTGAATCCAACTGGAAGTTCTATATCAATCCCTGGACAAACAGGCACTCCGACATCAACCGGGATGACCTTTTCTGTTGTAGCAGGGACATATGTTGCAGCCGTGTCTAAAATCGGTTATATCACGCAAACACCAACAATTGTGGTATCTGGTGATACGACCACGGCAGTAACCCTTTTGCCAATGACCTATACGGTGACCATATCGACCAGCCCTGAAAGTTGCATAGTAACATTTGAGACTCAGACGAAAATATCAACCGGCGGAGTAGCGACATTCACCGGCATAACAGCAGGGACGTATTCAGTGCAAGTATCAAAGGCCGGATATTATTCGCAGACAGACAGCCTTACTGTTTCAACAGATACAACTAAATCATATTCATTGGCGCTCATCACATATGACCTCATCATAGGTACAACCCCGTCAGGTTGCTCTGTGACATTAAGCGGAATTGGAACAAAAACATCAGATACTGGTTATGTGACCTTCAACAATGTTCCACCTGGGACGTATACAATCACTGCATCTAAAACAGGGTACACTACGATGATAAGAACAGTAACTGTTGGCTCTGATGAAACAATCAATATTGCTTTAAACCCAGGGGAAGGCTCAGAGTCTCCTGTCCCACCAGTTCCACAGCAGAAAACAACTAATTACACATTGATTTATGTCGCAATAGCAACCATCGCCCTTGTGGGATTATTAGTGTACCTTCGGAGAAGGAAAAAATGATGGAAGGAAAACTCATCGTATGTGTTTGCAAAGGTGGCTTAGGCCAAAGGTTCAATGATTGCATCTGTTCATTAGATGGTGGAACAGATATTATCAGTGCAAAAGAACTAATTGTTAAACGAAGTAGCGGTGAGCGAAAACCCTATAAAACAAGCAGGAAAACAAATTATTCAATCCGTCCAACTACAAGAAAATCACGTGAGTCAGATTATGGGAGTCACCGGGGTACCTACAAAGGATGGTATAGCGAATCATCAGACGAAAACATAAAAAAATTCGAAGCAGATGTTGAAGAAAAAGTGCGTTCATTGATAAACGTATGTATTGCTGACCATTATGAAAAAGAATTATGTGTCGAACATGCATTAAAAAACGTATTCTGGCAAAATATTGACATCAACGTGGGTATAGACAACAGAGACTATAGAAGAAACCCATTTTACCGAGAGCCATTTGTCAACCATCTTTTAGAAAAAATGAACAACGAATTTGGTACAAATAAATCACCGTTTAATGTTGCGGCTGAGGAACATATCGGGGACAACATCTTTGAACCTGTTGAAGAAATGCCTTTTGGCACGTTGTTACTTTATTTCAGTAACAAATCAATTACTCCTGATGAGGTTTTTAATTTATATAAAAAAAATGTTGAAACATTGATGAGTAGAGGCTATTTTCCTTCTTATTATAGCGATGTCCCTGCGGATTTAGATGATTCTCAGTATAAGCGAGTACAAGAAATCGTAGAAAAATTTTCAGAAGACGATTCCTATGGTTACAAGTCATGGAGAAAACAAAAAGAGGGTGAGTTTAGAGAACTTGAGAGGAAAGCCTATGAGAAAGAAGAAGAACTACTGAAAAAATATGTTATCGAAAAAAACCTCACATACGACAAAGAGCAACAACACGCGGACTGGATGAGAAAATTGGATGAAATGGATGAATCGTTAAAAGAAGGTAAAGAAGAAAATTTCAAAGCAAATTACGATAGGATTATCAACCAAAGGATACCAAAAGAAGATGCAGCACATATCCATGATGAAGCCATGAGAAGCGTTTTCCCCAATTATACTTTTTACCCTGGAAACAGTAGACCAACAGCGAATTATGAGTCGGATGATAATGAATAGAAAACCTGAACTTGAGAAAAAACTCAGTAAAATCATCGACAAGATAAACGAATGTTATTACGGGGACAACAAAGGCCATATCGGGAAATGCAAATCTGGTGAAACACTCGCTGAACTTTTAGATGAAGCAAAAAAGACGTTGAAAAAGATGCCTATTCTACCAGAAGATGAACGGGACTAAGGTATACGGTTTTTGTCAACACCTTTTTAAGACAGTAATAAGATGTATTTCTTGAAGAGATAATGGCGCACGCCTAATCTCTGTGATAAATATAAACGATGGAGGCTTCATCCGCCTCCAACCCCTCAGGGGTGGTTTTGATAACTCCAAAAAGAATACATCCAGCGTTCAAACACTTCATTTTAGAAAGTGCAGTGCCCAAATGGGGTAATTTATTCAAAGAAAGAGATGGCATAATATTCTTTGGTAAAACAGGTGGCTCTTGTTTCCCTACCACTATGGTGTTCTGCCGTCTATTAAGAGATGAATTTGGCATCCCATGTAAAGAGGAAGTGGTGCGTACATTAATAGGTAACGAAGCATCTGCGAGAATATTATTTGAAAAAGGAATGAAAGAACTTCATCATGAGGCAGAAAAATATAAAGATGACACTGATAAAAATACACCTAAATTAGTTGGACTTGGATGGCCTGATGACCCTGAGCGTTTCCATTTTGTGATGACGTTGCCGCAGAGCCATGAGGTATTGGATTTGACGATACAGGATTTCGATAGACCACATTGGGGCATTCATTGTAATAACTATTGGAGTAAGTATGATGAAGAAGGCGAGAAGAAAGGGCTTTTCGTCAGTAATGAAATATGGAATCAGTCTAAATGTGTTTTATATTCTTCAAGAAAAACAGGGCTAAGTGAAAAGGATAATGTAGTGGCATCTCCCCGTTGTGATATGAAAGAACTTAACAGAGATTATCAGGATTTCCGCTTTTGGGTCAGGGAGCAGATAAAAAGGAGAAATGTTCCTGTTTTTATGAGGTAAAGGTATACGGTACTTGTCGCAAGATATTTAAGAATCTAAAACTATAGTGTAGTTGATGTCAAGACTTAGTAGACCATCACGTATCATTGCGACTGCCGCTTTCTTCATAGTGTCAATCATAGTTCTCTATCTGTTAAACCAGAAAGGCATACTTCCGCAGATATTATTCTTCATCGGATTCATAGTTGTATTTCTTATCAGCGTTGTTGTTCTCTTTGGCGGATGGCAAGAAGTAAGAGTTATACCTATAAAACACAAAAAATAACCGTTTTTGTATCCCTTTTTAGTAGGAAAATTTATAATCTTGAGAGATGATACAAAAACAATGGCTGAAGACGAACTGAACCATGTTCATCATTATCGTATAGAATTTGGTCTGCATGATAAACCAGTGGAGAAAAGAATGCTGGAACTCATGCGGAAAATCGAACTGGTGAAAAAAGAGGTCAGAAAACAGTTCAAAGACCATCGGGGTCTCCAGAACCTTCAATGTGTCGCATCATACAGTAATTACGCGGTCTGCTATGCTTCAACCCTCGGGGAACAGGAATGGCTACCAGAGTTCGTAGAGAAGCTGGCAGAAGACCCAAAAATGAGAAAAAAAGAGCCAGATATAGATAAAATATGGGTGAGGAAAGCATTTATACCCCCATTCGTCCCAACTACTGCTAAATTCAAAGCAGAGGAAAACTGGTTTAATTCTATTCAAAGTTTAAAAGGACGTACACCTGTTTTAACAAAAGAAGCAGATGAAAAAGAACAAGAGGAAAAAGAAAAACACGCAACAACCCAGACAAAACTTGATTAAAAACCAACCTTTATATCTTTTTATCACTATTCTGTTTTTGGGTTTTTATGAGCACCCCTCATTAAATCCCATCCCATCGTTAGAGAAAAAGGGGCTGGATTGACGACCACAATCTTTTTTCCACCCCTTTGTATACTCAAAGGACATAATCTTTAAAACCATATAACCTTATTTTGAATTGTAGAATCAATGAAGAAACAAAGCAAGTTACTGGTAGCATTAGCACTAATCATAATAGTAATTATATTGTTGTCAACAAATATTCCTACCACCACAGTTAAAACACATGATTATCAATCACAGACCTGGGTTGATGGAGATGGCGCGATACCCTGGTTGAAATTCCAATTTGCTGTATCGGGACCAACAACACGGACTGGGCGGGTAAGTATTGATATAAGCATGGTCTCTAATGGAAAGACAGACGTATATCCCTACACCTATACAATGACGGCAAGATACCCAAGTGGCACATTCGGAAATCAAATCGCTTCTGGTTCTGATAGCGGAACATCTTATTACAGCCCAAATGAGGTCATAGATACAGTGGGATGGTTGTGGCCTACTTTTCAAGACCGCCCTGATTTGTTCTATCAGAACACCGTGGAAGTCAGACTTGTTGTGACATCTCAAGGTGTAACTGAGGTTGCACATGCCATCGTTCCAATCATAATATATCAGACGTTAACAGTTAGCACATCGCCTTCGAATTGCACTGTCACTGTCACAGGAGTGGGAACAAAAAGTTCTACTGGCGGCTTTGCCACATTCCCTAATCTAATATCTGGTTCTTATCCAGTAATTGTTTCCAAAGCGGGTTACACAACGAAAACCGCTACCGCTACTATCGCGGCATCAGATGTCACACAAACTATTGTCTTAGATAAACTCCTGGTTTATTATGATTTAACCGTCACAACAACACCCACTTACTGTGATGTAACAGTTAATGGTCTTACAAAAAATTCCGGTAGCCTCGGCTCCGCTGTCTTCAATACACTTAATGCAAATACGTATTACCCTATCCATGTCACTAAATCAGGTTATACAGCAGCAGATACATCCGTGACCATGGATAGCACCAAATCAGTCTCAGTGAACTTAACAGCATTACCGACCTTCTATGATTTAACTGTTAAAACAACACCAACCAACTGTAACGTGGAGGTCATAGGAATCGGCTCTAAATCATCGGCTACAAATGGTGCTGTTTTCAATAGTTTAAACTCAGGGCAATATACTGTGAAAGTAACCAAAGATGGATACTATCAGGGTTTACAGACCATTGATTTAACATCCACACAAACAATAACAATGTCCCTTAACCCAATCACCTATTCATTAACAGTAGACACAATACCCGATGGATGCACTGTAGATGTGACAGGGCAGACCACACAGAATTCCCAAACAACAGGAGCAGTTTTCAATATACCCATGGGGTCATATACAGTAACAACAGCAAAAGTAGGGTATATCACCAACACACAAGTAGTCACAATCACCGGGGATAAAAACATAACCGTCACCCTGACGCCAGTGACATATACCCTGACCGTGAAAACAACGCCAAGCAACGGTATTGTATCTATCCCCCTTTTTGGAGATAAAGACGCTGGTACAAACGGTGCTGTTTATAATGGTTTAACAATAGGGACTTACTCTATCACAGCATCGAAAACAGGTTATTATCCAACAACACAGCCCGTCATCGTGGATGCAGATAAAACAGTGACAATCTCATTGAATCAAATAACCTACACGCTGACCGTAGTCACCTCCCCGCTAAGTTGTACCGTCACTGCTAATAGCATAACGAAAACATCAGCACCCTACGCTACCTATGATGGGTTAATACCAGGCACATACACAGTCATGACAGCAAAAAACGGATATGTGACAAAAACAGAAAACGTCGCAGTTACAAAAGATACAACATATGCGGTCACATTAACGCCAGTGCTTGTAACCTATAATTTAAAAGTCATAACAAACCCAGGCGGTGCTACTGTTGAAGTAATCGGTACTGGACTTTCCCAGAATTCAAGCACAAGCGGTGCGGTTTTTAATAGTTTACCATCAGGAACATATTCATTGAGGATTTCAAAAACAAACTACAGTGCAAAAGCACAATCTGTTGTGATGAATCAAGACCGGACAATAACAGTGGTATTGTCTCCATCTACGCCACAGCCACCCATTCCAAAAACACCAGGATTTGAGATAGTTACACTAATTGCTGCCATCGGAGTAGCAATATTTTTATTGAGGAAAAAAAGAAAATGACCGAAAAAGTAAAATACAGATGGACTACAACACCTAAAACAGATGATAAAGTACTAAAAGCAATTCGTAATTTCATTTCAGATGAATTCAATGGTCACATCATCTACCCCGAGTTAGATTCTTTCAGGGATTGGTCACCTGATAGCGTATTCAATTGGGTACTTGAAAAGGGTACAAGAGACCAATATGAAGCCCTTATTGGAATCTATGAAAACAATCTTGAAAAAGAAAATTTTCTACCCGGTGCAAATGCATTACACAAGTTTAATATACAATTTGACAAAGCATGGAATGTTAAAAATGTTGAAAGAAACTGGTGTGCCTTAGACATAAACTATCGTAAAGGTAAAATATCATCCAGTTGTATGGTTTTTTGTAAAGAATACCCAGACGATGAATTATGTTCAATCGCAAATCAAGAAGGGGTTCTTAAAAGAGTTTAAAGATAAAACTTAAAAACAAGTAATCCCATATCCTTTTGTTTCCAAACCAACATCAATGTTGAAAGGGAGAGGCAACTCTCTCTTCTCATTATGTTGATTTTCCCTTATAGGATTCCTGGGCGTATCTATTAAAAAAAAGATATGTCAATACCCCTATGAACCCAATGCCCATCAGGATTTCAACAATCATTTTTTTTCCCCTACTTCTTATTTTTTATTTGCATCATATAAAGAACGCCCAAATCGAATCATTGTGCCGTATTTTTCATAATGATTTTTGAAATTTCTTTTTTCATTCAACAATTCCACTATATAGAATAACATTGCATCTGCTTCAAGATTCGTGCATGTTCCTTTCTCTATACTAAATAATTCTGTATTTCCAGGGGGATGCTGTGGCGGTACCATTCCAGGGGGGTAATCATCGACACACACTATAGAACGAGAGATTACAGAGCCTACAGCGAATTTTTTACACGTAATCATTTCAGTTATGTTAATCACTCCACACAAATCAAACGCCTCCATTCTATTTAAGAACATCTACCATTGTGAACACATGAGACTTTTTTAAAAATAAACCTTTATATAATGAGTTACTTATTACCAAAACTATGAATCAGAAAGTTGAAGAAACCTTCTTTGTTGCCGTCATTACAGATAAAGTCATGGAGAATTTACAGAAGTATTATAAGATAATCAGTGACATTGATGCAGCAAACCAGGAAGCGACCTTCAACAACGATAAAAACGCTATGAGACCCATGTACATCATCATAAAAGAAGGAGTTGACTGGGGGCCATTACAGCGATTCTCATGGAGAAAAAAATACTTTTTTCAGACCGAAGCAGAGTTCGATAGAGTATGGGACGAGATGTATAAGGATATGAGCCAATGGAGAATCGCACAAGGAACATAAGGCAGCAAGTGGTCAATGCTGTGAAAAAAGGCAGACAATTACAAGACGTAGCAAATGATTTCAACGTGAGTGTAGATGATGCGGTGAGATGGTGTGCCATCAATGATGTGAAAAAAGGTGCTTCATTGCGGACAGCATCTAAAACCTACAATGTACCTCTTTCAACTGTGGCACATTGGTGTGAAGGGGAAAAAATCAAATCTAAGCATACACGTTCTCCGACAAAGGCTACAGACCGACAGATGATTGAGATAATCAAGAAAAAGAAGGTCATGTCTGTCTCTGAACTGGAGGGTCAATTTGGGTACCATACTAACGCTATTAGAAGGCGTTTGAAACGACTCATTGTGAATAATAAAATCCATTTTGTCTTGATACCGGGAGGCGGAGGTAAAGTATCCCTTTTGTTCAAAGGATATATAGACAAGCGACTCTATTATATTGATAAATCTGATTTGAGCCGATGGGTCGTCAAAAGGCTGCCGAAAGAGATGCCACCTGCGTTTAAAAGGGCTTTAACGCAGAAATTAAATGATGCCGGTATCCCTTTTGAGTTCAAAAAAAATGACAAGAAAGCACTTGTCGTAGACACCAAACTCTACGATAAATTGAAGAAACAAGCAGGCGAGGAAGGCATCAGTATCGCAAAATATGTAGAGCGGAAGACCAAATGATAACCATACGGATAAGACCAAAAAGATATTCACGTGCAGCACTGCAAAAAGAATTCAAGCAGTTTTCTGAAAGTGAGGATGATTTCAACGAATGGCTGACAGCAATGCAGGTGACAGGTCAACTGGAAGAACGGAAAGGTTTTTTTGTCCCATCGAAAGCACCAAAGGTTGATGAAAAAGCAGTGACTGATTACCGGACTTTTGGCACAATAATCTACCGGGGTAAAAAAGAGGCAGAGGCACCAGAAATCGGTATCCATGAGGTCTGGGAGGAAAAACGAAGGAATTATCCAACGGAGATGCAGTTACTCTCTTTCAGAAACCCGAAAGGCAGATGGAAAGACATCCCTAAAAACGATAGACCGAAATTCACATTCAGTAAAGGTCGTGAACGGAAAGATAAGGAAGGGAACATCATAAAAGTCGGTGAGAAATGGCGTGCTAACCTTCCTCATGAAATCACCAAACGATATGGGATTAAATACGGTGCTGAAGTCTACGTCAAAATAGGTGCGGTTTCGAAAACATATTTCCAGACTTTGAAACTCTGGGGTTTTGCATCGGAAGCCATGATTTCATTTGGTGAAACAAGTCAACGGGTGAACATTCGTGATTTGGAACTTCATGGATGGGAGTTTCCATTTGAGACCAAAGGTCCGATACTATCTGAACTCACAAAAGTAGGCACTGCATCAATAGAAGTGATGAGCAGTTGGCTTGCGACAGTGGACATGGATTATGCGAACCTCCTGAAGAATTGCAGGGAAGCAGGGACAACAACAGAGACTGCACCGCCATTGAAGATAGAAGGGGAGGCATTGTATAGACCGTTCATGAGTCCACCGACGAAGAAAGCGATGATACAGTTACTTGACCATGATGCAAAGACCGTACCAACAAACAGGTACACAGTGTTTGGTAAACTACCCGGTAACTGGCATGAACTGGATTCAGATGAAATGGCTATGCTGTTTGAATTCGCAAAACCAAGCGATGATAAAGTAGGGCACGCAAAAGGATACCATGGACGGAAAAAAGATTACAGGAAACTTCGAACTAAACAGATAACGCTTGACCAGTTGAAAGAAGGAAAAGAGGGGGAAGGTTTTAAGTGAACACCGTAGGCATCGACAAAGATGGAATCACGCTGGATGATGCACGACAATTAAAAGAAAAAATAATACAAGAACAGAACTGCCAGGTTGCTCTTTATCAAACAAAAAGAGGTTTCCATCTTTTATTGATTTTTAAACGACATATCGCCCGAGAGGAGAACTTCAAAATACGGGAGAGATATGGGGACTGCCAGGAGCGTATGAGGCGGAGTAGATTACGTGGGGAGATGCCTGGCGTTCCCATAGATATTCTATTCTCAATAAAGAAAACATCTGAAGGGACTTTTTATCGGAGGCGTGTATGGTGAACCAGAAATCATTTGAGGATTTTGAGCCTAAAGCACCTGTTGAAAAAACAGTGCCAGAGCCTGTTATTGAATATGAGGATGATTGCAGGCACAGGGAAAAAACCAAATGTGTAAAGCACAATAAGACAATCGCTATTGATTCAAGGCAGGCTCAAGATAATTGTTGGGATAGGATGGGGTGCGATGATTATGAAAAGAGGGTAAAAACATGAAGACCGGTAACGCGATACTCGCAAGTTTCTTTTTCGGCATGGCAATCTATGTCCCTATACAACTTTTAACACTCATCAACCAATATAATGCACTTATCCGCTATCTACCTCCGGGGCTTGATTCAATATCTTTAGTCCTTATCATATTCATTGTTTTCATCGTTTTTGGTGTTATAACAACAATATTTGGAAGGGATAAAAAAACAAAAGAAAAAGAAGTCAGTGAACAAGAAGTAGAGCCGAAAGAGTGGATGTCTACGAAGAGCGAGAGACTTGAGACACTTGAGGAAACAAACCCTCATCCTGATTCTGGGCGTAAACCCAAAAAGACTAACATGCGATTCGATAAACCTGATGACAGTATTGACTTCAGTGAACTCGTTAGATAAGTCTCATAGTATCAATTGTATACAGAAAAAAACACAATGTTTATAATCATGATAACTATTTCAATTAGTGGGATTGGAGAGTGATTAGATGGTCTTCACCGGGCCTCTGATTACTTTTCTTTCCCGAAACTCCAATCAGGTATTTAACGGTGAACGGTCATGCAGGAAGAGAGAGAGGGTAGTCCACGTCATGCGGGCAGGGGTGTTTGCCTTTGATTTTTATCGCTAAAAATGAAAAAGGTGAATCAACCTGGGACTTGGCTTGGAATAAAAGAAAAACAGTGACAAGTCGTGTTCACCCGATGGCTGTTGGTAAAACATTCGCAATTCAGCCAGGGCGAGGGAAGAAATCTATTTGCAGGGCAAAAGTCCTTTCTTGTGAAAACAGACTTCAGCATTATAAAAGGACTTGCAATGGTACTGTTTTATCTGAATGGAAACAGAAAGAAGCGGAACTGGAGGGTTTTTATTCATGGGATGGACTCATGCGATATTTCCAGGAACATGCACTTAACTTCATGGATTTATACCGCATAGAATATATTTTAGTGTCAAGAGAGGAGATGAAAAATGATTGAGGTCGTCTGTACATATTGTGGTAAAAAAGCAAAGGTGAAACCATCAGACATAGAGAACCCGAAGGAGTATCATTGCAGGGATTGTCACCCTACTTACCTTAAAGATAAAAACAACAAGGGGGAGATGAAATGGGACCGGTCTGCATACAACAAGATAAAGCAACTTGCATTGCTCAATGGTCATACCACCCCGCGAACATCTATGGAGACCAGTAAACAGTGATTGATATGAAGGAATGGGGGGAATATTACAGTTCCCCACAGGTACTCAACAACATTGCTTTCCAATGCAGATACCGTGAGGTCGTCATCATCCAACAAGCAGGAGACCATAAAATAACACTCAGGCCGATAAAGATATTCAAACCAGAGCATGTAGAATTCTGGCTGGAACGACTTAATCTCAAGACAACATTGTTCGACATCTACATCAGTAACGCATCAGTGAAACTCCCACAGTTGCCATCCGACATCTATAAACTGAAGGAAACACGGGTGTATCTCAACGAACATTGGAATGAACTCTTAACCGGGTATGATATTTTCGCTGACATTGATATTGAGAAAGAAGAACACCGGATTAAAGCAAAAGAGTACGCTATAAAAATTTATAACAAATTGGTTCTCACTGGTTACAGTAAAACAGAAATCTGGGATACAAGCCGTGGTTTCCATATCTTTGATAAAGGCTCTTTCAAACCTGAGTTTGTCCGTAACCTCATCATGGACATCTGTCTTGAACTGGACATTCCTATGAGTTATCCAGCGAAAACCATTGATGGGGAGCGTTACATCGCTAAAAACAAGAAATGGGTGAAGATGAAACCGAAAGAAGATATACCTGATGTTCCAAAACCGAATTCAGATACTTCAATTTGGGATATTAGGCGCATCAGACGTGTGCCGTACAGCCTTCATTCTAAAACCGGTAGACCAATGGTGAGGCTAATATGATGAGACTGTGGACTATGTTTAATTGTTCAAGCATATTTTATGGTTTTCTCGCTCTTTACTTCGTCATAACCAACCAGCATTCCTTTCTTGGGGTTATTTATATGGGAATTATGGTTCTTGTCCATATCATTGCTGACAGTAAAATTCAGCAGTTAAAAGAGGCAGCCCAATGAAGTTTCCTGTACGGTGCAGGACATGTGAAAACGCGGAGCATAAGAAGATGTTGAGAGCAATTAAACCGAAAGCAAGATGCCCGAAATGTAATTGCCAGATGACCAAAAAGAATGGTCGGTGGGAGTGCATCTGCGGTTATAGTTGTGATTTGAAGGCAGACCGATGCTGCATCTGCGGGGTGATACTTGATGAAGAACATTGATAAAAGAAACAACGTGGTATGTGTATTGGCAAACAAGAAGAAATTCCGTTGCGATGGCGTAATCCGTCAGATGCTCTATGTGTTGAATCTTTATGGCATCAAGACTGTTGGCTCCTGCTGCGGGCATGGTCGGTATCCTTTGTCCATCGTCTATAAGGCGAGTCCAGCGACCAACGAGTATTATGAACTGATGAGTGGTCAGAGGATTATGCGGACCAGGAACTTCTACCGTAAAGACAAGGATGGGTTTTTCTACATCCCTGAAGCGTTGCAGTATTTCAACATGGAGGAAAAGGCATGAGCGCAAGAAAGCGTTATTGTGAGCATTGTAAGAAAGACACGATGCAAGATTGGGTCGCAAAGGA
>Ga0209777_10000999_pt1 | contig 43140 bp, 36 predicted proteins | sample FrelakmetHBP12HB_FD_187147 | JGI IMG/M metagenome (GOLD analysis project Ga0209777, IMG submission 187147) | Freshwater lake sediment microbial communities from the University of Notre Dame, USA, for methane emissions studies -HBP12 HB (SPAdes)... | ecosystem: Environmental > Aquatic >...
AGCGAAGAGCCAAACCTCGACGTTGAAGACATTGCTACATTACACCTCGATATGATTGCTTACGACGAAGGCTACAACTAGGTTTAAACCTTTTATCCTTTGAAGGTATTAATTGATGTGGAAAAGGGGAACTGATATTTCAAGACCCGATCCCACTTCTCCCCTTTTTTGTAACAAATGAGATGGTTTTGATTATTCTGTAACTAGTCTAGAAAAAATTGAACCGTCCTTTTATACATTTTCATTACCAATGAAGAGAAAATAGAGCGCTGTTCCTATTTTCATATGAATTAAACAGAGAATTCACCTTGTACTTGCATAGGGGATGATCAATCTGTCTCTTTTTTTCTTTATTTTTGTTCTGTGTCGAAATCAACAATAATATCATATCTGACGTAAAATTCTTTTGTTCCCTCTTTAATATCAAAATCCGGACCCAGTTCTGTAATAATTGGAATAAAAATTCTATTATCGGTAATTATTGTTGTAGTAGGCACAGGTTTGCCGCCTGTTGTTTCATCAGATAGTTTTTCTTTTAGTTCTATGTCGTAATACAAAGATAATCTGTGAGAAGCATGGGTGAAAATATAAACTACTTTATGCATACTCCATATAATTTTAGTTGTATGTGGCTCTAAAAAAAACTCTAACTGACTTTTAAATATTTTGTCCGATAGGCTAAGGAATAAAGAAAAATTGTTTAGATGTGGATATATTTTGTCTGTTTTTAATATTTTTTTGTCAGTTTTCGTTTCACGTCTGATAATTGGTGGAACCGCAGCATATTCATCGAAAGCATTTTTATCTGCTGGATTATTTTCAATTATACTTGGAATTTCTTGCTCAACAGTCCCTACTTGATTTTGTCTAACAAATTGAGAATGCGTTTTCATTATCGTCGTTGATTTTTTTAGCACTTCTGGGAAATCAATATCACCTGAAACATATCCTGATAGTAACGCTTCAAGAGCGCCGAAATCTGAATACTCGTATTTGTATAGTTCTCTATTACGCATAAGAATCTTATGAAGTGCATCTGCTCCTTGTTTTGTAGATGAAGGAACATAAGTAGAAAACTTTTGATAAAGATGATTTCTTACAAAGTCCTTAACAAAACTTCCAAATAAAGACCAATCGGTAGAATAAACTTGAAGAACTTGCTTGACTGCACCTGATTCACGAGAGAGATAAACAATAACAGCACCGTCATTATACTCTACTAAACTTGGCACCTGATGACTAATGCTGGCTATAAAAACCTTTGAGTCAGCAATCAAATAATCCTCATTTAAAATATTAGTAATGCGTAGGATAAGAGCAGCTTCTGGAAATGATAATTCTTTTGTATCAAATATTTTAAACACTTGAGCTTTATCGGGAACTTCTTCCACCTTCAATCCTTTAATATACTCCAGCTGAATTCGTCTTCTAGGATTGTCTTGGCTTAACAACAGCAGATATGAGTTTTCGTTTCCAAATTGAAGTATAGTTTGTGGATCGCGACCTGAGTAATAATAAACTTTTTTACCTCCCACCATTGGAGCAATTTTATTCAAAATCCATCTTTCGTCATCTGGCTGAACAACTATTTTTATTTTTTTTGCCAATTCAAATTTATTGTTAGATGACACGTAATTTAGGAAACCTGAATTTAAATCAGCTATCTCTAAATTTGAAATTGAGTCTGCTATTTTTGATTCTATTGAATTTATAATTTGGGAAACAAATTCAATACTTTCTCTAGTTAACGCTTCTCTTCCGGCAGTAGGCTGCAAAATTGATAAATTTGCTACACCACCTAAATTGAAAAAGCCTGACACTGGAATAGGGGCTAAGCCAAAGTAATTGCGAAGTCCGTATATTGCACCGAAACCCTGTGATAGTACAATTTCTCCGTCGATGGGTTGTGAATTTTTGATGATATTGGCACAATGAACTTTAACAATGTTCTGATTTGTATAATTTAATACCAAGGTGAAGCTTAAATTGTTTGGAGTAGTTATATTGTGTGTTTCTGTTTTATAAAGGTTCTCAGGCCTAACTTCAAAAATTTCAGAGTATCTATTTTGACTAACATTTGTATCATTTATTATGACCGGTATATTCAAATATTTAATATATGAATTAAGATAACTTATTGCATCCTGAACGGTCAAGGTTAAAGAATCATCTAATTCGGCAATTATTTGTGTTCCCGCTTCTCTTTTCTCTTTAATGGTTTTAATTTCGATACATTTTTCCGTAATCGATAAAGATTTTCTATTCGCAAATGTTTCAATTGTTTCGTTCCCTTGTACAAAATGTGTAATTACTTTTAATGATTTGCAAACTCCAAAGTTTGCCATAGCACCTATTCCAAACGTACCAACTACACCAGCCTTTTGAGCAATTTCATTGTTCTTTCCGCTTGCACCTGCATTCCAAAAATTATTACTTACAACATCGATATTCATGCCGATTCCGTTATCTTCTATTGTGATGTATTTGGCGTCAATATTTACAATGATTTTTGGCTCAAACGTTTCCCCTTTGAGTTGTTTACGCATTAAAATTGCATCATATCCATTTTGAATATTCTCGCGAAGTAAAGCATATGGTGAGTCGTAAATATCACTAGAAAGAATTTCGAGAATTCTTCTAACTTCAATTTGAAATGATAGTTTATTTACATTATTCATCGTGTAATAGCTTCAATTTTTGTGATTAATTCTTTTATTGCTGGAGCGGCGGGAGAAATTGTTTTAATTTTTTTTAAAATCTCAACCATTTTTGGTTTACTGCCTAATTGTATAGCCGCATTTAAAACAGCAATTATTTCTTCATCTGTTCGCGGTTCTGCAAATACCTTTAGTGCCAAGTCATAGTCCTCCGTTTGTAAAATGCACTCTGCCAGATATTTTCTAACAAAATCGTCATTCGTATTTAAGTTCAATAAGGCCAATTTTGCCTTAGCGTAATTTTTGAACCTCATTAATTCTTCTATCTCTATCAAGACGCCGCTGTAATTAGCAACAATAGGCTTCTCAATTTCTAAAGTATAATGACTTACATTTTTCGAATCAATTCTTCCTGCCGTCCATATTGGATTATCAAAAGGTGATGAATCGGTTTTTTCTCTAACATGCAAAGTGACGTTTATGAACTTTTTTTCATCTGTTCTCTCTATTTCAATTAAATTGTATTGCCTATTATTTCCAAGAGGTATTTCGTTTAGCCCACCGCACAAAGTACCCGCACTAAAAACAAAAATCTTCTTCTGCTCGATAACGTCACTATGCTCATTAATTAATTCTGTTTTATGTTGGTGACCATGAAATCCAATTGAAATGCCTGAATCAATGAAATTCTTCAATCGACTGTTATCCATATAGTTTGAGTCATAAGGTAAGCCTTTTGTATTATGATGCCACGTTCCTAATATTAATCTGCCTTTTCTCCTGAAGTCTCGGAGCTTCAAATTTGTGCTAGCAATGCATTCAGGATGTATGTCTCCAACTAGTCTTAAATGGTCATTGTTGAGACAGCTGTTGAACGCCACTATTGTCAAATTAAATTCTGGAAAATCAAAAAAATCATATTGCTCTTTTGGATTTAAACTGTATTTTCTATCAGCACCATAAAAAGCTGAATAGAAATTTACGAAAGCCTCTAGTCTTTTATTATACTTGTCAATATCAATTATTTTATAAAAAGAAAGGTCTTTCCATGACCAGCGCGTTAAAGAACTTTGATTGATAGAATCTTTTAAAATCTCCCATTTAAGATTATTCTTTTCATCTAGAACTTTTTTACTATCAATTTTCACCATGCTTTCTTTAGAATATTTCCAATCAATATCATGGTTTCCAGGAACTATGACTATTCTCTTCTTGTTACCATTTAAGAAATGTTTTGTTAAGGTATTAAGAAAGTCGATAGCTTCTTTATATTGATTTTGTACTTCTACTTCGGACCCATCAGGTTTGACAGAACCTCTAATTACATCACCACTTATAATAATAATGTCGGGAGACATTATTATTGGGGTCTCAGAAACAGTATATCTATCCTTGTCATTTACCAAAGAAGAAAGTAACGCACTATTTGAAATTTCACTGTCTTTGCTTCTATGTAAATCAGATATGTGTAATATTGATATTTTATCGTTCATTCTTAACACTGACTATTTTGCATACTATATGGATTACTGTTTTTTAATTTACTGGGCTAGTACAAAAGAACCTCATTTAAAACACATATTAAAAACCATGTCCTTAAATATACTCGCAATTTTCTTTATTTCAATTCTTTTTTTGCACTGGTCAACGGGGGCAAAATAACTGGACACCGACCTTCGTAGCCCGAAGGTCATCTATGACCGGTGTGACGTAGGTGGGCTGGGGATTACTGCGTGAAGGACAAATTCCGGGGACATCTGATGTCAATATTAGTATGCCTGTGATTAAAATACGTACCTAAAAAGATAAGAAATTTCCATCGGCTACCCTTGACAGGAGTAATACCTGTAAATATATTAGCTTGGCTTTGTATTAGGTAATAATGAAAGATTTCAGCTAGGTAATTATGCAGGATCACATAATAAAAATATTTAAAGAAAGCAGCCGCGTCAAAGAAGCTTTTATTAATGAGAACCTAAGTAAACTGATTAATATAATTGATGTGTTAACTGCTGCACTAAAATCAGGCAACAAGATATTGTTGTTTGGCAATGGCGGTTCAGCGGCGGATGCACAACATATTGCTGCGGAATTTATTAACCGCTTTTTAATAGAAAGGCCGCCCCTTCCGGCAATTGCTCTTACGACTGATACATCCGTTATTACGAGTATCGGAAATGACTATGACTTCTCCGAAATATTCAGTAAGCAGATAAGGGCGATAGGACAACCGGGGGATGTCGCTTGGGGAATTAGTACTAGCGGTAATTCTGCCAATGTCATGAAAGGCCTGGAAGTGGCCAAAAAGATGGGATTGGTAACAGTTGCTTTTACCGGCAAAGATGGAGGAAGTATTGCAAAGATTGTTGATTTTTCCGTTAATGTATCTTCTTCCAGTACGGCGCGCATTCAGGAAACACATATTACAGCCGGTCATGCTATCTGTGAACTGGTAGATATGAAACTATTTCAAAAGCCTGATTTAAAATAATGAGGAAATTATTTTTGAGGTTAAGGTGAAAACAAAAAAAGAACACATTGCTAAACACCCCCCGGACGAAGTTATTGCCGGGGGAGAGCACTCGGAAATAAATGATCTAAAAGCAAAATTAGTAGATAAGGAAAAAGAAGTCGCGGCCAATTATGATAAGTACCTGCGTACAGTTGCGGAATTGGATAATTACAAAAAGAGGGCTGCCAAAGAAAAGGTTGATACAATCAAATATAGTAACGAAGAACTCATTAGAGATATTTTGCCCTTTGTGGACAGCTTAGATAGGGCATTGGAACATGCCGGCGGCTCCGATGTTGAAGCATTTAAAGATGGCATCAAATTAATCAGGGAACAGCTTCTGTGCTGCCTTAAAAAGTATGGTTTGGAGAGAATCGAGAGCGCAGGCCTTGATTTTGATCCCAACTTTCATGAAGCAATGATGCAGATTCATAGCGACGAACATGAAGAAAATAAAATAGTTAATGAAATGGCAAAAGGTTATTTGCTCAATGGCAGACTTTTAAGACCGTCGAAAGTTTGTGTATGTAAAAAGATAAATAAAGAAAATGCCGTATGTGAAAAAATTGCAGACAATGGACAATAAGGAGGGAAAAATGGGAAAGATTATCGGAATTGATTTAGGGACAACAAATTCTTGTGTAGCCATAATGGAAGGGGGCGATCCCGTCGTCATAGCCAATCAAGAAGGCAACCGCACCACGCCGTCTATCATTGCCATCACCGAAAGCGGAGAACGACTGGTAGGCCAGGTGGCGAAAAGACAGGCCATAACAAATTCGGAAAATACTGTTTATGCCGTCAAAAGGCTTATTGGTAGAAAATATAGCTCAAAAGAAGTTCAGTACGATGTTAAGATTATTCCTTACAAGATAACGGAATCCACAAACGGTGATGCCCAGGTTACAATAAGGAAAAAGAACTATTCTCCGGCCGAAATATCCGCGATGATTTTGACGAAGATGAAACAAACTGCGGAGGATTATCTGGGAGAAAAAGTAACGGATGCTGTTATTACCGTTCCGGCATATTTTAATGATTCACAGCGTCAGGCGACAAAAGACGCCGGCAAGATTGCCGGACTGAATGTATTACGTATCATCAATGAACCTACAGCGGCGGCTCTTGCTTATGGTCTGGACAAGAAGAAGGAGGAGAAGATTGCCGTCTTTGATTTAGGCGGCGGCACATTTGATATATCGATTTTGGAATTAGGCGATGGCGTCTTTGAGGTTAAGTCAACCAACGGCGATACGCATTTGGGCGGTGAAGATTTCGACCAGCGCGTAATGGATTTTCTTGTCGCGGAATTTAAAAAAGATCAAGGCATTGATTTGAGAAACGATAAAATGGCACTGCAACGACTCAAAGAAGCGGCGGAAAAAGCGAAGATGGAACTTTCCACTACGATGGAAACCGATATCAATCTGCCGTTCATTACCGCCGATGCATCCGGCCCCAAGCACATGAACATTAAGCTCTCCAGAGCCAAACTGGAATCTTTAGTGGAAGAGTTAATCCAGAAAGTGGTAGAACCTTGCCGCACTGCGATCAAAGACGCCAATCTGACAAACAAGGACATTGACGAGGTCGTTTTGGTCGGCGGTATGACCAGAATGCCGCGGGTTCAGCAAAAGGTAAAGGAAATTTTCGGCAAGGAACCGCATAAAGGCGTGAATCCGGACGAAGTTGTGGCCGTCGGCGCAGCAATTCAGGGCGGAGTTTTGGCAGGAGATGTGAAAGATGTATTGCTACTTGATGTTACCCCGCTTTCTTTGGGTATCGAAACTCTGGGCGGGGTTATGACCAGGCTTATCGAGAAAAACACTACTATTCCCAGCAAGAAAAGCCAGATTTTTTCGACAGCTGCCGACAATCAGCCGGCGGTGAGCATTCACGTGCTTCAGGGTGAACGTCAGATGGCATCTGATAGCAGAACTTTGGGGCGTTTTGAATTGGTGGGTATACCACCGGCGCCGCGCGGCGTACCTCAAATTGAAGTTACCTTTGATATTGATGCCAACGGTATCGTGCATGTTAACGCAAAAGATCTGGGTACAGGTAAAGAACAGAGCATCAAAATCACCGCTTCCAGCGGTTTGGGTGAAGCAGAAATTCAGAAATTGGTGCGCGAAGCGGAACAACACGCTGAAGAAGACAAGAGTCGCAAGGAATTAATTGAAGCGAGAAATCAGGCCGATTCCATGATTTACAGCGTGGAAAAAAATATTAAAGAATTTGGCGATAAAGTTGATGCGGCGGAAAAAGCAAAAATCGAAGAGGCAATAAGCAAAGCGAAAAAAGCGCTGGAAGGCGAAAATATTGAAGCCATCAAAAAAACCCAGGACGAATTGATGAATGTTTCACACAAATTGGCGGAAGCCATGTATGCAAAAACCGCCGGTGGTCAAGGTGGTCCTACTGCCGGTGCCGGTGATGGAGCACAGCAACAAAGCGGCGGGCAGCAGGCGTCGGGGAAAAAGGATGATGATGTAGTAGATGCCGACTTTGAGGAAGTAAAATAGCGAATAATTGAAGTAAAAAGCCCGAAACTGGATTCCAGTTTCGGGCTTTTTTTATATGTCGACCCGTTAAAAAATATATTATAAAATACCAGTTATGCGAGGTAACTATGGGTCGTTTTCCATATGTATTGCGATTCTTTTGAAAAACAGGGATTATTTACCGGCTTTGATAACGGCAATTGATGAAGCTCAAAGCGAAATATTAATGGCTTTCTTTTTATTTAAAGCTGGAGTAAAAAGCGAAAGTTATCCTGTCCTGACAAAGTTTTGGCACATTTGCTGAGTGCTGCCAAAAGCTGACAATTATCAAGGAGGCAAAATGAAGAATTATCGAATTTTGGCCAGAGTATTTATTTTGCTGCTCATTTTTTTTATTGCCTGCTGCGCCAAACCAACAATCGTTATTAAGGAACCTGCTCCGAGCCTGCCTGAGGAAGTAAAACCATCAGAAGTAAAACCGCCGGAAGCCATACTGCCGCCAATTAAACCTCCATTGGTCAAATATAACCGTTATACTTTAGGGTGTGTACTGCCTCTATCCGGGCTGCATGCTGATTTAGGAAGCAAAGCATTGGATGCAATCTTGTTATCTGCGGGTATTTTTGATGGGGAAAACAGAACGTTGTGGAAAGTTGTTGCGGAAGATTCCCGCGGTTTGCCGGAAGGAGCAAGAGCGGCCGTAGAACATTTGGCCAATACTGAAAATGTTATGGCGATTGTTGCTGTTACTGGAACAGAGGAAGCTATCGAAGCTGCCCGTGAAGCTAATAAGCGGGAAGTTCCATTAGTCCTAATAACCTCCAAAGAAGGGATAACCTCCTTAAGCGAATATACCTTCCAGCACTTCTTGACGCCAACCCAACAAATCAGGGCTGTAGTTAAATATGCCCTGGATGATTTGAACTGCGCAATATTTTCTATTTTATATCCTAAAGATGACTATGGGGAGGAAATGGTTAAAATTTTCCGTGCAGAAGCCGCGCGCATAGGAGGTAAAGTGGAGAGGGCAATACCTTATAATAAGAATCAAACGGATTTTACGGAAGAAATTAATAAAGTAACCGGTAATCTTATCCGCACTGCAAAAAAAATATCTTCTAAAAAAACGGAAGTAAAAGCTCAATTAGCCCTTGATTTTGAGGCTTTATTTATTCCCGATTCATATCAGCGAGTCAGTATGATAGCTTCCCAGCTTGCTTTTTATGATGTTAAAGGCATTAAACTTCTGGGTGCCAGCTTATGGAATTCACCATATTTGCTGAAGAAAGGTGCGGATTATCTGGAAGGAGCCGTTTTTGCCGACAGTTTTTTTGTCAATAGTTTTTATCCGGAAACAAACGACTTTGTCGATGCTTATTATACGGCTTATAGCCGTGATCCGGAAACTATCGAGGCGCTGGCGTATGATACGGCCGGAATAATCTTTCGCGTTTTGGAAAATAAAAATATTCAAACACGCCAAGAATTCATCAATGCCTTAATAAAAGTGGAAAATTACAGGGGTGCAACGGGAAATATATCTTTTGGTTCAGATAGAGTTGCTCAAAAGACTCCTTTTATATTGAGAGTTAAAAACGGAAAGTTGGAACAGGTAAAATAGCAATATAGGTGGATAGGCTGACCCCCTTGCTGACCTAAAGGTCACACGAGAGGGCGCGAGGCCGAAGACTGGAAAGTGTAAAGTTGGTGGAATGCGGTTTTTATTGACTAACGATGATGGGATTTACGCCAAAGGATTAAGCTCTCTTTATGACGAACTTTCCCATGATGCGGATTGCTTAATTGTTGCGCCGGAAATCGAACAGAGTGCTGTGGGACATGCTATTACTATTTTTCGTCCCCTGATGGTGCGCCGCGCCACAAAAAATGCGAAATTTTTAGGCTATGCTGTTTACGGGACGCCGGCGGATTGCGTCAAAATAGGCATCAAAGAGTTAGCAAAAAAGCCGGTGGACATGGTTGTGTCGGGCATTAATCGGGGCTCTAATGCAGGTATCAATGTCCTTTATTCGGGAACAGTATCTGCGGCAACTGAAGCGGCAATCATGGGCGTTCCCTCACTGGCTATTTCCCTCGATACCCATAAGGAAGCTGATTTTACCTATGCCGCCAAGTTTGCCCGCAAGATGACCCGGTTAATCTTAAGCAGTCCAGAGCTTACAGGCAGTGCAATTAATGTTAATATTCCCTGTCTTCCTCCTGAAAAAATTAAAGGAATTGTAGTCGTCCGGCAAAACAAGGACAATATTGTCGAAACTTTTGAAAAGCGCGTCGATCCCAGAGAAAATACTTATTACTGGATTTCGGGCGATTATTCGTCCAAGACCAAAAATAAAGACACGGATGTCGCAGCCTTGGCTTCCGGCTTCATCACGATTACACCGATTCAATATGATTTGACCAGATACGATTTGCTGGACACACTTACTGAAGTTGTGAAGCAAAATAATCTTGAGATATAGTAATTGGTGTTTCCGGTTGTGCCGTTATGATATCAGTCGGTAACGTAGAAATCAGCCGGAGTGTTAGCGATCGGCTGTATTGATTTTGTTCTGTGGTCTTTCATGTTACATAAATCCCTTTATATATCTGAGAACATCATCAGGCACTGGAAAAGGCACGCCGTCCTGCGCTGCCTGCTTAACTATATCGTGCCAGCTTCCGCCATAAATCTTTGCAACTCGCTCCGTAACCTTCACATTATTCGCAATTTCAACTAATCCAGAAATGCCGACCTGCACCACTAAATGAACGATAGCGTCATGTAGCGCGGCGAGCACGACAGCGTCATTTGTTGACCACTTGATGAAAGTGCCCATTTGTTTTAGGGTGCGCGCATTATGTGGCATGACGCTTGTGTGTGGCATGGGGAAAAAAACCATCCATCGAGCCTTGGTGACGATGTAAACCAGTCCTTCATTCGTAGATAGAGAATTGAAATATGAACTCATTTTTTCGGTTTGCGTCGATTTCTTCGGGTGAATACCCTTCGCCGCTAAGTAATTTTTCAAATGCGGCCAGAGTATCGTCGCGGTCGTCTTTAAGGTTTTCTGTTGTTTTCCCTGCATCATCGAATTCTTTGTCGAGGTTTGCATATTCTTCTCCTTTTGTTACTTTTTCAAAATCTGTGACTCTTGTTTTATAAATGCCTGTACTTTCCCTGTATTTCTCCTTTTGCCGTTAATATTCAGTCACAGAGCGGAGAAATAACCGGCTGGCTTGCCAGTCCGGTTGGTTGATTTGTTGTGTGGTTTCATTTTTCATTTGCAAAGGAGAGTATATGTTCAACTATATTTTTAAATTCTTCAGCTGGGCCGATTCCACTTTCACTGGGTGGTTTAGGCGAATTTGGATACATAGACCACGCCAATGCCTTTTCATATTTTCTTTGCTGACAATAATCGTGATACTCTTTTACGGCAGCATCAAATTCGGTTTTGTGTTTGATGAAGGGCCTAAATTCAACTCCAGCAGTTTCTACCTTTGGGACGGATTGTTGGAATTTCGGGAAAAGGCTTTCATCCGACCAAGGACGAGTAACGGGGTAGATACCTTCAAGGGAGTTAAGGACTTTGCTTCTAAAAGTGGTAGCGGCATCATTGAATTTTTCTCGTTCCTTCTGTTTGCGAGGGATTATACTTGCAAAGAAGGCGGCGAGCAATGCCACGAGGAAGATGCCGAAAATCCAATTTATTCCTTCTTGCATTATTATTTACCTATCTTCCTCGGTACTGGATTAACGTGGTTTATTGTTTTAATATCTCTCACACAACGAAAAAATCAGCCGGAGCGTAGCGGTCGGCTGTATTGGCTTGTTGGGCAATGATTCTTGTTTCTTTCATCATATGTACCAGCCTTTTCATGTCTGATCTATTCAGGCTCTTTGGCGCAGAGTTTTGGGATTTGCTCCGCCATGAACTTCCATGCTGCTAATGTATACATTACGAATCTGGCGTCAGTGCTGTGTTGAATGTCATGTCCGATTGCATTAACCCCCTCGATGGCGTGAACCATAGGCAATAAAGCGCCTGTGTGCTTACCGGGGGACATATGGTCTAGTCTGAATCTGGCGACAGGTGCAATTTTCCCATAGAGATCGGCTGAGAACCAGCGTTGGCTTGCGAACTCTTTCTGGATTTCATTCGCGATCAATTTGTAATCATCAGAGGAGAATAACGGACGGCATGTTTGTAAGACAACCCATTCGATGAAAGCGGCGAATGTAGTCATGAATGCTGCCTGTTCTGTGACTGGCTGCCTATTGCATTCGTCGATAACTTCAACTGACGTGAGCAATTCGGCCACGTTCGTACAAATAGATTCGAGGATTGTCATCTTCTCGACTTCTCCCTTTTTATTTCTTGCCCAACATTTAATATACGTAACACGTAAAAATCGGTTGTATGTGCAAATCTGTTCCGGGAATGATTTGCATTCTAAACATAACATTATTGAAAATCAAATAAATATTAGTTAAGATGTTTCGTAAAATGTCTTTATTATCAGCAAATGCGTAATACGTATTTTGTGGGTTTTTGGCGATGTAGATCAAATCGCATATCTGTTTTGGCGACCGCTAAAAAGGAATTTTGGGCAACACTCCGCAAGTTATCAATTATCCCCAACGCCTTCGGCTGGGGATAATTCGACCATCAAGTTTCAGCGATGACGTGACCTTTAGGTTATGCACTGCGTTTCTGAAACTTGGGTCTCATTAGTGTGTGAGCAAGACAGGAATATGGCTTTTGCGGAGAACAAAGGAAGTAGTACTGCCCAAAAGCAATTCGCGCAGACGATTATGGCCATAAGCTCCCATAACCATTAATTCCACGGATCCTTCTTTTATAAACTTAATTATTTCTTCTCCTTCTTTGCCCTGCAGAATAATTACTGCGCAATCAGCGCTTTGTGCTTCTACAATATCCTCTATTTCAGTGGTGAGTGCAGCTGATTTTTGAGCGTCGGGGGAGATGACCACGACCGTCAGCGGCCAAACAGCTTGTTTGGATAATTCCAAAGAAAGTTTAAAAGCTTTTGCAGCCGGATCGCTGCCGTCATAAGCAAGCCCCATGCTTTCTATTTCCAGGAAGGTTTCGGGAGTGATCAGCACCGGTTTCCCCGAATTGCGGACAACGGCTTCGGCCACTGAACCAAGAAGCCCGCCTTCCTTTAAGTGAAAGTGTTCGCCCTTTTTCGCCATCAGAATTAAATCGGCACTTTGAGATTCTTCGATGATTATTTGATTGATTTTACCAATCGTTTTTTTCACTTCGGCATTGATTCCTGATTCTTGACAGCGTTGACGGAAAGCTTTTAAGATAAAGTCCGCTTTTTCGTTAAGAGATGTTTCCACTGCGTCAAAGAAACCGTCGTAAGGCGGCATTCCGACAGAGCCGGAAATATCTGTAAGCATCGGGCCCTGGATCAAATTCACATCCAGAACGTAAAGACCGATTAAAGAGGCGTTAAGTTTACGGGCAATATAAATTCCATATTCCAAAGCCGTGAGACTGTTGACGGAGCCATCGGTAGGAATAAGAATTTTTCGCGTAGCGGTCATGATGTTTTTTCCTCTATAATGCAGACATGATTACTTTTCTTTTTTATCAAAATTGGCTAAATCTTGAAGCAAATCGGCAATATACTTTTCATCTCTAATATCGTCGGAAGCATCATCACCTATGCCCGGTTCGTTGGAAAGATTTTCATTGGAAGACATAAATTTACCTACAAGATTTCCATTTTTGTAAGTAGCCTGTTCCTTTATCTGCCCGTTTTTGAAGTAAGCTATGTATTCACCTTCGCGTTTGTCGTTTATAAAATATCCTTTTTCCTTAATTTGTCCACTTTTATAATAGCGAATATATTCTCCGTTAAATTTGCCGTTTTTAAAGGTTTCTTCTTCCTTTAATTGGCCGGTTTTGTAATAAATATGATATTTGCCATCGAGCTTACCGTCCCTGTAATTTTCCTGCTCCCGAATGTTGCCGTTTTCGTAATAGGAAATGTAGGGTCCGTCCATTTTGTCGTTAATAAAAGTTACATTTTCTCTCACTTGACTGTTATGATAATAAGTAATCGCGGCTCCGTTTTTCTTGCCGCGGACAAAGTTCAATTGCGCCATTATCTGACCATTATTGAAGTAGGAAGTATATTCCCCTTCCAATTTGCCTTCCTGCAGGAATTTTCTTTCTTTTACAGATCCATTGGGGAAAAACAAATTTTTTTCCTCTAAAGTAACGGCAAATTTGGCCATAAAAATGTAATCTCAATTATATGGTTAAAGCTTTCTGGAAACAATGTAATATATGTTCTGGTGTTTCATCAGTTGCATAATTGATGATATCAGGAGCACATTTTAATTTGATGCAAACAAAGCTTTTTTTAAACAATCCTTTATGATAATGCAACTAAAAAAATGAATTTTTGATAAACCTTATTAGTTTTGAAAGCTGCTATTATAGTTTGACAGTTGAATATTATTTCCTATAATAACTCAAAATTATGATAAAGGGTAAAATTAATGATAATTTCTAATTTTGATACAACAAAAGTGGCTATTATCGGGCCTGGCCGCCTAGGTACTTCTTTTGCTTATAAACTGGGCCGCGATAAAAAGCGTGTGACCATATATTACCATGATTCGGAAGTTTGCAAGGCAATCAACAGAGATCATTTAAACCCCATTCATTTGACGAAGGATTTAGCGGATCGCCTGGGGGGGATGGAAAATGTTCCACGTCTATCGCCAAAAGTTTATGCCACAAATGACTTGGAATATGTCGTCGAAAATAATGATTTTATTATTTTAGCTATAACAATGAACCGTCTGCCGGAATTAATTAATTACCTCAAACCGTTGATTGATAAAAAAGCTGGTGATACGTGCCTTATATCTCCAATAAAAGGTTTGATCTCCGATGAAATCTTCAAGGAACTGATTACACCTTCACAGCTGATCAATAATAACCTTTATAAAGTGAAGCATAAGTATCAGGTAGTATGCGTCGGCGGGCCGTTTTTTGACGTAGATATAGCTTTAGGAAATCCCGTTTGTCTTACGGTAGCTGGTAAAAGGCGAATAGCAAACATTGTCAGAGAAGATTTGCTTAAATTTAATCGAAAAGAACTAAATACCTATTATAACTTCGATGTTGTCGGGGTGGAAGCTTGCGGAGCACTGAAAAATATTGTGGCGAATATTAAGGGAGTGGCTGATTCCATGGAATTGGGTGATTCAATCCCGGGCACCATATTTGCCCGTGCCGGCGTGGAAATTCGTTCTTTATCCCGTATTTTGGGCGGACATTTTCAGGCTTTCCACAGCCAAGCAGGTGTGGGTGACTTGTATGTGACTATGTCATCCCTTGCTAGCAAAAATTACCGCTACGGGAAATATTTTTATGAACTTTATACAGGCAATCCCATTGAAACTAATTTGCGCGTGTTGGAAAGAATTGACGGCATGCCGGAAGGCCCCAATACGATCAGAAACGTTTATAAATATTTAGAAAAGAAAAACATGTACAGTCCACTTTTTTCCTGTGCCTACCGGATATTTAATGAAGTGGGCAACAAAAACGCCATCAAGGATATGATCATTCAAGCCTGCCAGTATGACAAAAGAACACGAGAATACATTGGGCCCATATCCAGGATTATGTACCGCATTACTCCGGATTATTGGTATCGTCGCGATAAAGATTTTTTCGCTTAATAAGATAATGAATAAAGCGGATAAACTTTCAAGCAGATAAAATACCCATCGTTAATCCCATAAATAAATTTGAAGCTGATATCATTATGAATAAACACCGGGACCTTTGCATGATTATTAGTAAATGGAAGCCCAGGACAATGAAATGGAAAAAATAAAGTTGGGCATAAGTTCGTGCTTGCTTGGTGAAAACGTGCGTTACGATGGCGGGCATAAGCTGGATCGTTTTCTCAAGGATACTTTGGGAGAATATGTAGAATATGTTTCTGTCTGTCCCGAGGTTGAATGTGGCCTTGGTGTTCCACGAGAGTCCATGCATCTGGAGGGCGATCCCGATTCTCTCTGTCTAATTATGACCCGTACCAGACAGGATATGACACAGCGCATGGTAAATTGGGCGCGCAAGCGTGTTACTCAACTGGAGAAAGAAGCCCTTTGCGGCTTTATTTTTAAAAGCGATTCTCCCAGCAGCGGGATGGAGCGGATCAAAATATATAATGAAAATAGAATGCCGGTCAAAAAGGGAGTGGGAATATTTGCGGGGATCTTTATGGCGTATTTCCCATTACTGCCGGTAGAAGATGAAGGGCGCCTTCATGATCCCGTACTGCGGGAGAATTTCATCGAGAGGATATTTACCTTAAAGCGGTGGCGGGAAGTCTTAAAGAAAAAAGAGAATAGAGAAAACTTGATAGATTTTCATACAAAACATAAATTGTTGATCCTAGCGCATAGTCCCAGGCATTATCAGATGATGGGGAGGCTTGTGGCGGGGCAGAAAAGCATTTCCTTGCTAGAACTGAACCGGCAATATCAGGCTCTCTTTCTTGAATCTCTGGAACTGAAAACCACACCGAAAAAAAATACCAATGTCTTGCAGCACATGATGGGATATTTCAAAGAACAATTATCCCTCGATGAAAAGAAGGAACTACTGGAAGTAATCAATCATTATCGCTTAGGCTATATTCCTTTGGTTGTACCAGTTACTCTTATCAGTCATTACGTTCGTAAATACGACCAACCGTATCTTAGGGAACAAGTTTACCTGAATCCGCACCCTTTAGAGCTTCAATTACGTAATCACGTGTGAAATAAACAAAATATTCTTGCTATCTTTTTATCCTAAATTTCAACTTGACAATCATTTATTCGCTGTGTTACGGAACTTGTAATTGAAAGAATAAGTTGAGCTGAAAAAATGTTGATAAATATTTCCAACAATAACTGGTGGTGGCAGACTTTAGATAATGTCTGCCCATAAGCTCGGACAAAAAGATGAGCATGGGCAGGGAAGCTCCTTCCCATGACTCCAAAAATTAATGGCAATGCCATGGGAAGAAGAACATTCCATGGCATTTTTTTTAGGCTTATTCTTAAAAACTTATTGGAAGGAGAAAAAATATGGAACAGGTAAAAGTACTACTGCAAGATCGTGAAATACCCAAAAAGTGGTATAACATCGTAGCGGATTTGCCTACACCGATGAAGCCGCCTTTGCACCCCGGCACCGGTAAACCGGTAACTCCCGGTGATTTGGCGGCAATTTTCCCGATGAACATTATTGAGCAAGAAGCTTCTGGTAAGCGTTGGATAAAAATTCCGGAAGAAGTCTTGCAAAAGTATTTGCTCTGGCGTCCATCGCCTCTTTATCGCGCTTACAATTTTGAAAAAATGCTTAACTGCCCCGTTAAAATTTACTATAAACATGAAGGCGTCAGTCCTGCGGGCTCACACAAACCCAATGCCGCCATTCCTATGGCTTATTATAATAAGATGGCCGGAACAAAAAGAATGGTTACCGAAACCGGTGCCGGACAATGGGGCAGCGCATTGGCCATGGCTACCCAAATGTTCGGTTTGGAATGCCGCGTTTATATGGTTAAGATAAGCTACGAACAAAAGCCTTACCGGCGCATACTTATGAATACTTGGGGAGCCGAATGTATTCCCAGCCCGAGTAACTTAACGCAGGCAGGTCGAAATGTTTTAGCAGAGCATCCTGATTCTCCCGGAAGCTTGGGTATTGCCATCAGCGAAGCAATTGAAGATGCCGTTACAGGTAAAAATTCACGTTACGGATTGGGCAGTGTCTTGAATCATGTCTTGCTCTATCAGACAATAATCGGATTGGAAGCGCAAAAACAAATGGAAAAAATAGGCGTTTATCCTGACGTAGTTATGGGGTGTTGTGGCGGCGGCAGCAATTTTGCCGGGATTGCTCTACCTTTTGCCTGTGATAAGATTCACGGGAAAAAGGTGAAGCTAGTGGGCGCGGAACCATCTTCTTGCCCCAGCATGACCAAAGGGCCTTTTGCGTATGACTTCGGCGATTTAGCTAAGACGACACCACTGCTACCCATGTATACTTTAGGGCACGACTACATCCCCGCGCCAATACACGCAGGAGGATTGCGCTATCACGGTATGGCGCCGATTGTCAGTCATTTAGTACGGGAAAAAATTATTGAAGCCAGAGCTTATGATCAACTAAAAACATTTGATGCCGGTGTAAAATGGGCGCGAACAGAAGGCTTTGTGCCGGCGCCTGAGACCAATCACGTACTGGCTGCTGTTGTAGATGAGGCTCAGCGCGCCAAACAAGAAGGGAAGGAAAAGGTAATTCTTTTTAATTGGAGTGGCCATGGTTTAGTTGATCTTGCCTCCTATGATGCCTATTTATCGGGTAAGTTGCAAGCCTATGAATTACCGGATGAAGAGATCCAGCGGGCGTTGCGAGCGATTAAAGACTTTCCCAAGCCTTAATGAAGTTTCTGTAAAACTGCCTGCCTTGAGGCTGGGGCTTTTTTATCGAACCGCTTGTAGTTGGTAAGTTATTAAAATATTTTTGGTTTCACTAAGAAAACCGTCAAGAATAAAAACCTTGACGGTTTTTCTTTTTTTCGCCAATCTAACCGAAAATGAAACAGGATATAAATAATAAACTGATCCGTTGTCCCCGATTGGGCGATGAAATCCCTTTTGCTTACTGTCTGCGAGAGGCAGGAGATTTTCCCTGCGCGCGGATTGTAAGTTGCTGGATGATTTTTTTTGACGTAGAGAATTTTTTGAAAGAAAATTTAGAACCTAAGAAATGGGAAAGAGTTGTCAATTTTCAGCCAAAGAATAAGATAACGAGCCTTATTGAGTTTATTGAGGCGGCAAAGGCAAAAAAATGAAAAATTTGGATTTATTCAGTCTTGGGGGCTTAAATGATACAAGGACTTCGGCGCCGCTTGCCGAAAAAATGAGGCCGCAAAATCTTTCCGAATATATCGGCCAGCCTCATCTCTTGGGGGAGGGCTGTTTACTCAGACGTGCCATTGAAGAGGACAACCTGTTCTCGATGATTTTTTGGGGGCCGCCCGGTTCAGGCAAAACCACACTGGCCAGAGTTCTGGCAAGCGAGACCCAATCGAAATTCATCAGCTTTTCCGCCGTACTTTCCGGAGTGAAAGAAATTCGTGCGGTTATTGATGAGGCCAGAGAATTGTGGGAGACAAAAAAGAAAAAAATGGTCCTCTTTGTTGATGAAATTCACCGTTTCAACAAAGCGCAACAAGATGCTTTTTTGCCGCATGTGGAAAGCGGCCTGATTACATTAATTGGTGCGACCACAGAAAATCCTTCATTCGAAATTATTGCTCCTCTTTTATCACGGACGCGGGTTTTGGTTTTGGAGCCGTTTTCCGAAGAAGAGTTGGTGAACATAGTGGAACATGCTCTAAAAGATAAACAGAAAGGGTTAGGACAATTTTGCATCCAGATGGATCACGATACCATTCTTTATATTGTTCGTCTGGCTGACGGCGATGCCCGCAGCGCCCTGAATAATTTAGAAGCTATAGCGTCAATGGTGCAAAGCTTGCCTGTTGAAAAAAGAGTTGTCTCTCTTGCACTTGCCCAAGAGGCCCTGCTTAAAAAAGCTCTTTTATATGATAAGGACGGAGAAGAACATTATAACTTAATCTCGGCTTTCCATAAAAGTTTACGTGGAAGTGATCCCGATGCCGCTTTATATTGGTTGGGACGGATGCTTGTTGCCGGAGAAGACCCTCTCTATATTGCCCGGCGCATGATGCGATTCGCATCAGAAGATGTAGGCAATGCCGATCCGCAGGCATTAATCATTTGTGTTGCTGCCGAGCAAGCCTTCCACTTTATCGGCCTGCCTGAAGGAGAACTGGCACTGGCTCAGGCCGCTGTTTATCTGGCCTGTGCCCCAAAAAGTAATGCACTTTACTCCGGTTTCGGCAGTGTCAAAGAAACAATTAACAAAACTGGATACTTGCCAGTGCCTCTGCATATTCGTAATGCGCCGACAAAGTTGATGAAAGAGCTTGATTACGGCAAAGATTACAAATATGCTCACGATTATGCCGATGCTTATGTTCCGCAGGAGTATTTGCCGGAAAAACTGCAAGGGCAGGTATTTTATAAACCCCAAGGATCGGGTTATGAAAAAACCATTAAAGAGAGAATAGCTGCCTGGCAGCAGACAAAAAAGAAAGTTAAAGATGAACAATAATTTAATCTTGCAGAAAAGGAAAGGGAGGCTTGGTTGGAGCCTCCCTAGGAGTGAAGAGAGAAGGCTTGATGCCTTCCAGGTTATTCTGTTGTCGGCTAGCTATGCCCGTTATTTTAGTCGACATTACTAATAACTTAACCCTACTTAAAGCATTTATTGTGCCGTAATTGGGCTAATTATTTTAACTGCATGTAATAATTGACAAATAATTAAAAACATAGCCTTTTTGAAACAGATAAACCGTTTATATTATCGGCAATAAATGTCGGAAAATGTACTCACTAAATTTAAAATACATAATAAATACAAATATATAAGCATTATATATAATATTTACCCCGCCTTCGACAAAAATGTCGATTGTTTCTTGGATTAGCCGTTGACTTTTCCCTTGAATGGCTTAAGATGACCGGCAAAATGAGGTATAAGGATAAAAATGCGTTTTTTCAGAAAAAAAGAATTAATTGTTGAGCGAAAAGCTCGTAAGTACAATGGCACATTTCTCCAACCTTTAGCGGTGGGTATTGTCAGCGCTGTTTTAGTGGCCTTAATCTTGATTATGGGATTACTGGATATTAGAAGAAGTGAAACAAACCTCGTGGGTTTTATGGAAGATCAGGCTCTAAGCACAATCAGTGTTCTGCAGCGGTTAACGGAAGAAAATTTTAAAAGTATAATTGCTACACCCGAAAAAGCAGGTTCAAATTTGAAAAATTCCAGTCAGGACGAAGCCACTTATTCCAAAAAATGGGTGCTTGAAGCAATTACAGAGATGGGGAGAAAGTTAGACGAACAATGGAAAAGGGGCAAAATAAACGATAATTACCTAAGGAAATTTGCTGCGGATAATAATTTTTGGTATCTGGCCGTCTTGAATCCGCGAGGAAACGCAGTATATCAAAGCGGCCCTTTACAGACAGATATGCTGGATCCAAGAGAACTAAAAAGCGGCAACCGTAATTTAACGACTATTGAAGTAATGGAAAAAATTCGCGCAAAACAGGGTATTGGCTTTGTTGCCCTTAGGCGTAAGGATAACAGCGGCACAGTGGTTATAAACCTGGATAAAGAAGGATTAATTTATTGGAGCCTAAAAGTTGCCGTGGAAAAGGGAATAAAGAAAATCGGCGAAGGTCATGGAATAGTTTACATACAAATTATCAATGATCAGAAAAAACTGCTCAGCAGTGTCGGCCGGCCGATGCAAGGTTTAAAAAACGGTGATTTCGATTTTAAGGAAATATTAACGGGCAAAATAAAAATTGTCAGTAGAAAGTTGAATTCCGACGAAGATAAGATTTTGGACCTAGCCGCTCCATTATCTTTGGATAAAAAAGTCGTCGGTATAGTGAGAATGGGTCTCGACCGGGGATCTATGGATAAAATCATTGCCGAAAACCGCCAAAATATTTTTATCTTCATGTTTTTTATTGTCATCATTGCCTTATTATCTATGTGGCTGCTTTATCATGACCAGAATCGCCACCTGGCCGGGATTATTGAGATAGAAAGGCGGCTGGAGAAAGCAGAAAGGCTTTCCGCCCTGGGGCAGTTGGCGGCGGGTGTGGCGCATGAAATTCGCAATCCCTTAAATGCTGTAAGTATGGCCACACAGAGGTTGAAGAGGGATTTCATTCCAGTGGATTCAAGTAAAGCCGAAGATTTTCAGAATCTTTCCGGTGTCATCAGAGACGAAATTAAGCGTCTTGACGGAATCATTGAAGAGTTTCTTTCTTTTTCCAAAAGCCGCAGATTGGAGCTGCATAATTTTTCTGTTACAGAAGTTTTACAAAAAATTGTCAGTCTGATTCGGGAAGAAGCCTCGGCACGCAATGTTATTATTGAAACAAAATGGAGGCATACTCCGGCAATAATTCCGATGGACATAAATAAGCTCCAACAGGCATTTCTAAATTTAATTAAAAACGCCATGGAGTCTATGCCTGCGGAAGGTAAAATTATAATTACAGTGGATAAAGAAGGGAAAAAATATATAGTTGTTAGTATTGCGGATACGGGCTGCGGCATGACAGCTGAAGAAATCGAAAGTATTTTTAATCCGGAATACACAACCAAAGAAAAAGGATTAGGCTTGGGTATACCTTTAGCCAGTGAAATAATACGCGGCCATGGAGGAGATATAAGGGTAATCAGCCGGGAGGGCGAAGGAACAACATTTGAAGTTGTTTTGCCCGTGAAAGACTCAGCGTAAAGCAGTTTAAAGATTAAGGGATAACAATCAATGCAAAAATTGAGTATTCTTATCGTCGAAGATGGCCAATCCCAGCGCGAAATGTTGCGCGATTTTTTGCTTTCCGAAGGTCACGTTGTAGCGGAAGCGGAAAATGGTGAAAAGGCTATTAAAACGGTTTTGAACGGTCATTTTGACTTAATCCTCCTGGATTACAAAATGCCCGGCATGGATGGACTGGAGGTACTGAAAGAAATAAAGCGCATCAATCCGGAAATAGATGTAGTTATCATTACCGCTTACGGCACAATAGAAACGGCAGTAGAAGCCATAAAAGTAGGAGCAATTGATTATATCACCAAGCCGGTGGAACTCGACGAATTATTAATACTGGTCAACCGGGTAGCGGAAAGAAGACAACTCATCAGGGAAAATGAACTTTTAAGAGAGGAATTAGGCAAAAAAGGTGTCACTGCCGATAAGATAGTTTACAAAAGCCCGCGTATGGCGGAAGTGATTAATATGGCGGGTCGTGTGGCCGCGAGCAAGGCATCTGTTCTGATTCAAGGGGAAAGTGGAACAGGAAAAGAGCTGTTGGCTAGGCTGATTCACCAATTAAGCTCCCGGGCGAATAAACCGATCATCGTTGTTAATTGTGTAGCCCTGCATGAAAATTTATTGGAGAGCGAATTGTTCGGTCATGAAAAGGGCGCTTTTACCGGCGCTACTTCCCGCCGGATCGGCCGGTTTGAAGAAGCCGATGGCGGCACGCTTTTTCTCGATGAAATAGGTGAGTTACCCCCGACAGTGCAGGTTAAACTTCTGCGGTTTTTACAGGAACGCGAATTTCAGCGTTTAGGCAGTAATATTGATATTCACGTTGATGTTCGGGTAATCAGCGCGACGAACCGCGATTTGGGAGTTCAGGTCAAAGAAGGGACTTTTCGTGAGGATCTTTTCTATAGGTTGAAAGTTGTGACCATGTCCCTGCCCCCGATACGGGAGAGAAAAGATGATCTGCCTATTTTAATCGATCATTTCATTGATAAATTTGCCAGAGAAAATGGGAAAAATGTTCAAGGTTTGACCGCCGAAGCGCGGGACTCACTTTTGAAATATGATTATCCGGGAAACGTGCGCGAGTTGATCAATATTCTGGAGAGGGCAGTGGTTATTGCGCGTGATGAATACATTACAACGGAGGACTTGCCCTTTAAATCGGCATTCCCTTCTCGCGATTCGGGCAAGAAATCTGCCAGCCTTTTGCGGGAATCAGTGGAAGAGTTGGAAAAAGAACTGATTGCCGGATCAATGGAAAAGGCTCAGGATAACCAGACAAAAGCTGCTGAGATTCTAGGTATGTCGGAACGCATGCTGCGTTACAAGTTGAAAAAATACGGCTTAAAAAACTAATTGATGCGCTTTCTAACCTGGACAAAGAACAACCAAAAAAGGCAATTCAATATAGCAGTGGATATAGCTGATCATTGTTTCATGAAGCGTTTTTTCATTTCTGTAAGTAACGCAAAATGTTTCCTTTCCTCGTCAATAATCTGATCAAGTGTTGCATGCTGAGTTGCCGGCACTAATTTCTTGATTTCATGATAATAGAGGATTGAATCCAACTCACGTTTGATGGCAAAATCAAAGGCGGCAAAGGTATCGGTCACCTTAGACAGTTCTTTGTCCATGGCTTCTTTAGTAAAGATTATATTATTATCCACATAGGCGCGCAAATAAGCGCTATATTCCCCCGCATAGCTCTCCGGTGGATTGTATTTTTCCATCTTCGCAAAGATGCCTTCAAAAGTTTTTTTATGAGCAACTTCTGCCTGCGCCAGATAGGCAAAAAGTTTTTTTGCTTCTTCCTGTTTGGCGATCTGTTCGGCAAATTTATAAAAGTTAATGCCGTTTTCTTCAATCCTGATGGCAACTTCCACTATATCGCTTGCTTCAAAAACCCCCATACTGAATGCCTCCTGATTTTTATAATCTAATATTGATGACTTCACCATATTTTTTTATCTAATGCAATAAATTTGCTACAGCTATATCCATTTCTTTTTTTGAAATAAAGTAACATTACTAATGTCCGCCAGCGTGTCTAGATGTTTTTCCAATAAAATATTTCGTCATAACGGATAAGGGTAATTTTCGATTTTTCCGCATATCTGTTGCCGATATGAATTAAGCTGCCGGGAGAAAAACCGGCCTTTTTCGATCTTTTCACGACTCTAGATGGTATTTTTTACCTTACCGTTATGGCTTTTATTTCACTCTTATAAGTACACGCGTGTTTTGTGACTTTCCTTCCGGGAAATAAACGCCGGCTGGAAGTACAACTTTCGTGTCAAGTGTTGTTGTAGAAAATATTTTTTGCAGGTCAACCGGTTCTGTCTCGATTTCAATTTTTTCGGGATTAACACGGGAATCTACCAAAACCCGAACCTTGGCTGGAGTTATACCAATCCTTTGCAGGGAAAGGTTTTTCGGTAAAGAGTTCTGCGTACAGATTTTTACAGGCAAAGTCCATGAAATAAGTTTAGTAGCATAAATATAAATTGTCGCCGGCTTGATTTCGGTGACTGATAAATTGGACGGCGCATTAACCATGTCCTTGGCCAGGACAAATTCATGTTTTTTTTCGGCTATAGGAGATAAGTCCAGAGACAATTTAAGCGAACGTTCATCAAGGAGATAAAAGGCTTGCTGCGGTCCCTGAAGAATGACTTTTGCTTCAGTCAAGCGCGGTTCATCAATGTGCCAATTTTGCGGAACATTTCTATATTCAATGGGAATGATGAAATCACGGCGAACAAATTCCCTCTGATAACCGAAAGCAACCCATAAAATACAAGCCATACCCAGGGCGATAATTTTTTCCTTTGTATTTCCTTTGAGCCAGGTAACTAAAGGATGTGATGATTTTTTCGGTGTATTGAGCATATAGAATTGTTCCAATGCCTTGTGCAGAGCGGCGGCATTGTTAATTTTAGCGAGATTTTCTTGATAAGTCATCGATATTGTTCCTGTTTCTTCAGAAACTACAATGCAAAGCGCATCCGATCGCTCCGCAAGACCGAGTGCCGCGGTATGGCGCAACCCGATATTTCCGTACTTCGATGCATGTATGCAAAGAGGCAGATGGCAACCAAACATCGCGATACGATTACCGTTAACTATGACAGCTCCGTCGTGGCCGATGGAATGGGGATCAAAGATACTTTCTAAAAGAGGTTCACTGACCAGGCCGTCCAACAGGTTCCCGCCATTAATATGCCTTTCCAATGGATCGTTCCCTTGCAGGACAATTAAGGCGCCAATGCGTTTTTTAGCTAAATTCGCCGCCGTTTGCGCGATTATTTCCGCTGCCTTTTCCATTTCGGACAACGGCTGATATTTTTTTCCGATATTCCCCAGCAGGGCCAGTCTTTCGAAAAAACCGCGCAAGTCTTCCTGAAAAATTACGACTAAAACAAAAAGCACTATGGCAAAAAAAGATTGCAGAACAATAGTGGTGAGATAAAGCTGAAAGAAACGGGCGGCAATATAGACGCCGCCTAGAAGTAATATGCCGATGAGCACGAAGCGGGAAGCCCTTGTTTTGAACCAGGTCAAAAGAGCAAAGATCATCAAGGCAATTATAGCTATATCTAGAATATCTTGAAATCTGATGCTTTTAATGAAGGCGAGAGCTGTGTTAAGTAATTCCATAAACCCCACATTATAATATGCCAATGTTTGTCCAAAACTTATATCGAAAGAACCAAGCCAGTGTCAAGCGGGATTAGAAAACAATTTTAAATATTCTTTTATAAATTACCGCATGATATATTCATGAAAAAATTGTTGACAGAAATTTCCCATATTGCTATAAAGGCACCAACTAAGAATTGGGAAGTATTTATGGCACAAATGATTAAAACATTATCGCTTAATATTTGGTGGTGGTGGAACCTCACAAGGAGGCTTATCCGCCGCTGATCTTTTTATAATTAAAGTCAAAGCCGTGGAGAACCTCTTGGGTCTTCACGGCTTTTTTTGTTTGTATTAATACCAAAAGGCCGTGATAAAAATCACGGCCTTTTTTTTAATGAGACTCAAGTTTTAGGAACGCAGTGAACTAAAACTTGTTAGTCGAATTAATCCCCGCCGTAGGCAGGGGATGGGGACTCAAATATTACAAACGCAGTGCAGTAATATTTGCTAGTCGAATTAATGACACTCGCTGAAAACAAACGGAGTGCAGTTTGAAGCGTCCGTGGATTAATCCCGCCACAGGCGGAGGGTATCGTAGATACCCGTGATTGTACATACTAAGGAGAAAACTATGTATCAACCAAATTTCGCAGAGTTTGAGAAGTTAGCCCAGAAAGGAAATTTGATTCCGGTCTATCGGGAAATACTGGCCGATGTGGAAACACCGGTTTCCGTTTTAATGAAACTGCAACATAAGAGTCACGTTTATCTGCTGGAAAGTGTCGAGGGCGGGGAAAAATGGGGCAGGTATTCGTTTTTGGGCACAGACGCCGGTGTTGTTTTCAGGGTGCGCGGTACTGATGTCCTTATTCAGGAGAAGGGAAAAGTAACTACCCGCGAGCATAAAGGCAATCCTCTGGGTTTGCTGCGTGACTTGCTGAATCGTTACCAGCCTGTTTCTATTCCGGGTCTGCCCAGATTTTACGGCGGAGCTGTCGGTTACCTGGGGTATGAAATGGTGCGCTATTTTGAAAAGCTTCCGCAAAACACGCCGGATGATTTGGATTTGGATGAAGCTATTTTTGTGATCAGCGATTCGATCATGATTTTTGATAATGTACGCCATACAATTAAAGTTGTCGCCTGCGCCTTTACGGAAGAAACAGCTTCGCTCGAAGAAAGTTATGCCGCTTCGTGCCGGAAGATAGACGCAATGATTGAAACAATCGGTGCGGCAGCGCCTCGGCGGTCAATAACATCTGCCGATGTAAAAGATGTATCCTTTGCCTCTAATATGACTCCGGAGCAATACAAGGCGGTTATTGAAAAAGCCAAGGAATATATAGTTGCCGGAGATGTCATACAGGTTGTGCTCTCTCAACGTTTTCAGACCGAATGCCGCAGCAACCCCATTGATCTCTACCGGGCACTGCGCTTTGTCAATCCCTCACCCTATCTGTTCTTTCTTCAACTGAATGATCTGATCCTGATCGGCTCATCACCGGAAGTAATGGTGCGCAAGGAGGAAGAAACGATGGAATTGCGCCCTATTGCCGGAACAAGAAAAAGAGGAAAAACCGAGCAGGAAGACCGCGCACTATCCGATGAGCTGCTCTCCGATGAAAAGGAGCGGGCGGAACATGTGATGCTGGTCGATCTGGGGCGCAATGATCTCGGGCGAGTTGCGGAAATAGGCAGTGTTCAAGTGAATCAGTATATGGTTGTGGAAAAATACTCGCACGTGATGCATCTGGTATCGAATATACGTGCGCAATTAGCCAAAGGCAAAGACGCGTTTGATGTCCTGGCGGCAACCTTCCCCGCCGGAACATTGACCGGAGCTCCCAAGGTCCGCGCGATGGAACTTATCAGCGAGCTGGAAAAAGTAAAAAGGGGACCCTACGGTGGAGCGGTGGGTTATTTCAGCTTCAGCGGCAATATGGATTTCTGCATTACGATCCGGACGATGGTTTTAAAGAATGGCAAAATTTATGTGCAGGCTGGAGCAGGCATTGTTTACGATTCCAATCCTGAATCGGAACATCAGGAATCGCTGAATAAAGCCAGAGGAATGCAGCAGGCAGTACGTCTGGCGGCAGGCGGCTTTGTAATTGAGAACGGCAATCAGGAGAAATAAACCATGATTTTGATGATTGATAATTACGATTCATTTACATTTAATATTGTGCAGTATCTGGGGCAAATGGGTGAAGATGTCAAGGTGCACCGCAATGACCGGATAGCGATCGAAGAAATAAAGAGACTGAAACCTCAAGGCATATTTCTATCGCCTGGTCCTTGCACGCCTTGTGAGGCGGGAATTACTGTGAATGTTATCCGCGAATTTTATAAAGACGTGCCGATTATGGGAATATGCTTAGGGCATCAGGCCATAGGTTACGCCTTTGGAGGCGAAGTAGTGCGTGCTTCGCGCATTATGCACGGTAAAACTTCGCCGATTATCAATGATGGCAAAACAATTTTTGCCGGCCTGCCCAATCCCTTTTCCGCTGGTCGTTATCATTCCCTGCTGGTCAAGAGGGAATCTCTGCCTGATTGCCTGGAGATCAGCGCCGAAACTGCCGAAGGTGAAATCATGGGATTGCGGCACAGGGAATATCCGGTGGAGGGCATCCAGTTCCATCCGGAATCCGTGTTGACGCCGCAGGGCAAACGCATTATCAGGAACTTTTTAAAATATACAGGACGAAAGGAGCATTTGTCATGATCAAAGAAGCGATTGAAAAAGTCGTTAAAAAAACAGACCTGCGCGAAGCGGAAATGATGGCGGCTATGGAAGAAATTATGGAAGGCAACGCTACTCCCGCACAAATTGCTGCTCTGATTACTGCATTGCGGATGAAAGGGGAGACGGTGGAGGAAGTGACCGGCGCTGCGCGCATCATGCGCCAGAAAGCAACACGGATCAATGCCTGTTCGACAACCATTGTTGATACTTGCGGCACAGGGGGCGATTCCCTCAATACGTTCAACATCTCGACGACAACCGCTTTCGTTGTCGCCGCAGCAGGGATTGTTGTGGCCAAACACGGCAACCGTGCTGTATCCAGCGGCTGCGGCAGCGCGGATGTTCTGGAGGCCCTCGGCGTCAATATCAGCGTAGGTCAGGAAATCATCGAAGAATGTATTCAACAAATCGGCATCGGCTTTCTCTTTGCGCCTAAACTCCATGGCGCGATGAAATACGCTATCGGCCCAAGGCGTGAAATCGGCATCCGCACCATCTTCAATATGCTGGGGCCGCTCACCAATCCGGCCGGAGCAACCGCACAACTTCTGGGTGTGTATGATCCGAAACTTACCGAAATGTTTGCCGACGTTTTGAAAAATATGGGCACAAAAAGAGCATTTGTCGTGCATGGAATGGATGGTCTGGACGAAGTTACTCTTTCGCGCGAAACCCGCGTGGCCGAATTAAAAGATGGGATTATCAAAACCTACAACATCAATCCGGTTGATTATTTCGGGCAAACATATCCGCTGGAAGCCATACGCGGCGGCGATCCTACGGCCAATGCGCAAATTGTACGGGATGTTTTATCCGGCAAGGACGGTGCGTGCCGCAAGATCGTTTTGATTAACGCGGCTTTGGCGATCATTGCCGGAGAAAAAACCGGTGACATTAAAGAAGGAATCAAAATAGCTTCTGATTGTATTGACAGCGGTGCGGCGGTAAAGAAACTGCAATCACTTATTGAGATGAGTAACAGTTGATAAATATATGATTCTTGACAAAATTATTAAAACCAAGAAAACTGAAGTAGAACAGTTGAAAAAACAAACAACTGTATCCGCTTTAAAAAAAACAATTGCACAGCTTAAACCGTGCCGGGATTTTCGCCAGGCAATAAGTGCAAAACAATGCGCGATCATAGCCGAAGTAAAATGTGCCTCTCCGTCGCGCGGCAGACTCATTGCGGATTTTGATCCGTTAAGAATTGCCCGCATTTATGAGCAAAACGGCGCAGCCGCGATTTCAGTTCTGACCGATGAAAAATATTTTGCAGGGCATAAAAATTATCTGACACAAATCAGACAAAACGTTGGGCTGCCGCTCCTGCGGAAGGATTTTATCATTGACCCTTTACAGATTTATGAAACAAGGGCTATCGGCGCTGATGCCATTTTATTAATTGTGCATGTTTTAGGAGCAAAGCTGGGGGACTTTATATCATTGGCCAAAGAACTTGGTTTAAGTCCGCTTACGGAAGTGCACACGAAAGCGGAGCTGGATTTAGCGCTGGCCGCCGATGCGGAGATCATAGGTATCAATAACAGAAACCTGGATACATTTGTTACTGATATAGAAACCAGCCGCAAGCTCCGGCCGCAAATTCCTGCCGGTAAAATTGTTGTGGCCGAAAGCGGAATTATGGAGAGATCAGATATTGAATCATTGATACAGGCGGGTATTTCTGTTTTTTTAATCGGCGAGGCATTGATCACAGCACCGGATATCGGGGGAAAACTGCGTGCCTTAAAAGGGGAAAGCTGAAGTGACACAAATTAAAATCTGCGGAATAACCAATGAAGAAGATGCTCTTTGCGCGGTTAAATTAGGCGCGGCGGCGCTGGGCTTTATTTTTTATCCGCCGTCTCCGCGTTATGTTAGGCCGAAAGTAGTGCGGAAAATTGTCAAAAAATTACCGCCAAATTTGGCTAAGGTTGGGGTTTTTGTCAATGAAAGCGCTGAGGAGATAAAAAAGATCATTAAATACTGCGGGCTTGATTTTGTTCAATTACATGGCGATGAATCGCCCGAATATTGCTCCCAATTTCCGGCAGCGCAAGTCATTAAAGCTGTCGAATTAAAAAACGAAAACGATTTGAATCATGCTTTGGGCTACGATGTTGCCGCCATTTTAGTGGACAGCCGCCATGCCGGTCTTTACGGCGGCACCGGCAAAAAAGCTAACTGGGAGTTGGCGCAGTGCATCAAGAATAAAAAGTTGCTGATTCTTTCCGGCGGTTTAAATGAGGCAAATGTAAAAGAAGCCATAGAAAAAATTGTGCCTCAGGCGTTGGATATCAATAGCGGCGTGGAAAAATCCCCCGGTAAAAAAGATCACATAAAATTAGCCCGGCTATTCGATATTGTGCGCGCGGCAAATTTTTCTACGGATAATGCACCATTAATTTTTATAAAGAGGGAAATATGAATAAAACTCTACCCGATAAGAACGGACACTTCGGCATTTTCGGTGGGCGTTATGCCGCTGAGACATTGATGCCCGCTTTAATCGATTTGGAAAAAGCTTATGGCGCGGCAAAAAAAGATAAATCCTTCCAAAAAGAATTAGTCTATTATCAGAGGGAATATGCCGGACGCGAAACCCCACTTTATTTTGCCCACCGGATGACAAAAGAATTGGGGGGGGCTAAAATTTATCTAAAAAGGGAAGATTTGAATCATACCGGCTCTCACAAAATTAACAATACGTTGGGGCAGGCACTGCTTGCCCGCCGGATGGGGAAGAAAAAAGTTATTGCGGAAACCGGCGCGGGACAGCACGGTGTGGCGACGGCAACGGTTGCTGCGCTTTTCGGAATGGAATGCAAAATATTCATGGGTGAAGAAGATATCAGACGCCAGGCGCCCAATGTTTTCCGCATGAAAATATTGGGCGCCGAAGTTGTCCCCGTCAAGAGCGGTACGGCGACTCTGAAAGACGCCATGAATGAAGCAATGCGTCAGTGGGTGTCGAGCGTGCGCGATACTTTTTATATTATCGGCACAACAGCCGGGCCGCATCCGTATCCGCAGATGGTACGCAACTTTCAATCGGTTATCGGCCGCGAGACAAAAAAGCAAATCCTAAAAATGGAAGGCAGAAATCCCGATATTTTGATCGCTTGTGTCGGCGGCGGTAGTAACGCCATGGGACTTTTTTATCCTTTTCGTGATGAAAAGAAAATGGCCATGTACGGAGTGGAAGCGGCAGGTCATGGCCTGAATACAAGCGAGCATTCGGCCAGCATCACTGCGGGGAAGGTGGGTGTTCTGCATGGAAACAAAACTTATCTTTTGCAGGATGAACATGGGCAGGTGAGGGATGCTTATTCGATTGCCGCCGGTCTGGATTATCCGGGAGTCGGCCCCGAACATGCTTATTTTCACGCGACAAAAAAAATAAAATACGTGACTGTAACCGATAAAGAAGCAATCGAGGCTTTTTCCTTTTTATCCCGCAAGGAGGGCATCATTCCCGCGCTCGAAAGCGCGCATGCCCTGGCCTACAGTATGAAGATAGCGCCCAAAATGGCTAAAAATAAAATCATAATTGTTTGTCTGTCGGGCAGGGGAGATAAAGACGCGCAGACAATTATTGAAACAAAAGCAATTTGAGAAACAAAGTTACAGTATTTCTTCCCTCCCTCCAGGGGAGGGACTGAGGGAGGGTGAAAACGTAGCTAGTGATTCCCCGCCCCTCAATCCTCGCCCTCCGGGGGTGGAGAAGTATTAGCGGAAGGCAGTTAAGAGAAATACAGGTAACACTATTCATACAAAGGAAATGAGGAAAGTTATGGGACGGATTGGAGATAAGTTTGAATCTCTGCGCGAGAGGAAAGAAAAAGCGCTGATAGTATATTTGACTGCAGGCGATCCCTCGCTTGCAGTAACCAAAAAATTGATTCTGGGCTTGGAAAAATCCGGCGCGGATATTCTGGAAATCGGCGTTCCCTTTTCCGATCCGACAGCCGACGGCCCGGTCATTCAAGAAGCATCACAGCGGTCTTTAAAGGCTGGAACAACTCTGCAAAGGGTGCTGGATTTGGTTGCCGATATCCGTAGAGCATCGCAGATTCCGATCGTGCTTTTCGGCTACTACAATCCCATTTTTGCCTATGGCACAAAAAAGTTTGCCCAAGCGGCAAAAAAGGCCGGTGTGGATGGCATTTTGGTAGTTGATTTGCCGCGAGAAGAAGCGAAGGAATTGAGAAAATATACTGACGCTGTTGACATTGATTTTATTTCTCTTGTCGCACCAACAACCGGGATGGAAAGATTGCGCCAGATTGCCGTCGATGCCACAGGATTTCTTTATTATATTTCCATCACCGGCGTCACCGGCACTACCGCGCCCAAAATTGACAACATAAAAAGTGAGGTAGAAAAAATCCGCAAGATTACAAGATTACCTCTGGCGGTGGGATTTGGCATATCAAAGCCGCAGCAGGCAAGCGAAATCGCGCGTTTTGCTGACGGTGTTATCATCGGCAGTGCCATCGTGCGGTTGATTGATGAGAACAAAGAAAATATTGATTTAATAAAAATTGTTTCTAACTACGTAAGCGAAATTAAAGACGCTCTTCGCTAGATTTTAATTTCTTAATTGGGTTAAATGTTTTGTCCTTGACCACCCTTTGTGTTTGCTTTATATTCTTGTTATAATAAACATGCTACCAAGAAAAACTGCGGGGAAGTATTCCCTGTGTATGTTTAAATCATCTTCAATTGGTTGTATTGACGTTTCACGAGAATTAGATAATAAATAATCCCAGGAAAAGGAGTAGAGCCATGAAATTCATAAGAGTCGATATGTCGCGTAAGAAAATTACTCTCGAGGATGTACCTAAGCCTTATCTCGGTTTGGGAGGCAGGAGCTTGACCGCAACTATTGTCAATGCCGAAGTGCCGCCGAAATGCGATCCTTTGGGCCCGGAAAATAAGCTTATTTTTGCCCCCGGGCTATTAAGCGGAACGAATCTCGTCAATACCAGCCGGCTTTCTGTCGGCGCAAAAAGTCCCTTAACCGGCACTATCAAAGAAAGCAATGCCGGAGGTACAATTGCCGCTGCCCTGGGACATCTGGGGATTACGGCAATCGTTGTAGAAGGTCAGGCCGCAAAGGGAGAAATGTTTATCCTGCGTATTGATGAAAAAGGAGAAACGAGCCTATTGCCCGCCAAGGAATTCAAAGGAATGCGTACCTACAGTCTGGTAGATAAATTATTAAAAACCTATGGAAACAAGACATCGGTTATGTGCATCGGTCCGGCCGGTGAATACCTTATGAAGTCTGCCTCCATTCAGACCTCGGATGTTGATGACCACCCCTGCCGGGCAGCGGGACGCGGGGGGCTTGGAGCAGTCATGGGTTCTAAGGGCTTGAAAGCACTTGTAGTGGATCGACAGGGGAAAAGTGCCGATGCTGTCGCTGACCCGGAAGCCTTTAAAGAAGCCGCCAAAACTTTTGCCCTCAAGGTTAAAGAAAATCCTTTCAGCGGTCAATTCCTGGCGAACGTCGGAACTGCCGGTATACTTGCCGCTATAAATTCCATGGGCGCCTTTCCCAGCTACAACGCGACCAAGGGAGTTCTCCCGGGCTGGGAAAGTATCAGCGGAGAAAACCTCTCTAAAATCATGAAGGAACGAGGCGGCGGCCCCGGCCATATGGGGTGCGCCCAATGCATTATCCATTGCTCTAATGTATTTGTGGATAAGCAGGGCAAATATGTTACTTCTTCCCTGGAATACGAAACTATCTGGGCAATGGGCGGCATGACCGGAATAAAAGACCTGGATACTATCGCCCGCCTGGATTTTCTCTGTGACGACATTGGACTCGATACCATGAACACCGGCGTTGCCATAGCGGTGGCGATGGACGCGGGATACAAAAAATTTGAAGACGGACAGGCGGCCATCGAGATGCTCGAAGAGATAGGTAAAGGTACTGAAATGGGAAAGATACTGGGAGACGGTCCGGTGGCCGTAGGAAAGCATTTCAAACACCATCGGATTCCCGCGGTAAAAGGCCAAAGCATTGCCGCCTATGACCCCAGAGCCATGCAGGGAAACGGCGTTACCTATGCCACCTCACCCATGGGCGCCGATCATACAGCCGGAAACGTCATGGGTCACTATATGGCTAAAAAGCTCGATCCTCTTAAACCCGAAGGCCAGGTTGCGATTTCGCGCGGCGCCCAAATTGCTATGGCAGCGATGGATAGCATCGGTCTTTGTATTCTGGCGGCTGTTGCCCTGGCCTCACCGGAGGCAGGTGCGGCGCTCGTCAAAGCCCTGAGCGCGAAAATAGGCGCTCCGCTGGGCGCGGATGCCATTAGTCAGTTGGGTATGCGTACCTTAAAGACAGAAAGAGAATTCAATCGAAAAGCAGGCTTTACCAACAAGGATGACAGGCTTCCCGAATTTTTCTATAAGGAAAAACTGCCGCCTCATAATACCGTTTTTGCGGTGACCGATGCGGACTTGGATACCACGCTTGCCTTTTAGAAAGATTATTGGATGAAGATTACGGTAAAATTGTTTGGGGAGTTGCGAAAAAATATACCCGCTTATCAGCAGGATAAAGGTTTGGAGCTGGAGATTCCCGAAGGGTCAAAAGTGGCCGATCTCATGGCCTTGTTGAAAATTTCCAACACTCGGACAATAACGGCAATTATGGAAGGCCGGGTTTTAGCATTGGAGGAAAAACTATCCGCCGGGGCGCTTATAAACGTTTTTCACGTCATGTACGGAGGATAATCCCTTTTTCTGCCTCTTCTCTATTTTCTTTTATACAGGGCAATTCAAGTCAGCCTGACATTGCTTTTCTTTTGTTCTTTCCGCGAGCCTTGTCTTTCGTCTGTCGCTGGCTTCCCGGTTTCGCCGCTTCTCTTCGTCTGTTTCTACAATCAAGGGAGATAAAGGTAAAGGGCGGCCATTGCCGCCAAGGGCTACAAAAGTCAAATAGGCAGATGCCGTATGACGTCTCTTACCGGTTATGAGATTTTCCGCCTCCACCCGGACACCGAGTTCCATTGACGTTTTTCCGACAAAGTTTAAGCTGGCCCTCAGGGTCACAAGGTCTCCCACAAAAACGGGATTGTGGAAGTTCAGCCGGTCAATGGAGGCCGTAACGACATTGGTCCTCGCGTGACGGACAGCCGCACAACCGGCCGCATTATCAATAAGCTTCATGATGACCCCGCCATGGACATTCCCGGCAGGATTTGCATCCTGAGGGTTCATAAGCTGGGCCATAATAATAATGCTCTCGCGTATTCTTTTCCCTTCCATGTTTTCCCTCCTTTTAAATGATGCTTTTTTTGCTCAATTCGATCTTCAATAAATCTATGGGTTGGAGAATAACTTCGTAGAGGGTGTTTTGTTTAGATTCCGGCAACACGCCTTGATAGTTTCTTTAGCCGGCTGATGTGGTGCCGCAGGAGTATGGCTTTTTTACTAGCCTTCTCTTCGAGGGCCTGCAATCTTAATTTTTTTAATTCACGAATCTTGGCTTTTAGCTCCGCCTTGGTCATCTTGATCTTGCCTATATGCTTCTTTTTCTTGACGGGTGTTTCGTCCTTGATGCCCTTGGCTTCTTTGATGAAGGTAACCAGTTCTTCCTTCTTCATGTCGTGAATCGCTCTTTCATGGGGAATCTCTTCGGCAATTTCCCGCAGTTCCTTGATAGTCAACTTTTCTAGATGCTTTTCGTCGTGGTGCTCCTTTTTCTTGGTTTCTTCTGTCATCGCGCCTATACCTCCTCAATTTTTATATTTGGGGCATTAATTCGCAATACTGAAATAAACTAGGTGTATTTTTATACCATAATCACTTTTACGGTTCAACCCTGAGGTGGGCGGGGTATGGTTTTCCATCCGCCCAGTAAATGGCGGATAGCAAGAAGGGGGTGACGCCTAAGCATGCGTGGCCCGGTATAATGCATCACTTTGCGAATGCGTTCTCTCATTGCAGGTTTGTAGCAATGAATAGGACAGCGCGCGCAGGTGGGTTTATCTTTTCGATAGGGGCATTTGTCGAGACGGGCTTTAGCATAGATTAAGAGTTCCTGACACGCCGGGCAAAGCTCTCCCTTCTTTGTGCCGTGCCGTTTCCGACAGAAAAGGCTAATCATCGCCTCAATGGTTTCATATTCCCGTTTCAAAGGCTTATTTTTCAAAATGGATTCCATTATTGATATGAGTACTTAGATAATAAAAATTATACACCATGAGATCTTTTTGTCAAAAAAATTAATGTTGTATTCCGATTATTTATTGTGAAACCCCAATTTTCCTAACGAAGGTAGGGAAATTGGTAAGTTGAATTAATCCTGCGTGTGAAGTTTAGCAGGGCAATATAAGCATCCAGCCAAAGGCGGAGGGTTCTATAGAACCCGTGATCCAAAGTATGATCTGCCGCAAAAAGCAAAAGTTATATTTCAGGACTGGCCCCTAATGCCCTCCGCAAGAATAAAGATTCGACCCTACCTCAATCGGGAAGTTTATAAGCCTTCTCAAGTTCGCTGATTTCTTTTTGTTTCCTGTCGGCGTTCCAGCCCATTTCGCTTGCTGCGATATCGGCGACCTTGGCGACAACTTTTTCGCCTGGATGGCCAAGCGTTCCAATACCTGTTCTTCTGAATAAAATATCTTTCAACGTAATCGCCATTTCATTCCTGATCGCGTAGACGACCTGGGCCAGTACCTCTCCGTCGTCATTTACAGTTTCAGCCAGCATGACATCATTTCGTGCAAGCTTCAGCACCTCATCATACTCCGTGCCGTAATTTCGGCCAAGGTATTCAACGGTAGTACTTTTAAAATCACGACTTTCTTTTTTTATAGACTCGATAAATTTTTCGATATCCTCTATCTCGCAGCCGACAAGCCGTTGTTTATGCGTTATGCACTTGCCGAGCTTTTTCCCTAATCTCCTTTCAACGAATTTTAAAACATTCTGCGCAAGATTGCGGCTGGTGGTATATTTGCCGCCCTCTACCGTGATGATGCCGCTGAGCCCTTCATCCGCATGGTCATTAATCTCATATTTGCGCGTTATTGTATGAACGTCTTCTCCCTTCGCATCAAGAAGCGGGCGGAGGCCCCCGTATGAAAACAGCACATCAGTGTATTGGATGGGATTGTTGTTGCCGAAATCCGCATTCACCGTATCGAGCAATTCCTGAATACTCTGCCTGGTGACGTGATACTCATCCGGAGTTCCCGGATACTCCTTGTCTGTCGTTCCGACTAATGAATATCCGCGCCAGGGAATCAAAAAAAAGTGGCCTGTTTTGGTCATGGTGCCGACGGCATTTCTGTTGACGAGTTTCCTGACAATAAGGTGGATACCTTCGGAGCGGCGTATTTTATCATGCGAACCATTTTTTTTAGCCAGCTTGAGGACGATATCCGCCCAGGGCCCGGTGCAGTTAATGGTCAATTTGCCTCTGATGGTGTAAGGTCTGTTGTTCACAAGATCCCGCACCATGATGCCGGATACCTGGTTTCCATCCGTAATGAAAAAGTCCTCTACCCTGGTATAATTTGAGACCCGTGCCCCGTAATGAACGGCTGATTTCAGAAAGGTCAGGGTCATTCGCTCGGGGAATATATTTTGGCAATCATAGTACACCCTGGCTTCTTTCAATCCTTCCCGCTTTGTGTTCGGCTCTTCTTCGATAACCTTTTCTTTCGAAAGGGGGTAGTGATTGCGGATTTTTTTGCTCTTGTCCCATGTGAATTTTTTATCGAAGGCAAGAAGATCGTAAACGAACAGCCCTATCTTCATGAGAAACGTCGGATTGATGAACATAAATGGAATGGGATAGATATAGTTAGGGGCGATATTTTCCAGGATTCTGCGTTCATTGAGAGACTCACGCACAAGCCCGAATTCGAATGTTTTCAGGTAACGCAGGCCGCCGTGGATCACTTTGGACGTTGCGGCAGACGTCGCCCCTCCGAAATCGTTTTTTTCCACGAGCGCCACGCTCAATCCGCGGGATGCGGCGTCATAAGCAACACACGCGCCGTTAATGCCGCCGCCGATCACGATAATATCGAAAGATTCGTTCTTATAGTCTTCGATGAAACGCTTCATCGCGAGCATTCCTTAGTGATTGAGTTTTTTAAAATCACCTTTATTGTTCTTATACAATGCCTGATAGTGTTTATACAGCTTGTCATATACCGCCTTATTGCCCGTATTCGGTTTAAAGAGGTTCCCTTTTTTCAGCATCCCGCCGATCTCGTTAAAACCTTTATAAATTCCAAGGGACACCATCGCGATGGTCGCCGCGCCCTGAGCAGACGCCATCTGAGGATTCACCATCTGCATGATCGGTTTTTGCAGAACGTCGGCAAAAATCCGGCACCATACGTCACTCTTGGAAGCGCCGCCGATTAATCGGACTTCATCTACAGTCTTCTTGACTTTTTTTAATGACATTTTTTCAACGAACTCCATGCCCCAGCGGATGTTAAAGGCGACCCCTTCCATTACCGCCCTGCATAGATCGGCTCTGGTTGTGTTAATGCCGACATTGAATATCTGCCCCCGCAGGTAGGGATTGTTGATAGGTGATCGTTCCCCGAAAAGCCAGGGAGTCAAAATGACATGATTCGCGCCGGGGGGCGATATGGCTGCTTCCTTGTCCATCGTCCGATATATTTCAGCGGTTGATATCCCTTGCGTGAACTCTGCGGGATACAGCATACCCCTGAGCCAGTCCAAAGCGGCGCCCAGAGTTTCCTGTTTGCTGATCAAAAGAAACTTGCCGGGAATACCTGATACGATTGCTCCTATATAATGTTGCATATCGATAGCATGCCCGGGGTGGTGTGTGGCAACCCATCCGGCAGTGCCGATATTGATGTGCATATGCCCCATCTCTATAGCCCCGGATCCTATCGCTGATGTGAGGAGATCGCCGGAACCATTCACGACGGGAAGTCCCGCCGGAACTCCGGTCTTTGCCGAAAATTCAGCTGTGACGTTACCGGCAATTGCTGTTGAGCGCCTGAGCTCCGGCATTTTGCCTGGATCCAGGCCGAACATTTTATGGATATTCTCAGACCACGTCCACTTTTCCTGATCTTTATTCCTCGTATCCATGAGCCAGGTGATGTAGGCCATGTCGTATGAGGTCACATAATTTCCCGTGGCAAGAAAAACCGCGTAATCTTTTACATCAAGAAATTTATAAACTGCGTGATACAAATCCGGCTTGTATTTTTTCATCCAGGCGAGCTTGCAAACGGTATCCTTCCCGTTTTTGCCCGGTATGCCGCCGGTGATTCTCATGAACTTGATAAGCGTTGACAGGGGATAGCCTTCAATCTTGATAAGTCCCTTGAACATCTCTTCCTGGGTGAACTGGGCTGCGCGCTCATCCATCCAGGACAGCATGTTCATGAGAGGCTTTCCGTCTTTTCCAACCGGTATTGTATTTTGCATCTGGCTTGTGAACACAATACCGGCAAGTCTTCCGACCAGATCGGAATGCGCCGCGAGGACATTCCTGCTGGAATTATATATTGCATCCGATAATTCCTTTGGAGATTGTTCAACACACGACTTTTCCGGATATGATAGACTGCAAGTTGACTGATCGGAATCTATGTAACCATCGGGGCTTACCAGTGCTGCTTTGGTTTCAGTGGTGCCGACATCAACGGCAAGAATAAGATTCTTTTCTTTCATAATCACCTCTCATTGTCGAGGATGCGTGTACATGAATACTCTGTTTCGCGCTCGCTGTTACAGCGATAGTCCTTCCAGCCAATATTTGATTCGGTTGGCGTCGCCTATGCGGGTCAGCTTGCCCTGGGAATCGAGCAGTACAATAATTAAGGAACGCTGGGCCACTTGGGCTTGCATTACCAGACATCGGCCTGAAGCTCCGATGAAGCCTGTCTTGGAGAGACCTATTTGCCAATGGGGGTTCTGAACCAAACGATTGGTGTTATGAAATTCCAGTGTGCGTTGACCTAAGCTGACAAAAGCTTTTTTGTAGGTGGTGAATTCCCGGATAAGGCTGTATCGGCAGGCAACATTTACCAGCCGTACCAAATCTCGCGCGGAGGAGACATTGCCTCTGGAGAGTCCGGTGGGATCTTCAAAGCGCGTCTCAAAAAGTCCCAGTGACTGAGCTTTGGCATTCATAGCGCTAATACAGGCATCGAGACCGCCCGGAAAAGTTCGCCCCAATGCGCGAGCGCAACGATTATCGGAAGCCATTAAAGCAAGAATCAGTGCATCTCGGCGCGTGAGCTCAGTGCCCGTCGGTAGTTGGGCGCGAATGCGGCGACGAAGGCCGACCATGTCTCCCTGCTCGATGGTAAGCGGTTCTTCAAGGTCCATGTCGGCATCAAGCACTACCATGGCGGTCATAAGTTTGGTGATGGAAGCGATAGGCAATACCGCCGTTGCCTTCTTCTCAAGCAGGAATTCGCCTGTCCCTTGGTCCGCTACCAATGCAGCGGCGGAGCGCAGAACCAGCTTGCCGTGCGTTCGGCTGGCTTCAGCGGTTAAAGAATCCCGCTGAGAAGCTGGGGTTATTGACGATTTTGAAAACCCTATAGCTGCCGGGACCGACAGCATTCCTATACATATAACGATCATTATGGTCGTTCTGCAATATTTACTTTTCATGCTCTCTCCGTGCTTTGAAAATATTGAAGTGCATAAATTAAATATAATATCGCATAATTTTTAAAATCAGTCAATCAATGACAACAGAAAATACACGGAGGCGTTATCTATCGAATCGAATGCTGGCTGAACTGTCTCGGTGTTAAATACAAGACAATACCAAAAGTAGATAAATGTCTGATGCACATAACTGGAAAATGTTCGGGTGAGATAGAATTAATCTTCTTATAAAAGTTATATTTCTAGACCTGACACTAATATCCCTTATATCTCAAATTTGAAATTGGGGATGCTGGTAAGAAAGTAAGTTTGGAGATTCAGCTTGAAGCGTCGCCGCGACTTATTTACCGGCATTCCACCTTAAGTGAGGTGAAGGTTACTAACGCTGGTTTCTTCCCTCATAAGTCTTGAGCTCGTTCGTTTCTCGCGGCGGGTAAATAGCCACTTTATTGCCCTCTTTGAACACAAGAGGTGCGCCGGCAAAGGCGAGGATCGAATACCAAATGCCGACTTTCTTGCCTTTGCTATCGAAAATTTCAAATCCATGCGGGCGCTCGCCACAACATCGAGTTCCCCTTATTTGCATATTGAAAACGAGATATGCTAGGCTGTCGGGTTTAACATCCAATTTTCTCCACAAATCGTCTTCACCTTCCAATAAATAGTTCTTTTGCAACGCGAAAATTATTGTCGGACATGTGTCGGACCCACCATAATAATAATTGTAATCTTTGTTTATTTTAGATTGTTCAAACTCTTTAGTGACGGCGGTACTCGGCTTCAGGTATTCAAGCTCGCTCGCCAGGCAGTAGTTAGTAAAGAAGAGCACCAAAGAAAAAATAAAAAGAACGGATTTAGCCCTGGTATTCATAAAATAACTCCTTTCTTGGAACTGTTTGAAGTCAAATACAAATGGATACTTTGCATAGTGTTCCTATTATATATGCCGCAGGATTCTTTTGTCAAAAAAATAGTTATGTCCCGATTATTCGTGTTACTATTTGCAGAACAGGGAAACGCTATATTGCAAGACCTGCTTTTATGTTTTCATCAAGGCTTGAAAGCTTCGACTAACGCATCCATGTGTTCCCCTGCTTTGAGGAGACGTACACTTGCGAATCCTGCCTTCTCGAGCCAATCTCGGATTTCATCGAAGGTGTAGGTAGATCCCCCTTTTGTGTTGACGAGCATGTTGACGGCGAAGATAGCACCCTCTTTGGGTTCGGTTCGGCTGGGTTCCATGACATGATCGCGAATGATAATCCGCCCGCCGGAAACCAGTGCACGCATCACTTTCCGGAACAGTTCAATATTTTGACGGGGACTGTTCTGGTGGATAATGGCGGAAAGGAGCGCCAGATCATGCCCTCCGGGCAGTTTATCTTTATAAAAATCTCCTGCCACAAGACGAACCCTGTCGAACATCCCCGCTTCGACTACGCGCTCGCGTGCTATTTCTATTACGGCAGGCCTGTCAAAGAGCGTCGCCTTCATTTTTGGGACAGCTTGAAGAAAAGCGATGGTATAGGTACCGGAGGCGCCGCCCACATCAATCAGGTTCCTCGCCTTGCCGGGCCGAATAGCCGCCACGATTTTTTGCGCCATAGGCATCCCGACCACATGCATTGCTCCGATGAAGGCGCGCAGTTCATCGGCGTCGCGGGCTGAAGGTGCTGCGGTTCCTGCTGATCCCGGTCCGTTAACAATGGACGTAAGGTCGGACCAACTCTCCCAGAGGTGAACCGCGTGGTGGATCATTGGCAGGAGAGATCGGGGACTCTTATCGGAGAGAAACTGCGCAGAATCGGCGGCGAGTTTATAAGTGTTGTCCTTTTTGATGAGCAAGCCCATCGACGTGAGTGCATTGAGGAGGGCTGTTAGTCCCCGCAAGTCCGCATGCAG